>Ga0302324_100006978_pt1 | contig 24153 bp, 24 predicted proteins | sample Palsa_T0_1_FD_201949 | JGI IMG/M metagenome (GOLD analysis project Ga0302324, IMG submission 201949) | Peat permafrost microbial communities from Stordalen Mire near Abisko, Sweden - Palsa_T0_1 | ecosystem: Environmental > Terrestrial > Soil > Palsa > Peat permafrost | place: Sweden: Abisko... | reverse complement strand
ATGGCGATGCGGGCCGCCATGCATCGAGACGGCGCATCCGCATTGAGCCAGTTGCTGCAGGGCGATCCTCCCGGCCCGGGCGAGCGCGAGGTGCCTTGTCCCTGCGGTCATCAGGCTCGTTACCGGGAGATGCGTGCGCGGCGCGTGTTGACTGCTGTTGGAGAGATCGAGTTCCTCCGCGCATGGTACCTGTGCCCGCATTGTCACAACGGGCAGTGCCCTGCCGATGCCGCTCTGGATATCGAGAAAACGGATTCCTCACCCGGTGTCCGCCGCATGCCGGCGCTGGTCGGCGCGGAAGCCCCATTCGACCAGCCCATCGTGGTGGGCCAGCCGATACCCATCTTGTACGTGGAGATGGACGGCACTGGTGTCCCTGTAGTGAAGGCGGATACCCAAGGCCGTGCGGGCAAGGTGAAGGGAGAACCCGCGCACACCCGCAAAACCAAAATCGGCGGTGTTTTTACCCAGACCACTTGGGACGGGGAGGGCTACGCTATCCGCGATCCCGACTCGACGACTTATGTCGCCGCCATCGAATCGCCAGGCCAGTTCGGGCCGCGACTCTATCTGGAAGCCTGGAACCGCGGCTGGGAACGCGCGGAGAAGAAAGTCGTGATCGGAGACGGCGCCGAATGGATCTGGAACATTGCCGCCGATCACTTCCCCGGCGCTATCAGATCGTCGACATCTTTCATGCCCGCCAGCACCTTTGGGATGTGGCCCGCGAACTCTATCCGGGCCAGGAGGCCGAACAGAAACGCTGGATGGCGCCTCACCAGGATGAACTGCTGGACCAGGGCCTTAAGAGCTTTGCTCGCCTCTGGGGCTGCCGCTCCGGCCTCGGCGTGGCCCTCCAGCGCCTCCGTTCGGCGGGTAATCTCCTGGTCGCAATCGGCAATCTGCCCAGTCAGAAACCGGTAGCGCTTCAGGCTCTGCCGCAGAGTGAACAAGTGCTCCTCCCGGTAATCCCCGGTCAACGCCTTCATCAACGTCTTCTCACTGCTGCGGATACGGCGGTCGCGTAGCTTAGCCCTCTTGCGTACATCCCGCTCGCCGCTCACAATCGCATCCAATATCCGCAGACCCGTCTCTCCGGCGATGTCGCCGATCATAGTGCAAATGCAGATTCATCTGGTCCAGTGACTTCCGCATGTGCTCGATGGCTTGCGAGGCCAACTGCGTCAGGCTCTGCCGGTGTCGCGCGATGGCACGCACCGCACAGATTTCCTGCGGTGGGCGGAACGAGGTCCGCAACAATCCCACCGCGTGCGGCTGTTGAATCCACTGGCAGTCGCCTACGTCGGTGGGCCGGCCGGAGACATTCTTGATGGGGTGGGCGTTGACTAGAAATACCTCCAGTCCGCGCTTTTCCAGGATCTGGAACAAGGGAATCCAATACACGCTGGTGGATTCCATGGCCACCGTGCGTACGCCGCACTGTTCGAGCCAGTCGGCTAAACTTTCCAGGTCGACGGTGAAAGTCGGGAAAGTACGCACCGGCTCCGGGTCGCGGTCTGGGGGCACCGCCACCGCGATCTCTTGCGATCCGATGTCGATGCCGGCGGCGTCTGCGCGCACCTGCAGCGGTTTCAATTGCCCGCGTTTCAATTTGTCATTTGCCGGCCCGCCCGTCGTCGTGCTATTGGCTGTCGTGCCATTGGCTGTCGTGCCATTGGCTAAAGACCTTTGGCGGGCCCGTGTCCGGGTTGTCTTGGGGTTCTTGGTTGGTTTGAAATGCTTCCGTGTCATGGTTTGTCCTCAAGCCCTGGACAACGGCCCTGGTTGTGGCAGAAAAAGAAGTCTCCCAATCGGGATCGCCCTTGAGGGGCGTCACCAGTGAATTGACCACAGAACCAGGGACCACGCTCTCAAATGGGGATATACCACCAGTGTCGCGACGGCCTTAGCTTGCCCTGCCCAGCGCTATACCTTTAGATTCCCAACCTTGCCGCTCGGACTCTTCGATACCTTGATCGCCATCCGTTCCTTACGTTCTTGACAGGGCCGCAGGCCTGGCCGTTCGCTCTGAAGCGGAAATCGCGCAGCAGTGCGTGCGCCACGGGTTCGCAGTGGGCCTCGCGAGCCGCCCGCGCTATCCTGGTACTTACCCATGCCATTTGCTTCCATTCCCGCGGCGATTGAAGACTTTCGGGCCGGCCGGATGCTCATCATCGTCGACGATGAAGATCGCGAGAATGAGGGTGATGTCACTGTGGCGGCCGAAAAAGTCACGCCCGACATCATCAACTTTATGGCGCGTCACGCGCGCGGACTAATCTGCCTTTCGCTCAGTCCTGAGATCTGCGACGGGCTGCAACTTCCGCCCATGTCGTCGCGCAACAACTCCCGATTCGGCACGGCGTTTACTGAATCCGTTGAAGCGGCCGAGGGCGTGACCACCGGCATCTCCGCGGCCGACCGCGCGCACACCATCCGCGTGGCCATCGATCCGGCCAGCACGCCCAGCGACCTGGTACGTCCCGGCCATGTGTTCCCACTCCGGGCTCGCGAAGGAGGCGTCCTGGTACGAGCCGGGCAAACCGAAGCCGCGGTGGATCTGGCGCGGCTGGCGGGCCTGCGGCAGGGCGGCGTCATCTGCGAAATCATGAACGACGACGGGTCCATGGCGCGCGTGCCGCAGCTCGCCGAGTTCGCCAAACACCACGACATCCGCATGATCTCGGTGGCCGATCTGATCCGCTACCGCCTGCAGACCGAGCGCTTCATCCAGCGTCAATCGGAAGGCTGCCTGCACACCGAATTGGGCGATTTCAAGACCGTGGTTTACGCCAGCACCATCGTGCCGGAGCGCCACCTGGCGCTGGTGCATGGCGAGATCGCGGGAAAATCGGACGTGCTGGTTCGCATGCACTCGCACTGCATCTATGGCGACGTGTTCGGGTCCACGGATTGCGAATGCCATCTGCTGATTCGCCGCTCCATGGAGCGCATCACCCAGGAGGGCGCGGGCGTGCTGGTCTACCTGCATCAGACCGGCCCGGGATTTCGCAACCATGCCGCGTATGGAACCCCCGACGGCCAGAAACAGTCCCAGCATGAGAGCGGGCTGGGCGCGCAGATTCTTTCGGACCTGGGGTTGCACACCATTCGGCTGCTCACCAACCATCCGCGCAAAATCGTCGGCTTGGACGCTTACGGCATCCAGATCACTGAACAGGTTCCGGTTTGATCGGTTCTGCCCTACAGCTTCAGCACAAGTGTGTGGGTCGCCAGTTTGGGGGTGCTTAGCCGTTTGGGGGGTTCGCGGCTCCCAAGGAACTACCTTGGTACCGCGCGCGATCCGCGGAGATTGGCTATGCTGCTTTTGGAACTAGGTTTTGGCCGCAATACTGTTCACTTTATGAGACGCTGGATCTTGGCACGACCATACTAACTAACTGAACAGTATTGGTCGTAGCCCATCTCTGCGGCCCCGCTCGCCATCGGTTCCTTACGTTCTTGACCTGGCCGCAGGCCAGGTTGATCGCTCTGAAGCGGAAATCGCGCTAACTAAGAAGCAGTGAAACATGTCGCGTACACACGAGTGTGCACGCCCGCACGCAGGAGTGCGACGCAGGAGTGCGTGCGCCACGGGTTTGGCCAGTACATTCGATGGGTCGGGAGATAGTGGAAGAGGACGGCGACAGATTGGCGCAGTAGCCGCTACACGAATCGGGACAAACGCGGAGGTGATACAATTTTTTCCATGCCGACAGAATTGAAACTGCGCCTGGCATTCCTTCTGCTTCTGACTGGAATTGCGCCTGGATTCTTGCGTGGCGGAGATGCGGACGCGCCCGAAGTGGGGAGAATGCTCCGGGCGAACGCCCAAATTCATATCGTCGCGAACCTCGAAAAATCAATCGCATTCTATAGCCAGGCGCTGGGCTTAGAGCTGGATGCCGGGCCGGCGCCGCTCACCAACTCGACGCTATTGGCGCAGGCGGCGGCGCAAACCCCGGGAGTCCGGGCGCGATCGGCATCCTTTATCATTCCAGGCTCGGAGATGAAATTCGTTTTGATCGAATTCTCCGGGATCGAAAGAAAAACCGTTCGGCAGCGCCTCTATGACCCCGGTGTGGTGAGGTTTTCTATTCAAGTGCGCGACATGGATGCAGCCTTTGCGAAAGTGAAACTTTATGGGATTACGGTGGCAACGAGCGGCGGAGGCCCTGTGTTCACGCAGCTTCCCCGCAACAAGACGCGCGCCGTCATGATGCAGGACCCGGACGGCTTCGTATTCGAATTCGTTCAGTCCGACCCGCTACCGCGGTCGGACGTGCCCGCGAGCAGCAACATCTATAACGCGCGCGCGTCTTTAGTGGTGGAGGATCTCGCCAAAGCGCTCCCGTTCTACCGAGGTGTCTTCGGATTCAAAGCGCGAGAGCCCAACGTGGTCACCGATGCCGTGCTGGCGCTGGAAGGAACTCCTTCAGCCGTTGCCCGCAGCAGCATTACGAACCCACCCGGCGCGACCAATTTCTGGGTGCTTTGGGAGTTCTCCAAGATCGAGCGGAATACGCTGGAAACCAGGGTGCAAGATCCGGGGTCGCCGGCGTTGTCGATTCTGGTGGAAAACCTGTCCGGCCTTCTGAAATCGCTAAAGGCCGCGGGAGCCAAGATAGAATCGGCGGGAGGAGAACCCGTGGTTTTGACCCCGGCGTCTCGTGGTGTGCTGCTGCGCAGTCCGGACGGCCTGCTCATCGAGCTTGTTGAGAAGAATTCGTAGGCTGAAGAGAGGCGCGTGCCAGTGCGCAGCCGGCGTGTTCCGCCGGTGGCGCGGAGACAGCCCACAGGGCCAGGCTTGCGAAAAGCGCAGTTCAGTGCGTCATGGCGTAAACGATATAATTCACGCCAATCCGTATCCCCAGCGCGGAGTATTTCTCCGGATACTTGGGATTGTCGGCATGCTCCCAGGAATCGCCCAGGTCCATGTCGTGGCAGATGGCCACCATGATCCGCCCCTTGTCATCGTAGATGCCGCGCCAATGCGGCACGAACCCGTCCTTTTCCGGTATACGGTGCGTGTAAAGGACCTGCTCTCCGGGCACCTGGTAACGATCGTCCAAGTCGAAAATGGTATGAAAAATAGCGCTGCCGTTCTCGATGTCCACAATCGGCCGGTCCGGAAATACGCGGCTCATGCCGGAGACGAAGATGTTCCATTCATCGCTGCCGTGGAAATCGTCGCACATAAAAAAACCGCCGCGCAGCAGGAAATCGCGCAGTTTGGCGGCTTGGGTATCGGTCAAATCCCAGTGCCCCACTTCCACTCCGTACAGCCACGGCCAATTGTAGACTTCGTCGCCGTCGCGCAAATCCACCGGCTCCTCCACGGACCGGGTCTGGATGCGCGTGAGCCGCCGCACGGCTTCGGAAAGATGCCGGTCCGAACGCGGATAGTCGATGGTCCAATCCGTCTTGCCGTTCCACCAGTCGGCATGGTACGGCCGCGGATATTCTCCGGCATAAAAACGGTGCTGGGAAGGGTACATCAGCCGCGCGAAAGTCCATTCTCCGGGGACGCGCCAATCGGTCGGAATGGGGAAGTTTTCGTACTCATAGCCGGGATATTCACGGAAGGGCCGCTGTGCAAAGGCCGCGCAGATCAGAATGGAAACAGCAGCGCAGGCCAATAGAAAACGCAAACGGACGAAGATGCACATCAAGAAGCTTGATTCCAGGATGCCACACTCACGCCTACTGGAACCAAGATCGTGGCACTGATTAACCCAAGGTTAATTAACTCAGCGAAACTTTTGGCGATTCGGACGATACTATCCATATATGAGCAAACAGGACGAACCCAAGCCGGAAAAAGCGCCGCCGCCCGATTCCACGGAGCCGGAAAAAAAGCCCGAAAGAGAACTGCCCGACGACGAAGTGGATGAAGCGGGCGAAGAATCGTTTCCCGCGAGCGATGCGCCGCCGTGGACCGCTGAGGCGGCGCGTTAGCGAACCTCGCCGGCCTTACTTACCTCGCCCCTTCGGCCCCTGCGCAATGGTCTGGATGGCAATGATCCAGTCCTTATTCTGCGCATTGTCTCTGGCCACCGCGTACAACGTCTTGCGATCCGGCCCGCTGAAGACCACGCTGATTACACCGTGCGGCGTCGGAATGATGCCCAGATTCTTGCCATCCGTTCCGATCACCTGCACGCCGGGATTGCTGGTCACGTACAGCCGCCCCATTGAATCGAAGGTGCTCCCGTCGCCGCCGAATCCGCCGCCTTCGAGCTTCGCGAACTCGCGCTGGTTGGCCAGCGAGCCGTCTTTCTGAACGTCGAATTCGGCCACCGTCGGCCCATTGGTGACAAAGAGGTGTTTTTCGTCCGCGCTCAACACAATGCCGTTGGTGAGAAGATTTTCGCCGTACTTAGTGACTTTGCCTTGCGGGTCCGCGTAAAACAGCCCGCCCATGGTGAAGTAGGCCCCCCCCTTGCTATCCGCCGCCAGATCGTTCAGCACTCCGCCGATGCAATCCAGCGAGTCCCCATTGTATTGGTTGGCTAAAGTCTTATGCTGCGGCGCCAGTTCCTCAATGGATGCCCTCAGCCCGCGATTGTCTATGAACAGCGCGCCCTTCGAGTTCAGCGCCAGCGAGCCGCCGGTGTTCGTGTCCGCGTACGCGATGGAGGTCTTGCCGTCCTTGTCTAGCTTCACCACGTCGCTTTTGTCGTTTTGCGCGATCAGAATTCCGCCGTCCTTGGTCGCGATAATGCCGTCGGCGTTGTTGCCGTCCACTTCCCAGATTTCTTTCCATTGCTGCCCGGCGGCCACCACACCTGGGATTTCCGTCACCGTAGTCTGCCGGGAACCGGGCGCCTCGGCGGGAGCCGGGCCGCGCCTTGGTCCACCCCGGGGCGGAGGCGGCACCTTGCAGGTCTTCAGCACCTCAGGTTCTTTGGCGTCGTTCGCGGCCTGCAAGCCCGGGCCGGTGGTTAATCCGGAGGGAGACGGGATCTGGCCCCAAGCGGCCATCACACCCAACCCTCCGAAAACAACTGCAAGCTTTCCCATCGATTTCATATAGCCTCCCTTTTCCGGGTTTAGAATAGCAAGATTGAGCACACCCTCGCCGCCGCCAGCGGCGACTGGGTGTTTTGGGGGTTTCGCGGCTCTGAAGCGGAGATCGCGCTAAGAAGCAGTGAAACATGTCGCGTACACGCGAGTGTGCACGCTGCACGCAGGACCGCGTGCGCCACCGGCTTCGCCAGTACATTCAATAGGCTGGGAGATAGTGTTTGGTTCGGCCGCTAGCTAGAAGCGGCTCAGCGGCGGAAGGCCGAAATGCAAGCGGCCGGCGTTGCCCGCGGTGTGATCGAGCTGCGGCGTAACATGAGTGCGAATCACCGCAAGACTGCGCAGTGCGCGGCCAAGCGCCGACGATTTGGCGGCCTCGGACGTACCGCTGGTACGGAACATCGATTCCACGACATCCCATGCCAGTCGAATCACATGCTGCTCGATCAGAATCAGACGGCGCTCCATCTCTTCGTCGAGCGGCATGCCGCTTTCGACGTGCCGCCGTGCGAAATCCATGTAGTCGGCGGTCATCTTTAGCAGCGCTGCTTCCGCGGTATCGATTAGAGCTTGCGCTTCGCCTAAATGCCGTTGGAATCCACCGTGAGGCCGCGGAGATGGGTGAGTCCCAGATGGGCTACGACCTAATTCCAAAAGTAGTTCCTTGGTGCCGCGGCGCGCCTCAGCAAGCGGCGCCCTGGGAGGTCTGACACAGGCATTGAGTTTCGCCTAATACCGTGACAAGATCGCGATCGTCACTTCATCGGAGAGCGGGATGGAGCTGCCCGCGGCGAATGGTACGGTGACCACCGGAAGCCGGACGACCATGGCAACCAGGCCCAGGCGAAATAGTTATCCTGAAGGTATGAGACCAGTAGCTGTAGCCGGCATCGGGAAAACTGCGTTTGGCGCGTTCCCGGATCGCGATCTCCGTTCGCTCGCGGTAGAGGCGGGACAAAAAGCCTTAGAGAACGGACACGCCGACGCGTCGCAGGTGGAGGCGTTTTATCTGGGCAATTTCGCCGGCCCATCGTTTGTCGGACAGAATCATCTGGCGCCCTACATCTCGGCTGCCACGGGAATCCATGGCGTACCGGCCACGCGTTTTGAGGCGGCCTGCGCCTCCAGCGGATCGGCTTTTTTTCACGCTGTGTCGGCGGTTGCGGCAGGGCTGTACGACATCGTGCTGGTGGCGGGAGTCGAGAAAATGACTTCGCAGCCTACGCCGAAAGTGACGGAAATCCTGGCCGGCGCGGGCGATCTGTGCGGTGAAGTGCGCGCGGGCGCGACTTTTCCCGCGCTGTTCGCGATGATCGCGCGGCGTCATATGTATCAGTACGGAACCACGCGCGAGCAGCTTGCATCGGTGGCCGTGAAGAACCACCAGAACGGCGCGAAGAATCCGCTGGCGCACATGCGTAAAGTAATCACCATGGAACAGGCGCTGGCCGGAAAACCGATTGCAGAGCCGCTCACAGTCTACGATTGCTCGCTCATCAGCGATGGCGCGGCCGCGGTGCTGATTATGCCGCTGGACCGCGCGCGGGACTTTACCGGCAAGCCGGTGCGCGTTCTGGGCATCGCGCAGACTTCCGACAATGTGGCGCTCGACGAGAAGGACGACATCACAACATTGCGCGCGGTGAAAACTTCGTCTGAGAAGGCTTACAAGATGGCCGGCGTGCAGGCAGCCGATATCCAGTTTGCCGAGGTACACGATTGCTTCACCATCGCCGAGATCCTGGCCATCGAGGACCTGGGATTCGTGCCAAAAGGCCAGGGCGGTCCTTATAGTTTGGCGGGTGGAACATGCCTGAATGGCGAGCGTCCGGTGAATGCCAGCGGCGGGTTGAAATCCAAAGGGCATCCGGTGGGCGCCACCGGCGTGGGACAGATTTGCGATGTAGTAGAGCAGATTCGCGGGCAGGCGGGCGATCGGCAGGTGAAGCGCAACACGCTCGGGCTTGCGCAGAATCTCGGCGGATCGGGCGCAACCAGCGTGATTACGATTCTGGGGGCCGCATGACGGATTTAGGCGCGGGCACGATTTATACCGAAACGGTGGTTTTCTCGCCGCCCGAAGCGTATGTCAACGACGTCCCGTATCAACTGGCAATCGTCGAACTCGCGGGCGGCCGGCGTATCACGGGCCGCATTGAAGGGGAGCGCGGCCAGATCGGGGATCGCGTGCAATTCGCCGAATTTCGCAACAACGTTCCATTTTTTCGCAAACAATCATGAAACTAGCTGAGCGGATGAACCGCATAGGCGTGGAAACCGCCTTTGAAGTCCTGGTGCGCGCGCGGGCGCTAGAGGCGCAAGGCCGCGACATCATTCACCTGGAGATCGGCGAGCCCGATTTCGACACCCCGCGCCATATCGTGGAAGCGGGCAAACGGGCGCTGGACGAAGGCTGGACGCATTATGGTCCAACGCAAGGCCTGCCGGAGCTGCGCGAGGCGATTGCCTCCTATATCTGCCGCACGCGCGGAATTCGGGTGGGCGCGGAGCACGTATGCGTGGTCCCGGGCGGAAAGCCGATCATCTTTTTTCCGTTGATGGCGTTGCTGGAGCCGGGCGACGAAGTGATTTATCCGAATCCCGGCTTTCCGATTTACGAATCGATGATCAATTTTCTGGGCGCCAAGCCGGTGCCTATTCCGCTGGTGGAGGATCGCGGGTTTTCTTTCGACTTGAACGTGCTCAAGGATAGCCTGTCGCCGAAGACCAAGATGCTGATCCTGAACTCGCCGCACAATCCGACCGGCGGCGTGATCCCGGCCGCCGATGTGCAAGCCATCGCCGATATGGTGCGGGATCGCGATCTGGTGATTCTCTCGGATGAAATCTATACGCGCATCTACTTTGACGATGAAGCGCCGCTATCGATCAGCACGCTGCCGGGCATGCTGGAGAAGACCATTATTCTGGACGGCTTCTCCAAGACCTATGCGATGACGGGCTGGCGCTTGGGCTACGGCGTGATGCCGACCTGGCTGGTGGATCCGGTGAACAAACTGATGGTGAACTCAAACTCGTGCACCGCCAGCTTCACGCAGCGGGCGGGCATCGCAGCATTGAACGGACCACAGGACGACGTCACCAAAATGGTGGAGGAGTTTCGCCGCCGCCGAGACGCTTTCTGCGCGGCCCTGAACACGCTGCCCGGATTCCGCTGCCCGATTCCAGGCGGAGCGTTTTACGCCTTCCCGAATATTCAAGGGACCGGACGGAAATCCAAGGAACTGGCGGACGCGTTGCTGCTGCAGGCCGGCGTTGCGTGCTTGAGCGGCACGGCGTTCGGGGCCTACGGCGACGGCTACCTGCGATTCAGCATCGCGAATTCATATGAGAAGCTGATGGAGGCGGTGGAGCGGATCCGTAAGTTTTTGGTGAGTTAGGGCCGCGGATAAACGCGGATTATTTCTGCCGCGTAAGCCAAAGCAGCTTGAATATGGTCGGGTTTGAGGGTCGGGTAGCTGCGCAGGATCTCTGATTGGGCTGCGCCTTCAGCCGAGCTATCCAGGATGTTCGTGACCAGCACGCGAGTGCCCTTGGCGCACAGTTGCCCGGCGCAGACGCCGGAGCCGGTACCGAGGAAGTTGCGCCAATCGGTCATAGTGCAATGGTGACAGGAGGTCAAAATGCAAAACCCGACCCGGAGACTCCGGATCGGGCTTGAACTACTCACGCACCCAATGTTTCAGACGTGTTGGGTCCGATAACGGCTGATGATTTCGTTCATCTGATCTTTCAACTGAAGTTTGATTTTCTTCAGCCGATGCTCCTCAACTTCCTCTTCGGGAGTGAGGTGCGATTTGGCCTCCAGCGCTTCCAACTGTTCGTGGTAGCGGTGGTGATCTTCGGCCAGTCGACGAAACTCCTCGTCGGTTTGCATCAGGTGCGTCTTCAATTCTTCTTGCGTGCTCTCCATCAGGGTTCTGTCTCCTTTGTGAGGTTGCCACGCCGAGTCTGCAGGATTGACTTGCTCGGTGGGGTAGTGAATGAATGGCTGCATTCGTACTTGCGGCGGTCACCGATGGCCCCCGCATATGTGACAGTATCATGAAAGAATTCTCATGACAATCCCTGTTTCGATGGGATTGTCATAGTACGCGGGCCGCGCGCCAACAGCCTGAAAACCCAGACCTTCGTACAGGCGCCGCGCGGGGGCGTTGGACTCGCGCACCTCCAGAAAATGCACGCCGGGCCAGCGGGAAAGCTCGGCCCGCAGCAATTCCGTGGCGATGTGCAACCGCCGGAAATCCGGGTGAATCGCGATATTCAGGATCTCGCGTTCTTTATCGGCCACCGAACGGGACACCAGGAACCCGGCAACCCGATTATCCGGCAGAAAAGCCACTTGGCAATCAAACGCCAGGTAGTCCTGGGCTTGCCATTGCGAGGATTCGGGCGCGGTGTGCTGGATCTCGGCGATTTCCGCCAGGTCGCGCTCCTGGGCCGGCCGAATCTGGACGCGCGCGGGCATCAAGCCACGAAGCAACGCACGCTGGCGCGCGCCGATCTCACGCCAGCCGTAGTTTCGCTCCGCGTGGAGACGGCCAGCCTCGGCGATGTGGCGGCGCAAGCTGGTGTCTTCGAGCAGAGTCTGAATCGCGTGGGCGAAATCTTCAGGCTGGTCCGCAATCCAGACGTTGATCGAGTGTTCCAGCCCGAGCCCGGCGCAACCTGAGGAAGTGGAAACTACCGCGCGATCCATCGCCATCGCCTCCAGGACCTTGAGGTTCGTGCCGGCCGAAACCAGCGTGGGAACGATGGCGAGATTCGCTTCCACGTAGAGCGGGCGCACATCGGAGACAAATTCGAGCAGCCGGATGCGATCGTGCGCAGGGATGGCGGAGAGTCCGGTGTGCTCGCGCCAGTACAGCAGCGGATCGGGGCCCGCAACCACCGTCAACGATATTTGAGAAGAATGTTTGCGCAGGATGGGCCAAACTTGTACGACGAAAAATCGGTAGGCGACTATATTTGGAAAATGCCGGAAGGACCCGATAAAGAGCAGCCGCTCGCCGGGGCGCTCCATTTCGGGAGTGAATCGCGCCAGATCCACGCCATTGGGGATCACGGCGACATTCGGCGCGGCCAACAGCGCGCGATCCTGCTCCGACATCGCCACCACTTTGCGATAGCGCCGAATCCACTTTTTCTCGAATCGCCGCCAACGCCTATAATCCCAGCGTTGCGCGATGCCGGGCGAACGGTCGCGAATCTGCCGGTACAACGCAAAAGTGACGTCGTGTTCCACCAGCACGTCGCCGGCGTAAGGCGCAAGCATGGTGTATTCCACTTGCACTGCTTCCAGCGTGTATTCGGCGCGAATGCGAGCCAGCGCTTCGAACATCGCGGGCGAGCGGAATTCGTGAACTTCCGGCGGCGCGAGCGTAGACCAGCGCGGCTCGCGATAACGCGGCTTGGCCGCCAGGATCACCCGAGCGCATAAATCGAGCACCGGTTGCCGCTGTTCCGCGGTTTCGTTATCGCTGAACGCGAACAGAAATATGTCAAGCTCCTCCGCCATTTCGCGCAGCAGATTAAAGATCCGCACCGCGCCGCCGTGCGCGAGGGGAAACGGAAAATACGGACTGACCACACCCACCCGCCGGCGGCGCATCGACACGGGCCGCCCTTGGAACTCCTGCACCTTCGCGGGATAGACCGAACGGTCTTTTTTCCACGGTACCAGCCATCGAGGACGAAGAAAAATGCGGTCCAGCGGCACCCCTCTGACAAACAGAAGGGACGCGATTGCCGTCCGAAAGCTCAGTTGATGACGTTCCAGGCGCGCGTTGTATGCCAGGATTTTGGTTGGCGCGTAAAGAAACACCGCGCGGCACAACGACCGGTACCGCGCATCGCAATCCAGCAATAAGGGCGCCTGGCCGATCCGATAGGCGCGAAATCGCTTGCGAATCTGCCGGTAGATTTCGAGTGTCGAGCCGGCGCTGAAATCGCCCGGCTTCACGAAAAAATGCAGCCGATCCGGCACCAGACGCTGGATCTCAGCGTACATCCGCTCCGCCAGTTCCGGATCGCCCGTCGCGAAAGTAACCACGATCGCTTCCGGGTCTTTTCCGAGCAGCCGGAAGATGAATTTCTTGAGCGCCGCCCTCACTTAATGGAATTCGATCGCGACCACTTCGCCCGCTGTGTGCAGTTTTGCATCGGGCTTCGCGTTGTAATGAACCGTCACCTGGCGGAGGTGCTTCTGAGCGCCGCAACTGAATGTTTTTTCGCCGCCGCCTCCCAGTGAGACCTGCGACGGATCGGCCATCAGAAGCTGCACGGTTTTTCCATCGGCGGTCTGAATTACCAGGCGCGCGCGCTGGTCCAGGCAATCCAGCTTTTGGAAAGCGCCCTCCACGGCCGATCCCGCTTTCGGCGCTTCGTACCATGCTTCCGGCTTGGGCGGCGCCGCGCCATTGGGATTCATTTTCTTGCGGGCCGCATCTTCGGAGGCGTGGATGGCGGCTTCGCTCTGATTTTTCACGCGCTGCAGATCCGCTTCCTCTTCATCCTTAATGCGCTTGCGTTCGGCCGCTTCCTCATCGAACCGCTTGGCCTGCACCTCGAGACGAACCTTGCCGATGCGCTCGCGTTCTTGGTCTGTCGCCGCGGCGCGCTCGGCGCCGGCCCAAGCCTTCTGTGCCTGGGCGAAATCCTTCGCCGCTTCGTCGTTTTTGGCTAGCGCAATCCAATAATCGCTACTGCGAGGGTCCAACTCGGCGGCCTTCTTCAGCAGAACGGCGCGCTGTTCCAGATTCTCCTTGTCGACAGCCGCGTTGAGATCCGCCAACTGAAAGTCCGGCTCGCCCCAGCGCGGATTCAGTTCGCCGGCTTTCTTGAGTTCGTCGGCATCGGACGTCAGGCGACCCAACTCCAGCCACGCCCTGGCGCTCTTGCTGCCGGCGTCGATGGCATCCTGGAGCGCGGCGCGCGCATCCTTATCCTTTTGGTCGTCCAGCAACATTAACGCCGTGCCTTCCGACGCTTCCGGTCCATGCAATGCCTTGTACGCCGCGCTCGCTTCCGCCGTGTGGCCGGTCGCCAGCAGCAGGTCGGCCTTCGCGATTTGCACATCTTCCGCGCCCAACTGAACCGGCTTGAAGTCGCGCGTCATGCTCAGCGCGCGCCCGGAAACGGAAGCGGTCGCAAACGTCCCCGACTTCAAATCCGCGTCGGCCTGCTGCTGAATCTGCGCGGCGGTCTTTTCGAAAGCATTGTGGCAGGCCGCTTCAAAGTCGCCGCTTTGTTCCAGATTCGAAAGCATGACGCTGGAGCGCCCCGCGTACTCCGGATTCACGGTCACCAGGTGCATCACCGCCCAGCCCGGCGTTCGCTCCGCTTCCGGCACAGGCGCGCCCAGCGTGATGCGCGGTCCGTCGATCTGAACCGTGGAAACCAGCTCGATCAAGCCTTTCTCGATATCCGGCGGAATTCGATTGGTGTTCTCGTAGAGCAACAGGCGCGCAAGTTCTTCCAGGCTCTCTCTTGAGAATCCGCCCGCTTCGGTGATGGCTGCCATGCGCGCATCGCGTCCCAATTTAAACTGCTTGGGAACGCTGGGCATTTCGCCCGCGTTCTTGAAAATAATCACGTGCACCGGCCAAACCATGCGCATCTCCGGCTTTCCGGTGATCACGCGCAGCGCCTCGCGAAACTGCTCCAGGTACATCAACTTTTCGCGCGCGGGACGCTCGCCGACGCCGCTGAACACTTCAAACGGCCCGGACTTCAGAGCGATCCAATGGTCTTCCGCCGGCAGAAGCGCCGGCAGCAGCAGGAGAAGGGACAGCCGGGGCAGCACGATTAAATGTTAACTCGACTGGGTGTTCCCTGTTATGATCCGAACAGCAATGGGCAAGATCATAGCGCTAATAATGCTGGTTGCGTTAATCGGGACTCCGATTGCGACGCTGTTCTTCCTGTCGGCTCACACCCGGCTGGCATTCAATCCGCAGCCGCGCGACATCGGCGCGAGCACCTGGGTGGGGGTGCGCGTTTCCAATCCACACGGTACGCGCGATCTCACCGCATGGATTGAACAGAACGGCATGAAGACGACTCTGATGCAGACCAGGAGCCCGGCCGACCGGCTGAGATTCTGGCTGGCTCAGGTTCCCGATCAAGACATCCATTTCATGGCCGGAAGCAAGGAGGCTCCGAGCCTGAAAGAGGGACAGGCGCGGCTTGTGGTGGAAGCGAAATCCAACGACTTTCGCGGTATGGATGACACGATCGCAACCGACGTTGATGTCATGCTTCGGCCGCCCTCCGTTTCTGCCGACGGCTTTCAGCACTACATCAATCAGGGCGGATCTGAGATGGTGCTCTTGACGCCTTCGGGCGCTTGGAGCGAAGCGGGAGTGCGCGTGGGCAAAGATACCTATCGCAGTTTCCCGATTGCAGGAAGCACGCAGCGGCTAGCGCTGTTCGCCTATCCTTGGGACATGCCGATCGACACCGCGCCGGTAGTTTTCGCGAAAAATTCCGCGGGAACCGAAGCCACTGCGCGATTCTGGTTCAAGATCTTCCCCAAGAAATTTCGCATGCGGGATCTTGAGATCGACGACAAGTTTCTCGACAAGGTGGTGAATCAGATCGATCCCGGCGGCCAAGGCGATCTGCTGACGCGCTTTCTAAAAATCAACGGGGAAATGCGGCATGCCAACAACAAAACTCTCGCGGACTTGCGGCTTAAGACAGCCGATAAATTTCTCTGGACCGATTCGTTTCTGCAACTCGCCAACTCGAAAGTGGAATCCGAATTCGCCGACGTGCGCAGCTACATCTACAAGGGCAAGAAGGTGGATCAACAGGTGCATCTCGGCTTCGACCTGGCTGTCACCGCGCATACTCCGGTGCTGGCGTCCAACGACGGCAGGGTCGTTTTGGCTGCGCCGCTCGGTATCTATGGCAACTGCATCGTTGTGGATCACGGCTACGGCCTCCAATCCATCTATGGACACCTGAGTTCCATTGCCGTGAAGGAAGGCGACATGGTGAAGCGCGGTGAGGAGATGGGCAAGAGCGGATCCACGGGCCTGGCCGGCGGCGATCATTTGCATTACTCGATGCAAGTGGAAGGAGTGGAAGTAAATCCGGTGGAGTGGTGGGACGCGCACTGGATCAAAGACCACGTGCAGAATCGGTTGAAGCCGTAGCAAGGCCGGGAGCGTCCAACTGTCGTTTATCCGAAAATACTCAGCTTTTGCGATCCGAAATTCGCAAAGTTGGGAAACACGGTGGCGAGCGCGTTGTCGGGGATTCCGAACCAGGAACAAAGCGTCGCGCCGTATTGATCGATGGACGTGGTTGGAATCCAGCGCCCGCGCGTGTCGGTGTCGTTCGGCCCGGACAGCTCAAAAGTTGGGAATTTGCCGTAGATTTGGCCGCCTTGCACCGCGCCGCCCAGCACCAGATGATGGCTGCCCCACGCGTGATCGCTGCCATCGGTGGTAGTGGGCTGGAAGGTGCGGCTGAAATCGGATTCGGTGAATGTCGTCACGCTTTCCGCCATCCCCAGTTCCTCGGTCGCCGCATAAAAGGCGGCCAGGGCCTGGCTCAATTGCGGATACAGATTGTTGTGAGCTTCGAGTTCGCCCGCGTGGGTGTCGAACCCTCCGAGCGAGCAGAAGAAGATTTGACGGCTCATCCCCAAGTACGATTGCACCTGGATGATCTGGGCCACCTGTTGCAATTGCGAGCCGAGACTGGTGGTTGGAAACTGGGTCTTCAACGGAGTGGTTTTAGCGAGCGCCGCCTCCAAGGCCGCGGCATCGGCCTGGCTGTTCGCCATGGTGTTGTTTGCGGCTTGTGCCAGCGAAAGGCCGTTTTCTGTCGTCAGCAACGAGGTGAGCGCATTCAGGCGGGCCTTGGAAGCCGGCGCGCTGTTGAACCCTTTGAGCGTGAGAGATTGTCCGGGCGCGATGGCCACCGGCTGCGTCGCGACGCCTTGGCCCTCCAGCGAATTTCCCGCCACCGAAAGGAACGCGGGAAAGTTTGACGAGTTGACCTTTTGCGCAGCCAGATAATCCGCCACGCGCCCGGCCCATCCCGTGGGGCTGTTTCCTTGTGCAATGGAGGTCTGCCACTGCAACTGCTGGTCCGAATGCGAGAACAGATTGAGCGGGACCGGCGCCTGCGAGCCTTGATATTGCGACCGCGTGAGCGGCTGTACCAGGGAACCCGTGTTCGCCACCACCGCCAACTCCTTGCTCGAAAACATACTGGCCACTTCCGCCAGCTTGCCGTGAAACGCAAACGGGGCATTCGACACGCTATACACGGTGGGCGTCAGCGCGCTAGCCGATAGCGCCAGGCTGCCGCGAATGGAAGTGTAGGCTTGAAAGCTTGCGTCGTCCATCGGAATCACAGTGTTGTTCGAATCGTTGCCGCCGAACAGGAACACGCATACCAGCGCTCGATAATTCGCGCCGCTCTGCGCCATCGCCGGAAGCAGGCCAAAAGGCCGCAGCGCCAGTGTTCCCACGGTAGCCGCGCTTGCTCGAATGAAACCACGTCGTGAGAGCATAGGGATCTCCTAATGAATAATCTGGTACTCGCCCGAGGTAAGGACGACGTACAGCGCGGCCTGCGTTTTGGCCAGCGGCGTAGTGACTGCGTCTACAGCGTCGGTGGCCGCCTGCTCCAGCGCGGCCGGCATCGATCCGTGCAGAAATGCCGAGCCGATGGCATTGAGCAACAGAGCGGTGCTGCCCGCCTGCTGTACGAATGGGGTCAAGTTCACAGTGGTGCCTTTGTCGATGGCGCCATATAGAATCGCGCTCACGATGTCGGCGCGATCCGCGGCCGTCTGCGTCGTGTAAATTTGAAACTCCGGTCCCAGCAAGCCTCCTTGGATACGATACCGCGGGGAGAAGTAGCTGAACACGCTAGGAGCGTTAAAGAGATTTTCCCCAAGTTCAGAGCTGTGGGAGTAGATGGCGCTGTTCGCGGTCAGCGTGGCATTCAGGCCACGCAAAAGGTTCGACAGAAAGAGCACCGGCTCGCGGAGGTGGCCAAACGCCCCGCTGGTTGAGGCCGCCGTTGCGTCGTCGCCCGCCCGAGCTTCGGGGTCGGTGAGGATCGCGGTAATCACCGCCTGTAAATTCCCCTTGGCGCCGCTGCCATCGTTCTCGAACACGCTGGACACTCGCGCGATATACTGCGGGCTCGGATTGCTGGTGACCAGGTGTTGGATCAACTGCTCGGAAACGAAGGGCGCCATGGTTGGTTGGGCCATCAAGGCATCGAGCAGCGAGTTTAAATCCTGCTCCGCCGTCTGCCCGGCAGGGACGGTGACGTTGCTGAAAATCGTTTTCGCGCTGGTGTCGTGTTCGGATTCCACGGCAAACATCCGACCGAAGAAATATTCAGGATTGTTCTTCTTTGGGGTTGCTCCCGGCGCCGTCGGATAGGTCCAACCGGTGACCACCTTAGCCATGTTCGGCACCACCGCCTGATCGTAGGTAGGAACCGGGTTTCTATTTTGATCCAGCACCGGCGTTCCATCCGGATTCAGCTGGGTGAGCCCTAGCGTGAATAACTGCATCAGCTCACGCGCGTAATTTTCATTGGCCGACGTGTTCTTCGCCGGATCGCCCTTGTTATTGTTAGCCATGTTCAAATAGCGGCCCATGGCGGGGCTGAGCGTAACAGCTTGGATCAGATCGCGATAGTTTCCGAACGCGTTGTCGCGGAAGATCCGCCAGTAAGGCGGATAAGCATAAGCGACAGGAAGCCCACTAAATGACACCACCCAAATCTGGCTGAGTGCGAACGCTACGCGCTGCCGCAATTGATCCTGCCCCGTCACGGTGTTCTGAAAGAAAGCAGCCTGCACCGGATGAAGGTCGCGGTTGGGCTTACCGGTGGAATCGAGCTGCGGCTGGTCCGGAATATTCGAAGTATTCAACGCGAATTGCGCGGTTAGCCAGTTGTTCATACCCATTTGCCGCAGCCCGGCAATCGATGTAGGCGTGGGCCCCCACGTAGCCTGATCGAGAAAGCGCGCCGCGGCGCTGTCCGACATCCGTGCGCTGGATTGGCCGTATGCCGCACTGGCCGCGATCATAAACGCTACACAAGCAATCCGCGGGAATGTCATCGATACCCTCACTCTTCTAACAACACGGCTGGCGACCAAGAGTATCGCGGATCTTGGATTCTTTCACTCAGGCGAATTGCTTAGCAGGCTGTGTCGAAACCGGCTTCCTTACGGTCGCGGCTCTGTAACACGCGGAATCTGCTGAGCCACGCGCCAGCAGCACACCCGGAGACGACCCGAAGTCATGCACTGGAGAACATCGGCTCGAAGAATACTGGAAGGGTGGCGCGTGAGCAAGCGTTCTTTTCGGACTTTAGACACGGGCTGTTAGGGCCGGCGCGGATATTCATGGCTCTAATCCTGAATTCCGGCGCGGCATTGACAACCGGGCGCGCGATGACTAAACATGGTACGCATGAACCCCCAATTCGCATTGGCTGCTTTCTTCGCCGCGATGCTCTTCGCAGTTCCCGTTCGGGCGCAGGAACCTGTGGTTGCCGCGTCAGATCCGGACGCTCTCTTCCATAGCAAGGACAAGAAGCTCGACCGCAACAAACAGGCTGCATATCACATCGAAAAAGATCTGCTGGAAGCCAATCACTGGGACGAAGCCGACAAATGGCTGACTCCGGAGTATCTGCAGCACAATCCCAATGTGAAGTCGGGCCGGGAAGGCGTGGTGAAGTTCTTCGGGTCGGTTACCAAGCCCACCCCCGTGCCCGAGCACCTGAAGGCCAATGTCGCTTTCGTAAACGCCGAAGGCGACTACGTAACGGTGGCCACCGTGCGCGAATTGACAGACCCGAGGACCAGCGAAAAATACACCACCACGTGGTTCGACACCTGGCGTTTCGTGGACGGCAAGGCCGCCGAACACTGGGACTGCGCGGAGAAGGGCCGCCGGCCCTAGAACGTCTGGCGTAACAATTTCACGATTCGTTTTGCGACGTCGTTGGTAACCCCCAGGTTGTCACCGAAATAGTGCACTTGCCCGGTGATGTTCTGGGCCACCAGCGTGTGCCCATCGCGTGCGGTCACTGCGGCGGTGACGCCCACTTTGGTGGCGCCGGCAACGGTGGTAAGCTCGCGCTTGGTTTGACTACCCTCCTTGAAGGCGTCCACTTGAGTGCGCAGTGTAACCAGGTCCGAAATGCCGGCGGCGGCGCGATCGCCAGCGCGATAAACCTTCGGGAACGCTCCGGAGGCCCGCACGCGCTCTACGAGACGCTCATAGACGGCAAAACGGAACTCGGCTGGAATTTGAACTCCGCTGGTTTCCACCATGGCGATCTGGATCGCCGACGCGGAAAGCTTCGCCTTCGCCGCGCTTTGAGCGGAGCCAATCGCGGCCGTTGGCGGGGTCGAACCGGCAGCAAGCAGCGTCTGCGCGCCGGCCTGGATCAGTTGCGTGCGCATCGGCGCGGCCTGCCCGACAGGAACCTCAAAGATCGCGCTTTCGAGCGCACCATCCGCGTCGTGAAAGGCCACCGTCAGTATGTCGACCTTGGTGCGCATAAAAAGTGTCAGCAGTTTCCCGCTATAGTAGGGCGCGGCCAGAGCTACTATTTTCACATTCCGCCCCGTCTTACCACCGCTCTGCGTGGTCTCCGTCCCGGTGAAGACGTCGTCGACGGACGCGATTGGCACTTTGCCTTCGGATTGGCCGGTATCGAATTGCAGAGCGCCATCCTGAATGGCGAGCTTGCCCGCGGCGTCCTGCTTGACGTTATCCAGCCCAATCACGTGGCGTGCATTTGGAACCGCAACAGTAGCCGCGGGTTGCGGCGACAGTTGCGCCCACACCGAACCGGCCGCGGCCAAACCAATGAGCGTGAGGATAAAAGGATTCACAATCTCCAGTGAAGCCAAGCCTACCACGTTGCGAACCGGCTGGTAACGGGTCGGTAGTCCGCTAAATGTTGGTTGATGCTAGAACAGACTCGCCTGCGGCTGAACCGGCGGGTAAAACAGCCCGATCACAATCCAACGGTTTGGGTGACTTGCGACAGTCCCGACGTAGAAATGGGTGTCGTACTTGTCGATCATTTCGGATTCGTATCTGAGCCTGAATTTCTCCCGCCATTGATCTCCGTACTGAACCTTCCATGACCGGTATGATTGACCCATTTTCCCAATCTGTACACATCACATTGTGCCCATTGCAGGCGCTTTCTGGGCACTGGAATTCATAATAGAACCTGAATGGTATTTTCTCTAACTCCCGCTGCGGAGCTTCAGCAAAAAGGTGCTCTTGTCGGAGCATTGACAGTTGCGCTTCCGTCCAGGGTGCTGGATCGGGAGCGATTCTCAACTTGGAGATTGAATCCGGACGAACGATGCCCAGCGTAGGAAACTGGTTTGCATCGCGTTGTTTGATCAGACAGCAAAGGCAATGCGCTCTAAGCGGAAGCACAATGTTCTTCCTGGCTTGCCATGCGTTCGCTGTAGACAACTCAGCAGAAACTATACTGACGCCGTCCTGCGTCAAGTGGTGACTTTCGGGGCGCGCGTCGCTAGCGGCTTTGATAACCGTTAAGTCAACCCATTGGTATTTTCTGAATCGTTGGCTCTCTGGCAGCAATCCCCACGGCACGGGGAACAGCCTCAACCATTCACCCTTGTCGGTTATTGCAGCAGTGCAGGACGATTAAATTCCCGATTCGTCTGGGACCGGGTAAGTTCGAACTACGATCAACGCCCGCTTCGTTTCGGCTAGGGGCATTCAGGGTCACAGATCAAAGCCGTTTAGCCCCATTGCCTCTAGCGCAAGGGAGAGTCGGTGCCGGTGACACTCATGCGGGTCGATCTCCGTACACATTAGGGCTACGGGATGCTCGAAGCGGTTTAGAAATGAGTGAAGATTCAAGAAGCTGGCGACCACATTTGAATCGTACCAAGCCCAAATCACATCTCGGCTACCAGTTTCAATGGCCTTGGCCCGGATATCACGCGGAACTCCGAGTTCGGGAACGTGTGCGTAACACATGCCGTATTCCTCAAGCAGGCGAGCAAAGTTGCTTTTGCTCAACTCGGGCCGATACATGCTTATCGGATAATGCCGAACATCAATCACGGTTCTCACGTCGTGCTGCTTAAGCAACGCCGGAATCTCATCGGTCTTGCGGCCACTGTAACCAAAAGTGAAGAAATCTGCCTGCTGTGGTGGGCGCGACTCATTCCACTCAGCCTTGCTGGCTATCTGTTGTTTAACGGAAGCGCTCGGAAGGGCGAGCCTGTGAGCCTGAGGCATGTCCCAGTTTAGCGCTGATTCTTCATACTTTTCACTTAAACATTCCCGTGGCGTCGCGCTCTCTCTTCAGTTTGATATTTTCCTCAAATTTTCCTCTAAGCGACGCACCCATTTGTTGTGGGGGAACTTCTCCGGAAGCTTGGCGATTGTCCGAATCTCTGTCCAAGTTAGCGCGCCTGATTTCTTAAGGGTCTGAAATCTTGTCCTGAAGTCCTCATACGTCAGCATCGAAGTACTAGTGGGCGTCTTGGGAGAACCACTGGGCCGCTTTCGCCTGTTGGTTCGCTCCCTACAATTTCTGCCGCGTTCACAAATCGCTACGCACAACCCGGCTGTGGCTGCTGGAATAGCCCATCACATTTGGAGCATGCGAGAATTGCTGGAGGCGGCTTGATCTAATGGCTACCGCTATCCGCCCGGCATCCACCACGATCAACCAGGATTTAGCGGACTGCCAACGGGTCAGTTTCGGCCACGCGCAGCTCTTCTTTGCATCCAGCGCGTCATCCGGGCGCTCAACGGCTGCACGCGCGTGTTCTGAAAAGATCGAATCAGCCATTCGGCATCGGACTTTACCAGGACGTAAGTCTGGTAGGACTTCTTGCGCCCGCCGCCCACCGTATGAACTAACGCGACGCTGCTGGAAAGCAATTCGAGACTCTCAATTTGAGCCGACAGTTTGGTGGCCTTGAGGACGCTCCTGAAAAGCGCGCCATGCAGTTCCGCGTTCTCGGCCCGAGTCCGGAGATGCATGCCATTGAAGGTGATGTAGTCGGATTTTTGGGCGAAGCAGGCAGCATAGGCATCGCCGTCGCCACGCGCCCAAGCATCGTGCAAACGAGCTAGGAGCAAACGAATGGAGTTATCGTCGTCAACCGTGAGCACCGCCGCTCTCCCATATGCAGTCGTCTGTCACTATCCGATTGCTCCAGTAGTACGTGAATCGGCGGTGATTCGTTCCCTTTCCGTGCGAAGGGTGAGTTTCGCATCTGACAGGGTGCTTAACCGTTTTGGGGTTTCGCGGCTCTGAAGTGGAAATCGCACTAAGAAGCAGTGAAACATGTCGCGTACACATGAGTGTGCACTCTGCACGCAGGAGTGCGTGCGCCACGGGTTTGGCCAGCACAGCCGATGAAAGGTACCGGCTGCCAAACGGTACAATCGATGTCAATGAATCGACTGCTCTCGATACTATGTCTGGCCGGCGTCTTCGCCTTCTCGCTGCTTCCCCAGCAGCCCGAAACACGCTTAAATCCCACCGTCCAGCAGATTGTGGATTCGATCTCGGAGGAACGAATCGCAGCCACGCTGCAGAAGCTGGAAGGCTTCGGGACGCGCTACATCCTGTCGGCGCAAGACGACCCTTTGCACGGAATCGGCGCGGCCAAGCGCTGGATTCACGATGAGTTGCAGGGGTACAGCCTGCGCCTCCAGGTGAGCTATCAAGACTTCAGTATCAAGAATGGCGCGCGGCAAGGCCAGGTAATTCGCGACGTGGATTTGTCGAATATTGTCGCGGTGCTGCCGGGCACGACACACAAGGATCGTTATGTGCTGGTGACGGCGCACTACGATTCGGTCGCTCTGGTGCGGAAGCCCTACACCGGCGAAGATCAGATCGTCGCGGAAGGCGTCCGGCAGGGCATCGATGAAAACGAAGAACGGCGGTTTCTGAAAATTCTGCCCTTGGAGCGCGAACTCGGCCCGCTGGATTTTGAAGCCACCGCCGCACAGACCGCATCCCCCGGTGTCACCGACGACGGCAGCGGGACTGCCGCGGTGATGGAGCTGGCGCGCGTGATGAGCGGCT
>Ga0302324_100006975_pt1 | contig 24158 bp, 20 predicted proteins | sample Palsa_T0_1_FD_201949 | JGI IMG/M metagenome (GOLD analysis project Ga0302324, IMG submission 201949) | Peat permafrost microbial communities from Stordalen Mire near Abisko, Sweden - Palsa_T0_1 | ecosystem: Environmental > Terrestrial > Soil > Palsa > Peat permafrost | place: Sweden: Abisko... | reverse complement strand
CGCCTTCGTCCTCGAGGTGGAACACCAGGTGGTCGCGCGCGTGCCCCGGCGCGTCGACGACGCGCAGCGCGGCGTCCTCGAAGGCGAGCAGCTCGCCGTCGGCGAGCGCGCGGTCGTGCGGAAACCGCGCCGCGGCATGCGCCCAGACCGGCGCGCCGGTCGCGGCCGCGAGGGGCGCGGCGCCGGGCGCATGATCGGGATGTCCGTGGGTGACCAGGATCGCCGCGTACGTCGCGTCGCGCTCGCGCGCCGCGGCCACGAACGCGTCGCGCTGCGCGTCGTCGACCGGGCCGGGATCGATCGCGACGAGGGTGCGCGGCCCGACCTGCACGACGTAGCCGTTCGTCCCGTCCAGCGTCATCGGCGACGGGTTGTTCGCGCGCAAGCGCCCGACGCGCGGGCTCAGGCTTACCACGCGTTCTCGAGCTCGCGCGGGATCGTGAAGACGCGATCGCCGTCGACGTCGGGCATGACCGCCGCGACCGGCTTGCTCGCCGCGAAGGCGAGCAGTGCCTCGACGCTCGCGTACGGCGCGATCCGTTCGAGGTGCTTGATGGTCGGGAAGATCAGCTCGATCTCGCCGCGCTGGTAGGCGCGCAGCGCATCGAGCGGGCGATACCACGCGCCGTCGTGCACTTCGCTGGCGTCGGCTTCGGCGACCTGATCGGCGGGCGCGCGCGCGACGAAGAACCGCGCGTCGAAACGGCGCGGTGCCAGTTCGTCCTTGGGGGTGATCCAGCGCGAGAAGTAACGCAGCCGGTCGGCGTCGATGCTGACCGCGAGCCGGGTTAGGACGCCGGCGAAGTCGAGCTCGCCGGCCAGCAGCGCGCGCCGGGCCGCGACCAGCGCCTCGGGCGCGACGGCGCGGTCGGCGAAGAGCAGCCCGACTTCCTCGAACGTCTCGCGCGCGGCCGTGATGACGTAGGCCGGGTCGACCGCGCCGGCGGAGCCGCGCAGCCGGTCGGCGACCAGCGCGCGGTCCTCGGGATCGACCGCCCCGCCGGGGAAGACGTAGCGGTCGGGGAGGAAGGTCGCTCCGGCGTGGCGCCGGACCATGAAGACGGCCGGTCCATCGGGACCCTCCCGTGCCACGATGACGGTCGCCGCGTCCCGAATCCCGTCGTCCCTGCTCGCCACCGCTGGGACGTTCTCGGTCGGGGTGGCGCGTCACCCGCGAGCAGGCCGTCGGCCCGGCACTCCCGGAGTAGCCGTCATGCGTTGTGCGATCGGCGCCGACGACCGCGGCCCGCTGACCGACGCCCTGCTCGCCGAGCTGGAACGCCGGGGCGCCGCCGTGGTGACCTACGGTGCGCTGCGCGACGGCTCGACGCACTGGGCGTCGATCGGCCGAGCGGTCGGCGCGGCCGTCGCCGCCGGCGAGGCCGACGTCGGGATCGTCTGCTGTTGGACCGGCACCGGGATCGCGATGGCGGCCAACAAGGTCGCCGGCGCGCGCGCCGCGCTGTGTGCCGATGCGCCGACGGCGGAGGGTGCGCGGCGTTGGAACGACGCGAACGTGCTCGCGCTGAGTTTGCGCGCGACCAGCCCGGCGGTCGGGCTCGAGATCCTCGACGCGTTCTTGCGCACCGCAACGAGTGAGGAAGCGGACGATCGTCGTGAGATCGCGGCGCTCGAATCGGGATAACGAGAGGGCCACGCCCAGACGGCGTGGCCCTTCGTGTTCGGGGGTTTGTCGCAGCGCGATCCCGCTACGACGGCGTCTTCTTCGGTGGATCCTCGGTCATCGTAACGATGACGACCTCCTGCCTTTGGACGTGGTCTGCGCTCGCATCTTCGGTGTCGCTTTGCTTCGTCACCGCGCCGGCGCGCAGTCGGCCGGTCGGTGCTCACTACCCGGGTGGATCTTGCGACGTCAAGTCGCCCTCCCGTGCTCGTCGTGCGAACAGTGCCTCGAGGTCCGAGCATCGTACACCCCGCCGCCGATGCGGTCAACCCCCGTTTTCACGTCCCCGCGAAGCGCTCGCAGCAGCGGTGGACGAGCGTGGATAGCGGGGAGAGCGCGAAGGCGAACGCGCGGCGCCCGCAAAGAGAGCCTGCGGTGGAATCCCGATCAACCCGTGTGTGGCTCCGCCTGGAGGCGATTGCCATCCTCGTGGGGTCGTTCGCGCTTGCGGCTGCCGTCGTCGCGCACCGACCGTGGGTCGAACACGCGTTGGGCGCGATCGGGCCGTTTGCGATGCCGCTCGCAATCATCGTGTTCGCGCTCGTCGCGTCGGCGCCGTTCTCCGTCACCGACGCGCTCGCGGTCATGAACGGCGTCCTGTTCGGACCGGTTTGGGGCTCGGTCGTCAACGCGATCGGCTTGGTCCTCGCCGCGGTGATCGGTTACCTGGTCGCGATCCGCACCTCGGCCGCCTTCGACGTCAAGAGCCGTGTCGAGCGGCTGCCGGCCTGGGCGCGGCACTTCCAGATCGGCTCGCCGATGTTCCTGATCTGCGTGCGCATCATCCCCGGCCTGGGCGGAACGCTGGCGACGCAGACCGCCGCCGCCCTGCGCGTCCCGATCTTTCGCCAAGTCTACACGATGTGCGCGATCGCCATCCCGGTCTGCACGATCCTCGCGGTCGGCGGCAACTGGCTCTCGGATGCGATCGACGCGCACGTCGTCGAACCGGTTCAAGCCTCGATGGAGAAGCATCACATTCATTTCCCACATCACCGCCGCCACCCGCACCCGGTTACTTTCGGGAGCCCCGCGCCGTGAACGTCGACGTCGTCGACACCCCCGAAGCGCTGGCGCGGACGTGCCGGCGTATCGCCGAGGCCGAGCGCGTCGGACTCGATACCGAGTTTCACACCGAGAAAACGTACACGCCGCATCTGATGGTCGTGCAGCTGCTCTTCGACGACGGCGTCGCCATCGTCGATCCGCTCGCGCTGCGCGACCTGCGCCCGCTGATCGACGCGCTCGCCGGCGCGCGCGTGGTCGGGCACGCGCTCTCGTCGGACCTGCGCATCCTCGCCGACGCGTACGAGACGCTGCCGCGAGCCGCCTACGACACGCAGGTCGCGGCGGCGTTCGCCGGGTACGGCCTGTCGATCTCGCTGTTGGACCTGGTGCGCGACCTGTGCGGCGTGACGCTGCGCAAGTCGCAGACGGTGAGCGACTGGAGCACGCGCCCCTTCACCCCCAAGCAAGTCGAGTACTTGGTCGACGACGTGCGCCACCTGTTCGATCTCGAAGACTTGCTGCGCGAGCGCCTGCGCAAGCGCGGGCGCGAGGCGTGGGCCGACGAGGAGATGCCGGCGCTGGTCGAGCCGGCAGCGTACCGCAGCGATCCGCGCCGACTCTACCTGCGCGTCTCGGGCAACGCGCGGCTGAACCGGCGCGAGCTGGGGGTCCTCAGCGAGCTGGCGCAGCTGCGCGACCGCTACGCGCGCGAGCGCAACATCCCGCTCAAGTACGTGCTGCCCGACGACGTGATGATTGGCCTCGTGCAGTTACGCCCGCACGCCGTCGAGGAGCTCTCGCAGCTGCGCCGCATCGACAACGGGATGCGGCGCAACCTGGGCGAGCGGATCGTCGAGGCCGTGCGCAACGGCGAGGCGATCCCCGAGGACCAATTACCGCCGCGGGCACCCAAGCCGCTGGGGCCGCAGCGCGAGGCGCTCGTCGCGACGATGGCGGTGCTGGTCGGCGCGCTCGCCGCCGACCACGAGCTGCCGACGACGCTGCTGCTGCCGCGCGCCGCGCTCGAACGGATCGCGCGCGAGGCGCCGCAGACGCCGGAGGCGCTCGGTGACGCGGTCGACCTGACCGCCTGGCGCCGCGAGCTGGTCGTCGCGCCGCTCTGGGAGTTGCTCGCCGGCGAGTCGGTGCTGCGCGTGCGCGGCTACCGCGAGGGCGATCCGCGCACGGCCTTCGAGGCGATCGAGCCGGCCGCGCGCTAAAGACGCCTCAGACGGCGTCGGCGAGGCTCGAGAGTTCGGTCAGGATCTTGCTCTTGCCGCAGGTGCTGCAGCCGATCGTCACCGTATCGCCGGCCGAGCTGCGCGCGAAGCGGACCCAGTACTGCCCGTAGATCTCGGCGTTGGGCAAGGGGTGGATCGTGCGATGGTCGAGCATCCAGTCCTTGGCGACCACGTACTCGCCGTCGTCCATCATCAGCGCCTGCGGCAGCTCGATGGCGGCGATCCGCCGCTCGGCCTCGTCGCGGACCCGTCGGACGTCGTCGAGGATCGACGCGACCTCGTCGAGGGTCGCAAACTCTTCGAGGTTGAGGTCGACCGGCTGATGGTTGGCGGCGGCGTTCATCGCTTCGAGCGCCTCGGGATCGATCACGCCGTGGGTGGTGAGCTCGGGCTCGAGCGCCTCGGGCTCCGACGCCACGGGCTCGACGCCTGGGTGCTCGGCGCGGGCATCGGCCGGGTCGGCCCCGTCCGACTCGGGGTGCGGCGCGTTGGCGAGGCGTTCGATCAGCGCTTGGCGCCGCTTCTCCAGCTGTGCGGCTAAGAGCGCCTCGCGGTCCTTGGGGATCCACCAGGCGTGCGGCGCGGTCGGAGAGGCAGCGGTAGCGCCGGACGCCACCGGGACCTCCAGCCCGAAGAAGCGGCGCAGTCCCCGCAGGATGCTCGCGAACATGATAGACCTTGTATCGGCGAGCAGGCGGGCGTCCTGAGGAAATCCTCAGGAAGCCGGCAACTCTGTGACGCCAAGGTCGGCAGCCGGCCGGGGGCTGGGCGCGCCGGCGCGAACGCTCCGGCGCATGAAACGTCGTGCCTTTTCCGCCCTGACGGTTGCCGCCATGGTCGCCGCGGCCGTCGTCGCGCCGGCGTCGCGCCTGTCGGCCGACGACCGGCCGCATCTGCGCGTCGGCAGCATCTCCGGACCGCTCGCCAACCCGATCGTATGGAACATCATGAAGGCACGTGGTCTCGACGTGAAGCACGGCTTCGACATCGACATCACGCTCTATCCGTCGATCACCGCGTTCTACGGCGGCTTCACCACCGGCGAGGTCGACGCGATCATGGGCGGACCGAGCAATCTCGCCAAGCTGCGCAACGAAGGCGTCGGATTGAAGATCGTCGCGACGACCCTGCGCCTCTCCGATCTGGGCGTGTACACCAAGGACCCCGCGATCAAGACGATCCTGGATCTGCGCGGCAAGCAGCTCGCCGTCGACCAGGGCTCCTCGCAATACCAGGTCCTCGCGATGTGCGCGCGGGCCAAGGGCTTGAACCTGAAGACCGACGTGACCCTGGTCGACGCGAACTTCGGGCTGGCGCGCTCGTTGCTCGAGGCCGGCCGAGTCGACGCGGCGTTGGTGATCCAGCCGGCCGCGACGCTGATGCTGGTGCAGGACCCGACAGTCCATCAGATCTTCAACGGCAACGACGGCTGGCTGGCCTTGACGCAGCACGACGGTTGGGAGAACGTGGCGGCGATGCGCGAGGATGCGCTGTCGAAGCTGCCGCCCGACCTGCCGCAGCGGCTCGTCGCGGCGCTGGCGGATACGGTTGCCTTCATGCACAGCGACACCGATGCCGCCGACCAGATCGTCGCCGACACGACGAAGTTGCCGCCCGGCATCTTCAAGAAGGCGATCGCGGGCAAACAGCTCGACTTCGAAGTGCACGAAGCCTGGGGGCCGCAGCGCGCCGCGATCGCGGACATGTTCGCGCGCGCCGTCGCGGCCGGCTTCGCCGAGAAAGCTCCGGGCGACGCGATCTTCTATGCTCCCCGAACGTAAGGCCTCGGCCTACGCCTTCCCGCGACTGCCGCGCGAGGCGGTCGTCTCGCTGGTCGTCCTGGCGCTGCTCTGGGAGGGGCTGTCGTACTTCGCGCCCCACTTGGGGATCGCCCCGATCGCGGTCCCGGGCTTCGGCAAGATCGCCCGGAGCTTGGCCTCGGTCACGCCGGTCGACGTCGCCGTGACGCTGGTCCGCGTTATCGTCTCGCTGGTGATCTCGTTCGTCTGCGGGCTGCTGCTGGCGATCTGGTTCTACCGCTCCGAGGCCGTCGAGCGCTACGTCGGGCCACTCGTGCGGCTGCTGATGGCCGTCCCGGTGATCTCGTGGATCCTCTTCGCGGTGCTGTGGTTCAAGTCGACCGAGTTCCGCATCTGTTTCGTGCTGGTGGTGACCTGTGGCCCGATCTTCATGGTCGACGCCCTCGACGCGTTGCGCGGCGTCTCGCGCGAGCTGCGCCAGATGGTCCGCTCGTTCCGCCCGACGCCGCTGCAGCTGTTCACCAAGCTGCTGCTGCCGGCGACGACGCCGGCGCTGCTGACCAGCTGGAAGATCAACCTGAGCCTGGCGATCCGGGTGGTGACGATCGCCGAGCTGGTCGGCGCGACGACCGGGATCGGGCACCAGTTGGCGATCGCCGAGGAGCTGTTCTCGGTCGCCGACGTCTTCGCGTGGACGATTGTGTTGGTCGGCGCCCTGTTCGTGCTGGAATGGGTGCTGACGCGCATCGAGGCGCGCGCGCTGCGCTGGCGTGTCTCGTGAGCGTCGCGCCGCCGATCGACGTCTCGCACCTGAGCAAGACGTACCGCACGACTTCGGGTCACGAGGTGCTCGCGATCGCCGACCTCGACCTGCGCATCGACTCGCGCGAGGTCGTCGCCATCGTCGGGCAGACGGGCTGTGGCAAGTCGACCTTCTTCGATCTGATGATCGGGCTCGAACGGCCGACCGCCGGCAGCATCACGATCGGCGGAAAGACACCCTACGACGATTTCGAGCACTTCCGCGGGCAGATCGCGACCGTCTTCCAGCAGGACCGGCTGCTCCCGTGGCGCAGCGCGATCGACAACGTCTGCCTGCCGCTCGAGCTGCTGGGCCTCTCCGAGAAAGAGCGGCACGACCGGGCCTTCACGTGGCTGGTGCGGTTTGGGCTCGAAGCGGCGGCGAACCGCTATCCGCACGAGCTCTCGGGTGGGATGCGGCAGCGCGTCGCCATCGCGCGCTCGTTCGTCGTGCAGCCCAGCATCCTGCTGGCCGACGAGGCGTTCGGACATCTGGACGAAGTGACGGCGAGCGAGCTGCGCGAGACGTTCGTGGCGCTCGCGCGCGAGCTGGAGAGCACCGCGATCCTCATCACCCATCAATTAGAAGAAGCGATCGCGGTCGGCGACCGCATCCTGGTGTTCGGCCAGTCGGCCCGGCTGCTGCACGACGTGCGAGCCGAACATTGGCCCGCCGCCGACCACGCGCTGCTGCGCGAAGCGATCCAGGTGACGCTGCAGACCAACGTCGCGGACGCGCGCTTGGCGCGCTCCGCGTGATGCGTTAGGAGGACGCGCGATGCCGAAGGTCATCCGCATCGAGCGCTTCGGCCCGCCGGAGGTGATGGAGCTGCGCGACGAGCCCGCACCGGCGCCGGGTCCGGGCGAAGCGCTGGTTCGGCACACGGCGATCGGCTTGAACTACCTGGACGTCTACCACCGCGAAGGCCACTATCCGCTGGAGCTGCCGACCGGCCTGGGCGTCGCGGGAGCCGGGATCGTCGAAGCGCTCGGCGAGGTGGTCACCGCCGTGCGGCCCGGCGATCGGGTCGCGTACGCTGGGATCGGGCCGGGGAGTTACGCCGAACTGCGCACCGTCCCCGAAGAGCGGCTCGTGCCGCTGCCCGCCGGGTGCGACGACGCGCTCGTCGCAGCGACGCTGCAGCAAGGGATCACGGCCTACTTCTTACTGCACGAGGTCTACCCGGTCAAAGGCGGCGACACGATCCTCTTCCATGCCGCGGCCGGCGGCGTCGGGACGATCGCCTGCCAGTGGGCGCAGCACCTGGGTGCGACCGTCATCGGGACGGCCGGCGGCGCGGACAAGGTCGCGCACGCTGAGCAGCTCGGCTGCGCGGCGGTGATCGACTATCGCGACGAAGACGTCGCGGAGCGCGTCCGCGCGCTCACCGGCGGCGCCGGCGTCGCGGCCGTGTTCGACTCCGTCGGCCGCGACACGTTCGAGGGATCGCTGGCCTCGTTGCGCACGTACGGGACGCTGGTCAGCTTCGGCAGCTCGTCGGGCGATCCGCCGCCGCTCGACGTCAACCGGCTCGGCGCGATGGGTTCGCTCTACCTCACCCGCCCGCGCTTCGTCCACTATGCGCGCCGGCGCGAGGATCTCTGGCGGATGGCGGCGGCGTACTTCGCCTTCCTCGACGACCCCCGAACCCGCGTCACGATCGGTCAGCGCTTCGCGCTCGCCGAGGCGGCGGACGCGCACCGGGCGATGCAACGGCGCGAAACGATCGGCTCCAGCGTTCTCGTGCCGTAAGGGAGGCGCGCGCTTTCAACCGCCGGCGAGCGCGTTGAAGAAGCGGTCGATCTCCTCGGGGTCGTAAGTTCGGTCGGCGGCCAGCTCGCGCAGGGCCCACGCGCGCACCGCGTCGAGGTCGACCTCGCGCGGCTTGGCCCGGGCGACGGCCAGCGCGACCCGAAACGCGCTCTCGTCCTTCCAGGCCCAGTAATGAAGGAACCGGTCGCGCACGACGTCGGTCGGCGTCAGCACGTGCAGGAGCTCGTGCGCGCGCCGGTCGGTCCGCCAGCTCCCGACCTCCTCGCGGCCGATCGCCAGCGGACCGACCGGAAACTCCAAGGCGTACGGCAAGACGGGATGTTCGTAGAAGCCCTCGGTGACGCGTTCGTAGCCGAGCGTCGCCAACGCGCGATCGACGGTATGCCGGGCCTGCCCGACGTGGAGCATGAAGTCGACGTCGAGCGACTGATAGTCGTCGGGGACGTAGTAGGCCGCCGCGCTCCCGCCGCACAGCACCGCCGTCTCGCCGGCCTGCGCCAGCACCGTGCAGGCGGCGAACTCGACGTCGATCAGCGAGGCGCCGGCGGCGAGCATCTACAGCGGCTTGCCGATGCGGCGCGGGCGCTCGCGATAGCGCGAGGCGCGCTCGCGGATCTCGGGATACGCCGCCGCCAGCCGCTCGAGCAGCGCCCGCAGCTCGACAGCGCCGTACCAACGGCGGTTCAGCACCACGACGCGCGAGTTGCCCACCAAGCGCGAGACGACGACCCCGGCGTGCTCCAGCGCGATGACGGCCCGGTGGACCGCGGTCGGGCTGGCGTCGACCTGGCGGGCCAACTCGCGAACGTGTAAGCCGTTCTGCGAGAGGGCCAGGCGCGTCAGCATCCGGTCGCGCAGGGCGGAGCCGAACAAGGCCGGGCGGAGGTCGTCGCGCACGCCCAGATTGTTCCGGTTTCCGAAACGATTGTCAACATAGGCGGTACGATTTCCAGGAGCACCCGCCTCGCGCCGCGCCGAACCCGAGTTGCGTGGACACGCAGTCGCATCCGAACAGCTTCGCCGCCCGCGACACCCTGCGGGTCGGCAGCCGCGAATACACCTACTTCCGCCTGGCCGCACTGGCCGAGCGCGGTCACGACCTGGCGACGCTCCCGTATTCGCTCAAGATTCTGCTGGAGAACCTGCTCCGGTTCGAGGACGGGCGGTCGGTCACGGCCGCCGACGTCGCGGCGCTCGCCGGCTGGAAGCCCGGCCAGCCGTCGACCAAGGAGATCGCCTACCGCCCCGCTCGCGTGCTGCTCCAGGACTTCACCGGCGTTCCGTGCGTCGTCGATCTGGCGGCGATGCGCGACGCGATCGCGCAGATGGGCGGCGATCCCAAGCGGATCAACCCGTTGCAGCCGGTCGAGCTGGTCGTCGACCACTCGGTCCAGGTCGACGCGTGGGCGAGCCCCGAGGCGTTCGAGCGCAACGCGCAGTTGGAGTTCGAGCGCAACGGCGAACGCTACGCCTTCCTCAAATGGGGGCAGGCCTCGCTCGACGGTTTCCGGGCCGTCCCGCCCGACACCGGGATCGTCCATCAGGTCAACATCGAGTATCTCTCGCGGGTGATCTTCGGCGCCGGCGGCGGCGGGACGCCGCATCCCGGCGGGACGCCGCTGGCGTATCCGGACACGGTCGTCGGCACCGACTCGCACACCACGATGGCCAACGGCCTGGGCGTGCTGGCCTGGGGCGTCGGCGGGATCGAGGCCGAAGCGGCGATGCTCGGCCAACCGGTCACGATGCTGATCCCCGAGGTGATCGGCTTCAAGATCACCGGCAAGTTGAAGGAAGGCGTCACCGCGACCGACCTCGCGCTGCAAGTCACGCAGATGCTGCGCAAGAAGGGCGTCGTCGGCAAGTTCGTCGAGTTCTACGGCGCGGGCTTGTCGTCGCTGGCGGTCGCCGACCGCACCGTCATCGGCAACATGTCGCCCGAGTACGGCTCGACGGTCGCGATCTTCCCGCTCGACGCGCTGTCGCTCGACTATCTGCGGCTGACCGGGCGTTCGGCCGAGCAGATCGCGCTGGTCGAGGCCTACGCGAAGGCGCAGGGGATGTTCCGCACCGACGCCGCGCCGGAGCCGCGCTTCACCGATACGCTCGCGCTCGACCTGAACGACGTCGAGCCGAACCTGGCCGGCCCGCGCCGTCCGCAGGACCGCGTCGCGCTGCGCTCGGTCAAGGCCGAGTTTCAACACGCGCTCGAGGAGTGGCAGACGGCGCGCGGCAACGGCACGCTCTCGGTCGAGCGGTTCGAAGGCGAGGGCGGCGGCGGGACGGCCGTCGCGGCGCAGCCGCGCACGGTCCTCTCCGACGGTGCGGTCGTGATCGCGGCGATCACCTCGTGCACGAACACGTCGAATCCCGCCCTGATGATCGGCGCCGGCCTGGTCGCGAAGAAGGCGGTCGAGAAGGGGCTGCGCCCCAAGCCGTGGGTGAAGACCTCGCTCGCGCCGGGCTCGAAAGTCGTCACCGACTATCTGGCCAAGGCCGGTTTGCAGACCTACCTCGACCAGCTCGGGTTCGATCTGGTCGGCTACGGCTGCACGACCTGCATCGGCAACAGCGGCCCGCTCTCGGAGCAGGTCGCGACCGCGATCGCCGAGCACGACATGATCGTCGCCGCGGTCCTCAGCGGCAATCGCAACTTCGAAGGGCGCATCCACCCGCAGGTGCGCGCCAACTACTTGGCCTCGCCGCCGCTGGTCGTCGCCTACGCGCTGGCCGGCCGGATGGACGTCGACCTGACCACCGAGCCGATCGGTCGCACCCCGACCGGCGAAGACGTCTTCCTGCGCGACCTGTGGCCGACCAGCGCCGAGATCGACGCGCTGCTGGCGACCTCGCTGACCGACGCGATGTTCCGCACCCGCTACGGCGACGTCTTCAACGGCGACGCGCGCTGGATGGGGATGCAGGTCCCCGCCGGCGAGCGCTACGCCTGGGACCCCAAGAGCGAGTACGTGAAGCGCCCGCCGTACTTCGACGGGATGCCGGCGCAACCGCCGCCGGTGCAAGACATCCGCGGTGCGCGCGTGCTGGCCGTGCTCGGCGACTCGGTCACGACGGACCACATCTCGCCGGCCGGGAACATCGCGCGCAGCTCGCCGGCGGCGACCTATCTGCGCTCGAAGGGCATCGAGCCGGCCGACTTCAACTCGTACGGCGCGCGGCGCGGCAACCACGAGGTGATGGCGCGCGGGACGTTCGCCAACATCCGGCTGCACAATCACCTCGTCCCGGGCGTCGAGGGCGGCGTGACGCGCTACCTGCCGACCAACGAGCAGCTCTCGATCTACGACGCCGCCGAGAAGTATCGTGCCGACGGGACGCCGCTGATCGTGCTGGCCGGGAAAGAGTACGGCTCGGGCAGCTCGCGCGACTGGGCCGCCAAGGGCCCCTACCTCTTGGGGATCAAGGCCGTCATCGCCGAGTCGCTCGAGCGCATCCATCGCTCGAACCTGATCGGGATGGGGATCCTGCCGCTGCAATACGCAACGGGCCAGAACCGCGAATCGCTCCACCTCAGCGGTGAGGAGACGTACGCGATCGCCGGGATCGCCGCCAAGCTCGTCCCCGGGATGACGGTGAAAGTCACGGCAACCGATGCGAAGGGCAAGACGACGACCTTCGACGCACTGCTGCGGATCGACACCCCCGATGAAGCCGAGTACTACCGCCACGGGGGAATTCTCCAGTACGTCCTGCGCCAGCTCGCCGCGAGCTGACGCGTGCCGACGCGCGCGGTGCCGCTCGACCTCAGCTTGGCGGAGATCGACGGCGCCGCGGCGCTGATCCGTGACCTCGTCCCGCCGACCCCGGTCTATCCGTGGCCGCTGTTGGCGCAGCGGCTCGGCGTCGACGTGTGGATCAAGCACGAGAACCACACGCGTCTGGGCGCCTTCAAGGTGCGCGGCGGTCTGGTCTACGTCGACGCGCTGCGGCGGCGGGCGCCGCGGGTGCGGCACGTCGTCGGCGCGTCGGCCGGGAACCACGGGCAGTCGCTGACGCTGGCGGCGCGCCGGGCGGGGCTCGCGGTGACGATCGTCGTGCCGAACGACTGCCCGGCGGAGAAGACGGCTGCGATGCGCGCGATGGGTGCGACGATCGTCGAGCACGGCGCCGACTTCGAGGACTCGTACCAGTTTGCGCGCACGCTCGCGCCGGCGGACGACGCGGCGACGGAGTTCGTGCCGTCGTACCATCGCGATCTGGTCTGCGGGGTCGCGACGTACGCGCGTGAGCTGTTCGCCGCGGCGGCGTTCGACGTCGTCTACGTGCCGATCGGCCTGGGCTCGGGGATCAGCGGGCTGATCGCCGTGCGCGACCTGCTCGGGCTACCGACCCAGATCGTCGGCGTCTGTTCGGAGACGTACCCCGCCTATGCGCTCTCGCTGGCGGCCGGTGAGGTGCGCGAGACGGCCGGCGGCGTGCCGACGATCGCCGAAGGCGTCGGATGCCGGACTCCCGATCCCGAGGCGTTCGCGGTGATTCGTGCCGGCGCGGCCGACATCGTCACCGTCACCGAAGCGGCGATCCGCGAGGCGATGGGCTGGCTGTTCAGCGACACGCACAACGTGGCCGAAGGGGCCGGGGCGGCGGCGCTCGCCGCGGTCGCGGCGGGGCGCGAGCAGCTACGCGGGAAGCGCGTGGCGGCGATTCTCTCCGGGGGGAACGTCGACCGGGCGGTATTCGCCGCCGTTCTCGCGTAGGAGGCCCCGATGATCCCCCATCAGGTCGCGCTGCTCTCGTTCGAGGGACCGGATCGCTACGCGTCGATCGGCGGGCTGGCCTCGCGCGTCACCCAGCTCTCGCGCGCGCTCGGCGCCGGCGGGCACGCCGTCGAGCTGGTCTTCGTCGGCGATCCGCACGCGAAGCCGATCGAGCAGGTCGATCCCGGCGTGACGCTGCGGCGCTGGTCGCAGTGGATCTCGGCCCAGTACCCGCGCAACTGCTACGACGGTGAGACGGCGAAGGTCCACGACTGGGAGGGGAGCTTGCCGCCCTGGGTCATCGAGACGTTGCTCGCCCCGGCCGCGGCGCGCGGCGAGCGGGTGCTGGTGATCTGCGAGGAGTGGCAGACGGCCAACGTCGCCATCGCGATCGACCGTCTGGCCCGCGAGCGCGGCATCCGCGGTGCGCTCACGCTGATGTGGAACGCGAACAACACCTACGGCTTCGAGCGCATCCACTGGCCGACGCTGCTACGCGCCGCCGCGGTGAGCTGCGTGAGCAAGTACATGAAGTTCGAGCTCGCGCAGTGGAACGTCGCGGCGCTGGTCATCCCCAACGGCCTCGATCCCGCGCTGCTCGACGGGGCCGACAAGGAGCGCACCGCCGCGTTGCGCGCGGCCTTCGGCGACCGTCCGACCTGCGTCAAGGTCGGCCGCTTCGACCCCGACAAGAATTGGCTGCAAGCCGTCGACGCCGTCGCCGAGCTGCGCGCCGGCGGTACCGACGTGCGGCTGATCGTGCGCGGCGGCAAGGAACCCTACGGCGACGTCGTGCTGGGCCGCGCGCGCGAGCGCGGCTTGGCCGTCGAGCGGCTGGGCTACGAGGGGAGCGACTGGCGCGAGCTGGCCCGCGCGCTGTCCTTCATCGAGGCGCCGGTCGTCCACGTCCGCGCGTACCTCGATGAGCCGACGCTCTACGCGCTCTACGCCGCCGCCGACGTGGTGCTGGCGAACAGCGGAAAGGAACCGTTCGGGTTGGTCGGGCTCGAGGTGATGGCGGCCGGCGGGATCGCGGTCTGCGGCGCGACCGGTGAAGAGTACGCCGAGGCGTTCGAAAACGCGATCGTCTGCGACACGGCCGACGGTCGCGAGCTGGCGACGTACCTGCGCGCGCTCTTCGCCGACCCCGGACTCGCCACCGAGCTGCGCGCCAACGGCGCGCAGACCGCCGCGCGCTACACCTGGGTGCAAGCGCTCGAGGCGCTCGATCGCAAGATCGCCTACGTCGACGCGGTGGCGCGCTGATGCCGAGTGCCTTGCTCGTCACCGGCGGCAGCCGTGGGATCGGCGCGGCGATCGTGCACCACGCGGCGCGCGCGGGCTGGGAGGTCGGCTTCACCTACGCCAGCGACGAGTCGGCGGCGCGTACCGTAGCGGAGTCGGTCGCGGCGGCCGGCGGCCGGGCGCTGGCGATCCACGCCGACGTCGCCGACGAGGACGCGGTGCTGCATGCGTTCGCCGAGACCGAGCGCGCTTTCGGGCCGCTGGGCGGTCTGGTCAACAACGCCGGGATCACCGGTGGGGTCGGGCGCGTCGAGGACGTGGCGCGGCCGATGCTCGAGCGGCTGTTCGCGGTCAACGTGATCGGCGCGATGCTCTGCTCGCGCGAGGCGGTGCGGCGCATGTCGACCGCCCGCGGCGGACGCGGCGGCGCGATCGTCACCATCACCTCGCGGGCCTCGGCGTACGGTGCGCCGGACACGTACGTCCATTACGCGGCGACCAAGGGCGCCCTCGAGGTGTTCTCGCTCGGGCTCGCGCGCGAGGTCGCCGCGGAGGGGATCCGGGTGAACGCCGTCTCGCCGGGGATGATCGACACCGAGATCCACGCCGCCGCCGGCGATCCCGATCGGCCGGCGCGGATGCTGCCGATCATCCCCGCCCACCGGATGGGGACGCCGGACGAGGTCGCCGAGGCAGTCATCTGGCTGCTCTCGCCGGCGGCGTCGTACGTCGTCGGCGCGAGCCTCGACGTCGGCGGCGGCCGCTAGCGCCGATGGCGCAGCGCGTCCATCGCTACGTCACCGGAGTCCACTGGACGGGGAACACCGGCGCCGGCACCGCCAGCTACCGCAGCTACGACCGCGCCTTCACGATCGGCATCGAGGGCAAGCCGGCGATCTTGGGGTCGAGCGATCCGCTCTTCCTCGGCGACGCGTCGCGCTACAACCCCGAGGACTTGTTGGTGGCCTCGCTCTCCTCGTGCCATATGCTGTGGTACTTGCACTTGTGCGCCGACGCGGGCGTCGTCGTCCTCGCCTATTTCGACCGCGCCGAAGGCGCGATGACGGAGTCCGCCGAGGGCGGACGGTTCACCCGCGTGCTGCTGCGGCCGGAGGTCACGATCAGCGCCGCCTCCGATCCCGAACGCGCGCGCGCCCTGCATCGCGAGGCGCACGCGAAGTGCTTCGTCGCGAACTCGGTCAACTTCCCCGTCGAGCTCGAGCCTACGGTCGTCCAAGCGTCCTAGCCGCCGTCGTCTGGCGCTGCGAGCGTGGATGTGGTAAGATGGCGTGTCACCCCTTCGGTGACATTCATCTGCTCGCGCGATCTTTCGACCCCAACGATCGCATTGCGCTCGCTGTTTTCGAAAGAATCATGACTGCGACTTTTGACGCACTCGGCTTGCAGCCCATGTTGCTGCGCGCCCTGCGTGACCTCAACTTTACGACCCCGACGCCGGTTCAGCTGGCGGCGATCCCGCCGGCCCTCGCCGGCCGCGACGTGCTCGCCTCGGCCCAGACCGGGACCGGCAAGACCGCCGCGTTCGGGCTGCCGCTGCTCGAGGCGGTCCTCAAGCTGCCCCGCAAGCGCACGAACGCGCTGATCCTCGCGCCGACCCGCGAGCTGGCGGCGCAGATCGTCGCGCACCTGCAGGCGCTCGCTCGTGGCAGCGACCTGCGCGTCGCGGCCGTCTTCGGCGGCGTCGGCTTCCGCCCGCAGATCACCGCCTTCGCCCGCGGGACCGAGATCATCGTGGCCTGCCCGGGCCGGCTGCTCGACCTGATGGGTCAGCGCGCCGCGCGCCTGGGCGACGTCTCGATCTTCGTCCTCGACGAGGCGGACCGGATGCTCGACATGGGCTTCCTGCCCAGCGTGCGCCGCATCGCGGCCGTGCTGCCCAAGCAGCGCCAGACGCTGCTCTTCTCGGCGACCGTCTCCTCCGAGATCGAGCGCCTCAGCAAAGAGCTGATGCACGATCCGGTGCGCATCGCCAGCGCTCCGCCGAAGGCGACGACGGCCGAGGGGATCACCCACCGCGCCTACACGATCGACCAGACGCGCAAGGCCGAGCTGCTGCTCAAGCTGCTCGAAGACACCGGCATCTACAGCGCGCTCGCCTTCACCCGCACCAAGGCGCGTGCCAACCGGCTCGCGCTGCACCTCGAGAAGCACAAGATCGCGGTCGACCGCATCCACGGCGACCGCTCGCAGGCACAGCGGACCCGTGCGCTCGATCAGTTCAAGCGCGGGAAGTTGCGCGTGCTGGTCGCGACCGACGTCGCCGCGCGCGGCATCGACGTGCAGGCGCTCGGCCACGTGGTGAACTTCGACGTCCCGATGGTGCCCGAAGATTACGTCCACCGCGTCGGCCGGACGGCCCGCGCCGAGTTGACCGGCGAGGCGATCACCTTCGTCTCACGCGACGAGGAGCGATTGTTCCGCGACATCGAGAAGGTCGTCGGGCGGCGCATCGACCGCGCGAAGCTGCCGATCCTGTCCTCGTTGAACTAACCGCCCGCACCCCGGGAGGGACGCGCCGCCCGCCGTGATCCTCGCCGCTCCGTTCTTGGCCGCCGTCCTGCCCGTCGTCGCGCCGGCGGCGCCCGGTGCGCGCGGGCCGCGCTACGTGCGGCTCCGGCTGGCCGTCGTCGCGTACGGCGTCGCCGGGACGGGCGAGATCGTGCTCGACCGCGCCACCGGCCGGTTCGTCCGGCGCTTCGACACCGGCCCGACCTCGCAACGCGAGGGCTGGGACGGGACCCACGCCTGGCGCGCCGACGCGACCGGGATGGCGCGGATCGAGGGGAACGTCGATCAACGCGACGCCATTCGCGCCTGGTCGTTCGCCTTCGCGCGCGCGCCGGGGCGCATCGCGCTCGCGCGCCCGCTCGACGTCGTCGTCGATCCGGCGAGCGGCCTGGTCACCCGGATCGTGCGCTACGCCGGGTCCGACGTCGATACGACCACGCTCGCCGACCAGCGCACCATCGATGGGTTGGTCCTACCGTTCGCACTGACCGACACCTCCGATGACGGCGTGTGGCAGGCGACGGTGCGCGCCGTCGAGACGCCGACGCGCATCGCTCCGGCGGCCTTCGCCCCACCCGCACCACCGCACGACTTCAGCCTCCCGGCGCGCACGCGCGTCGCACTCGAGCCGAACGCCGGCTACCCGATCGTCCTGGTGCGAGTCGACGACGGCCCACCGATGCGTTTCCTGCTCGACACCGGCGGCCAGAACGTCGTCACAGCCGACGCGGCGCGACGCGCCGGGCTGCAGGTCGTCGGCACAGGAACCGTCGGCGGTGCGGGCCCGGGGCTGGCCGCGATCCGGTATGCGCATGCTCGCCGCGTGCGCATCGGCGCGGTCACGCTGCGCGACCAACCCTTCGACGTCGTCGATCTCGGTGGGCTGTTTCCGTTCGACGGCGTCGTCGGCTACGAGCTCTTGGCCCGCTGCGCGGCGCGGCTCGACCTGGCGCACCATGCGGTCGAGTTCGTGCCGCGCGCGGGGGAGTTCGGAGCGGCCGGCACGACGGTGCCCTTCGTCCTCGACGACCGCCAACCGCAGGTCGCGGGCGCGCTGGACGGGATGCCGGCGGCGCTCACCGTCGACACCGGCGACAGCGGCTCGGCCGAGATCAACGCGTGGTACGTGCGCGCGCGGGGCCTGCGCGAGCGCTACCACGCCGTCCTGGTGCGCGGTGCGTACGGCGGCGTCGGCGGGATGGTCGACGCCTACGTCGCCCGCGCCCGCGAGCTGCGGATCGGAACGGTCGCGGTGCGCGACGTCCCGCTGCTGCTCACCGCCGCCGCGCGCAGCGGCACCGAGGCCGATCCGAGCGTCGCCGGCAACGTCGGCGATCTCGTCTGGCGGCGTTTCGTCGTCGTCTTTGACTACCGCGCCGGCCTGCTGCGACTCCAGCCGCTACGCTGAGGCGAGCGCGCGGACGCGCGCGGCGATCTCGTCGGCGTAGCGCGCGGCGTCGTCGTCGCTCGGGCCTTCGGCCCAGACGTTGACCGAGGCGTCGGTCGCGTCGGGCAGGACGAGCACCCAGCCGTCGGGCCGGCCGAGCCGAATCCCGTCCAGCGTCTCGACCTTGCCGTTCCCGCTGTGCGCCGCCTCGTCGTGCAGCGAGCGCATCACCACGCCTTTGCGGTCCCACGGGCACGGCACGACCCGGCCGGCGATGTGCCACACCGGCAGCATCGCGACCAGCTCGGAGAGTTTGCGGCGCTCGGCGGCCAGCAGCTCCATGATCTTCGCGGTCGCGTAGATCGCATCGAAGGCCGGCTGGAACTCGGGGAAGACCAGCTCGTACTCCGCCCCGCCGGCGAAGGCCAAGTTCGCACCTTCCTTCTCGGCCAGCGCCATCACCGAGCGGCGGTCGCTGCGCGCGCGCACGATCTGCGCGCCGTTCTCCTGCGCGATCCGCTCGACGACCGAGGGGATCGTCAGCGGCAGGGCGATGCGCGCCCCCGGCTGCGCCCGCGCGACCAGCAGCGTGAGCAGCGCGATCAGCCGGTTGCGGCCGACGATGCTGCCCGCATCGTCGACCAGCGTGACGGTCTCGCCGTCGGCGTCGATCAGGACGCCCAGGTCGGCTTCGAGCGAGGTGACGACCGACGTCAGTTGGCTCAGGTGGTGCTCGCGGTCGTTGCGGAACGTGCGCACCTTCTGCGCGTCGAAGTACGCGTTGAGCGCGATCTGATCGACGCCCAGGCCGCCCAGGATCTGCGGCAGCACGATCGAGGCGTTGCCGTACGCGTAGTCGATGACGACCCGGAAGTTGGCCTCGGCGAGCGCGCGGGCGTGCAGCGCGTCGACGAAGGCCGCCGTGTAGCGCTCGAGCGCGCGCGAGGGGAAGTCGAGCCGGCCGACCTCGTCCATCGGCGTGCGCCGGAAGTCCTCGCGGAAGAAGAGGTTTTCGACCTTGCGTTCGGCGCCCTTGTCGATGCCGATCCCGAGGTGGTCGAAGAACTCGAACACCAGCGCGTTCGCGTCGTCCGGCGCGACGCGCACGTGGACCCCGCCGTCACCGCCGACCCGCACCGCGTAGCGCGCCAGCGGCAGCGGGTACGAGCGCAAGTCGAGCACGTTGATCCCGACGCTGAGCAGCCCCGAGATGACGCAGCGGTTCATCACGCGCGAGGCGGGATGGGTGTCGCGGCTGGTCATCACGGTTTGACCGGCTTTGAGCGAGGTCCCGAACGCCTGGGCCAGCTTGAGGGCGAACTCGGGCGTGATCTCGAGGTTCGCCAAGCCGCGGATGCCGACCGAGCCGAACAGCGAGCCCGGCCACTTCTGGCCGTAGATCAGCGACATCGAGACGATCGCGCCGGCGTTGACCCACTTGTCCGGCCACAGCTTCAGGTGGGGATTGATCGTCGCTCCCTGACCGAGCGTGCAGCCGCGCCCGATGACGCTGGCCTCGTTGACGGTCGCGCGGCGCTCGATCGTGTTGCGGTCGGCGATCGTGCAGTCGTTGAGCGTCGCCTCCTCGCCGACGTAGACGTCCTCCCAGCAGACGCTGCGCGAGATCGTCGCGCCGCGCTCGACGAAGCTGCGGTCGCCGATCGCGGTCGGGCCGACGATGCGCGCGCCGGCGGCGACGCGCACGTCGCGCCCCAGCACCACCGGCGGCTCGATGCGGGCCTCCGGATCGATCCGCGTCCCCTCGCCGGCCCAGACGCCGGGCCGCACTTCGCTGCCGGGGAAGGCGATCGCGACCTTGCGCTCGAGCGCGTCGTAGTTGGCCTGCTGGTACTGCTCGAGGTTGCCGATGTCGGTCCAGTAGGCGTCGATGACGTAGCCGCCGAGCTTGGCGCCCTCGTGCAGCATCGCCGGGAACAAATCGCGCGACCAGTCGTAGATCTTCCCGCGCTCCATCCGTTCGAGGATGCTGGGCTCGAGCACGTAGATGCCGGTGTTGATCGTGTCGGAGAAGACCTCGCCCCAGGACGGCTTCTCGAGGAAGCGCACGATGTTCCCGTCCTCGTCGGTCACGACGACGCCGAACTCCAGCGGGTTGGTCACCCGCTGCAGCACGATCGTCACGTCGTTCTTCCGCTCGCGGTGGTGGCGGACGACCGCGCTCAGGTCGACGTCGGTCAGCGCGTCGCCGCTGATGATCAAGAACGTCTCGCCGGCCAGCAGGTCGTGCGCCATCTTGACCGCACCGGCGGTGCCCAGCGGCGTATCCTCGACGACGTAGTGCATGCGCACGCCGTAGCCCGAGCCGTCGCCGAACCAGGCTTCGATCTCGTCGGCGAGATAGTGCAGCGTCGAGACGATCTCGCCGAACCCGTGCGTGCGCAACAAGTCGACGATGTGCTCCATCACCGGCTTGCCGGCGACCGGCGCGAGCGGCTTCGGCCGGCGCGATGTCAGCGGGCGGAGGCGGGAGCCCTCGCCCCCAGCCATGAGTACGGCTTTCATTTTAACGGCGCTCCGCCCCAGGCTCCGCGCCCCCCACGCTGTGCGTGGGGCCCCCGGACGTGCGCGCGCTCGCGATGCGGGCATGGCGAGATTCCCCGAGGGCGCGCGCCATGGGCATTATGCCGGCTGCGTTCATTGGACGAATTCACGGGGGCGGATCTCGTTGAAGGCGGTGCAGAGGCGGGTGAGACGGGGGTCGTTCGGCAGGGCTTCGATCGGGGTCGAGAGCTTGCGTCGCCAGTTCGGGTATTCGGTGGAAGTTCCCGGCACGTTGACGGGGTCGCGTTCGCCCAAGATGTCGTCCATTTGGCCCATCACGATCGCGCAGGGCGACGACGCCAGGTACCGATTCGCTGCCACCACGATCGCGGTCTCATCGTCCCGTTCGTTCCCCGCGAGATCTCCATGTCGCACGAGCGTCTCGACCAACAGCGCGCGATCCCGTTCACGCACCGCCCGTTCTTGCGCCAGCGGCGTTCGCGCGAGGCCGAGCCGTTCGCGCAGCGCGAGGTCGTCGCCCGCCAACCAAGCGGGGATCGTCGCCAGGTCGTGGGTCCCCGACGCGGCCAGCGCCGCCGCCGGGTACTCCTCGGGTGCTGCGAACGAGCCGTCGGGGTGGCGCTCGAAGAGCAGGATGCGATAGGCGAGGATGCCGGTCGCCTCCATCCGTTCGCGGAAGCCGTCGGGGACCGTCCCGAGGTCCTCGCCGATCACCACGCAGCGCTCCCGCACGCTCGCCAGCGCGACGATGCCGCGCAGGTCGTCGAGCGGGTAGCTCACGTAGGTCCCCTCGCGCGCCCCCGCGCCGAAGGGGATCCAGTACAGGCGCGCGAGCGAGAAGGCGTGATCGATCCGCAGCGCGCCGGCGGCGCGGCAATTCGCTTGCAGCAAGGCGAGGAACGCTGCGTACCCGTCGCGGGCCAGCGCGCGCGGATCGGGCGGCGGCAGCCCCCAGTCTTGCCCCTGCGTGTTGAGGACGTCGGGTGGGGCACCGACCTGCACGCCGCCGACGTACGCCCCGCGGTCGGCCCAGACGTCGGCGGCGCCGGCGTCGACCCCGACCGCCAAGTCGCGATAGAGCGCGACGCCGTGCCGGCCCGCGTGGCTCGCCAGCGTGGCGAGCTGCTCGGCGGCCAGCCACTGCAGGTACATCGCGTAGCCGAGCGCGTCGGCTTCGCCGGCGAGCGCGCGTGCGACGTCGGGCGCGTCGGGGGCCTGCAGGCCGGCGGGCCAGGCCGCCAGGTCGCGGCCATAGCGTGCGACCAGCACCTCGAAGGCGGCGAAGCGCGCCAGCGGCTCGCCCGCCCGCGCGCACCAGGCCGCGAACGCCGCCGCTCGCGTGAGGTCGTGCGGCAGGGCGGCGTAACAGGCGCGCAACACCGCGTCTTTCAGCGTCGCGACGCCGGCGTAGTCGACGGCGGCGCTCGCGCGCAGCGCCGCCACTTGTGCGCGCACCTCGGCGCGCGCGAGCAGCGCGCGGACCGCCGGCGCCTGCAGCTCGGGGACGTCGTCGAGCGCGATCGCGAGCCAGTTCAACCAGCGGCGCGACGAGGCGGCGTACGGGCTGGCCGCTTCGGGATCGGAGCGAAACGGGGCGTGGAGCGGATTGATCCCGACGTACGAGGCACCGCGCGCGCCGAGCAGCACGCAGACCGCGCGCAGGTCGCCGAAGTCACCGATCCCGTGATTGCGCTCCGAGCGCAGCGTGTAGAGCTGCAACGCGATCCCCCAGCGGCGACCGCGCGGCGGGTACGCGCGCCGCGGGACGACGACGAGGTGGACGCGCGCCCGCGCGTAGCCGTCGACCTCGAGCTCCAGCGCGTGCCGGCCGAGCGGCGCCGGGTCGCTCAGCGCCACCCGGCGCGTATCGAACGTTTGCGCGCCGGTGTGCTCGGCCGCGACGACCTGCGCGTCGCGCAGCGCGACTTCGCCCTGCGTGCGCCGGCCGTCCTCGCGGGTCAGCGTCCAGCGCAACGACGCCGTCCAGCTCGCCGCCGGCAACGTCACCGCGACCGCCAGCGGCTCGTCCTCGCGCACGACGACCGTCGCCGGCGCGAAGGTGCGCGCATCCTCGTGGAGCAGCGCCTCGAACCGGGCCACCGTCTGCGGCGGCGCATCGCGTTCCTGGCCGAGCGCATCGACGTAGCGCCGGGCGACCCGGTTCATCGCGTGTTGCCGGCGAACACCGCGAGCGAACGGTTGATCATCGTGTACGACGCGACGTCGTCCTCGGGGATGTCGCGCGGCGTCCCGCCCTCGATCGAGGTGTCGAGGACCAGCGACCACGAGACCCGCGCGGGGTCGGGCAGCACGAACGGGAGCTGGTCGGGCGAGGCGTTCATCGCGACGAACAGCATCGGCCGCGCGCCGAGGTAGAGGCCGATCGTAGAGCGCGCGGAGGCCCAGTCGGAACGCTCCATCTCGCGGCCGTCGGGCTTCATCCATGCGATGTCCTTGCGGCCCTGGCCGTCGACCGGCGTGCCGCGGAAGAAGGCGTCGCGCTGGAACGCCGGGTGCCCGCGGCGCAGACGCAGCAGCGTCTTGACGAACTCGGTCAGCGCCAGGTCGTGCTGTCCGCGCGCGCTCCAGTCGAACCACGAGATCTCGTTGTCCTGGCAGTAGGCGTTGTTGTTGCCGCGCTGGCTGCGGCCGAACTCGTCACCGGCCAGCACCAACGGGACGCCGAGCGACAGGAGGAGCGTGGCGAAGAAGTTGCGTTTCTGCCGCTCGCGCAGCCCGAGGATCTCCGGGTCGGTCGTCGGCCCTTCGACGCCGCAGTTCCAGCTCCGGTTGTCGTCGGTGCCGTCACGATTGTCTTCGTGGTTGGCCTCGTTGTGCTTGTGGTCGTACGAGACGAGATCGGTCAGCGTGAAGCCGTCGTGGACGGTCACCAGGTTGATGCCGGCGCGCGGCCGGCGTCCCTGGTGCTCGAACAGATCCGCCGAGCCCGCGATGCGCGAGGCCAGCTCCGGGAGCACGCCGTGATCGCCCTTCCAGAAGCGGCGCACCGTGTCGCGGTACTTGCCGTTCCACTCCGACCAGCCGGGTGGGAAGTTACCGACTTGATAGCCGCCCGGGCCGACGTCCCACGGCTCGGCGACGAGCTTGACCCGCGAGAGGACCGGGTCTTGCGCGATCACCTTGAAGATGGCGGCGTCGCGCGCGTAGCCCGTGTCCTCGCGCGCGAGCGCCGGCGCGAGATCGAAGCGGAAGCCGTCGACGTGCATCTCCTCGACCCAATAGCGCAGCGAATCGGTGACCAACTGCAGCACGCGCGGATGGCGCAGGTCGAGCGTGTTGCCGGTGCCGGTCACGTCGTCGTAGTAGCGCCGGTCCTCGCACAGCCGGTAGTACGAGGCGTTGTCGATGCCCTTGAACGAGAAGGTGGGGCCGAGCTCGTTCCCTTCCGCCGTGTGGTTGTAGACGACGTCCAGCACGACTTCGATCCCCGCTTCGTGCAGGTGCTTGACCATCATCTTGAACTCGGC
>Ga0302324_100006973_pt1 | contig 24162 bp, 25 predicted proteins | sample Palsa_T0_1_FD_201949 | JGI IMG/M metagenome (GOLD analysis project Ga0302324, IMG submission 201949) | Peat permafrost microbial communities from Stordalen Mire near Abisko, Sweden - Palsa_T0_1 | ecosystem: Environmental > Terrestrial > Soil > Palsa > Peat permafrost | place: Sweden: Abisko... | reverse complement strand
CGGATACCGAGATCATCGAGGCGGCGAAGCTCGCCAACGCGCACGACTTCATCTCTGCGATGCCGAATGGTTACGACACGCAGGTCGGCGAGCGTGGTCTGACCGTATCGGGCGGTCAACGCCAGCGTATAGGGATTGCGCGGGCGATTATCCGAAACTCCCCAATCTTGATTCTGGACGAACCAACGGCTGCCTTGGACACGGAATCGGAACGCCTCGTCATGGAAGGTCTCACCAAGTTGATGAAGGGCCGCACCGTGATCACCATCGCGCACAGGCTCAGCACCATCCGAGATTCGAACAAGATCATCGTCCTCGATCGCGGTATAGTCGCGGAGCAGGGTACGCATGATGAATTGCTGGCGCGGAAGGGCATCTACAGTGAGTTGTACCGCATTCAGATTGACAGCAGGCCGGCAGGCCCAGCGCCGTAACGCCGCTTCACGGCACATTTCAGAGGCCCCGTGAGTCATTCTCTAATCGTACTTCCCGACGATACTGCGCAGCCGATTCTCGACGCCGTTTCGAAGGCAAGGAAATCGCTGCAGATCCGCATGTTCCTGTTCACCGACTCCCGCCTCACCGACGCGGTCATCGCAACAAGACGTCGCGGCGTCAAGGTTCGCGTGATGCTCAACCCTGCTCGACGCGGCGGGGAATGCGAAAACGACGCAACAAAGGCGAAGCTCGCGGCCGCCGGGATCGAAGTCAAGGACAGCAACCCGGCATTCGATTTGACGCATCAAAAATCAATGGTGGTCGACGGAGCAACTGGTTTTGTGGAATCCTTCAATTGGGAGACGCGCAACCTGACTGTCACGCGAGATTACGCGGTGGTCACGGCAAACAAAACCGAGGTCGCTGAGATGGAAGCAGGCTTCGAGTCCGATTGGGCGCGCACGACATTCAGCCCCGGCGGGCACTCGCAGCTCATCTGGTGCCCCAACAACGGGCGCGAGCGGATAGCCGATTTCATCGACTCGGCAAAACATTCCCTCTGGTTGCAGAATGAACGGTACCAAGACACGGTCATCATCGAGCGGCTGGTGCGCGCCGCGATGCGCGGAGTGCGTCTGCATATCCTGGCGCGCCCGCCGCACACTCTAAAGAAGGACAAGTTGGTGGAGGGAGTGGGAGGATTGCGAATAGTGCACGATGTGGGCGCCAAAGTTCATGCGCTCAAAGGCCTCAAGCTGCACGCGAAGATGATTCTAGCGGACGAGAAACGCGCGATTGTCGGCTCCATCAACCTCTCCCCAGGTAGCTTCGACGGACGACGAGAGCTCGCCATCGAAACCGACTCTCATCACGTCGTCAAGCGGTTGAACGAAGCGGCGCAGACGGATTGGGCGAACTCACGGAAGCTCGATCTAACAGACGCCGGACTTCTCCGTGATTTGGAGAAGAGGTCCGAGACGGCCGAGGGCGCTGAGTTGCTGGTCCTCAAGCCTTCGGGCGGCAGGATCGACGGCAAGCCGCGCACTCGTCTCGGGCAATGATGCGGACGCTAGCGCGGCATGCTGCGTAGTCGGTAATTCACCGTCCCGAAGCGCAGACGCCAATTTGTACAAAATATCTTGAAGCTGTGATCGATCTGGCATAGCGTGAATGCGGGGATTGTGGCGCAACTACGGCAAAAAATCCGCGCCGGAGAATCCTAATAGGACGTTGCGATCTAACGAGGAGGGCGAAGACTATGAAGTGGTATTTGGTGGCGTTTCCCCTTGCCGTTTGCTTCGTTACTACTTACGCCCAGCAAGCCGATCCGTGTGCAGGGTTGGCAGGTGTTGCGTTGGGTGAATGCCAAGGCAATCAGCAGAAGCTTTTACGGCAGCAGTTGGATCAACAACAACAACAGATTCAAACGCAGCAGGAGCGGCAAAACCAGCTGGATCAGCAACAACGGCAAATGCAACAACAATTGGAAAAAATGCGGCTGCAAAACGATGCCCTTCGCAACCAATTGGGCCAGGAAAAATCGGCGAATCTATCTGCGCAGCCGCCGGCGGCGGATTATTCGAAAACGCCGGAACTTAAAGCTCTCGAGCTGAAGAGCTGGAAATCAGACAATCCATGGTACGGGACGGACTATGCCAAAACCCAGTTCGCCATGCGCTATGCCAAGCAACTTCAACAAGAACGACCGGACCTGGTGGGTCGTCCATTTCTCGACGCCATTTCAGCGAAGGTGAGGGGTACTTTCCCTGCCGCTAACTAGGTCGCTCGTCTCGTCTCGATGCAGGAATTAATCCTTTGTAGGGCTGTGGCGTATTCGCCAAACGAGTTGGTATAAATCCCCATTGCGATAACACCAAGCGCGATGTGAGTATGCAAGTCGGGTATTAGGAAGAAAAATCCGAATATTAGACCTGCTGCAAATCCCAAGAGAGGGTCATTGCGGCCGAGGGGATACAAAAATGACCTACGCTAGTTCAGGTCAGAGTTGGCTGCTGTGAGGTTATCGAGACTCGGCGCCCTGACCGCCTTTTTCCTGGGCGGATCAGCGCTGATGCTTGCCGCTCAGCCGGCACGCGCCATTCCACCTTTCGCCCGGCAGACGGGTTTGGCCTGCGAGGCCTGCCATACGATGCCGCCCGAGCTCACGGCATTCGGCCGACGCTTCAAGCTCAGCGGATACACGCTGACCACGAGGCCGCCGCTGGTCAATGACATCGATGATCACAAGAAGGACACGTTGTGGCTCACCGATTTGCCGGGAATCGCCGTTCTCGCGCAAATGGGCTACGATCATTACGACCGGGCGCCGCCGGATACCGGCCAGCCTTATCCCGCCCACGCGCAAAGCGATACACTGCAATTTCCAGATCAGTTTAGTCTGGTGTACGCGGGAGCCGTCTCGGATAAGGTGGGCGCTTGGTTGCAATTGACCTACAACGGGCAAGCCGGAAGCGTAGGGATCGACAATATCGATATCCGATATAGTGATCATACCTCGGACAACAAGTGGGTGTGGGGTGTCACGGCCAACAACTACTTAACCTTCCAAGACGTCTGGAACGGAATCGGAAGCTATACCGTTCCGAACTTCAACACCGTGACCTTGTCGAGCGGCGGCGTCGGCGGCACCGGGACGAGTGGGCCGATCCTCAATGCTTTGGGGCCGGGGAGTGTGGCCGGTATCGGCGCCTATGCTTTTTATAACGACTCGCTGTACTTCGAATTGTCGGCATATCACTCTGCGGTTGCCGGCGGCAATTCACCCACCATTGACAGCGTCAGTCTTGCCGCCAATGGCGGTGCCGTCGATCGGTTCGCGCCTTACGCGCGCATCGCTTACGAGCGCGACTGGGGCTACCACTCCGCGGAGATCGGCGCCAGCGCGCTGTACGTCAACTGGATTCCATCGGTCGGTTACATCTCGAGACAGCAGCAGGCAGCTGCCTCTTTAGCAGGTAATACCTACACGCCCGGGCAGACCTTCAACCCGGGAGCCATCAATCGGTATACCGATCTCAGCGTCGATTGGCAGTACCAGTACAACGGCCAATACAACATCTTTAGCTTTCTGGGTCATGTCACTCACGAGCGGCAACAAAACAGCGACCAACTGGTAGCGGCGAGCTTCACCGGTGCGTCGTCACCGATCTACACCAATCCAACGGACACGCTGACGCAGTTTTTAGTTACGGGCGAGTACTTCCGTAATCGTCGCTATGGCGGACTCGTGAGCTTCACGCGGACAACCGGCACGTACGATCCGCTCGCGAATGGGGGCAATGGCTCACCGGCCAATCAATACGAGACCTTTGAGCTGGATTACGTCCCCTGGCTGAACGTCAGGTTCATCTTGCAGTACGACGCCTATCAGGTGGTGGCCAACAACCAAAGCCCATTTAATCTGAGCAACGCCAACTTTCCCAATTCCCCAGGCTTTCCCAACGTCAAAGCCTCGGACAACAACACCTGGGTGGTGGGACTATGGATGGACTTCTAATGAGAAAGCTGGCGGTAACCTCGCTTGGCATGGCTGCGATCGCGTTGGGGACGATCGCGATCGCGGCATTGGCCGTTCGTGATGCACACTCGGCGACTCTCATCGTGCCGCCGGATCCATCCACTAAGGGCACTCAAGCTCTCGTCAATAGCGCCTGCTCCAAGTGCCATGGCCAATATGGAGTCAGCATCTCGCCGCTCTTCCCGATTCTGGCTGGGCAGCTACCCGGCTACATCGAAGCCGAGCTGAAGCTGTTTAGGCTACGCGGTCGTAGCGATCCGCGCGGACGAGCCTTTATGTGGGGAATTGCCCGGGGCCTTACCGATGAGCAAATCAAAGGAGTCGCACAGTATTTCTCGAGCCAACCCGCTGTAAAGGGCAGCGGGACGAGCAATCCCGCGCTCGCCGGCAAAGGCAAGGCAATGTACGAAAACGGAGCGCCGGATCGTGACATTGAGGCTTGCACTGTCTGCCACGGGCACAGCGGTGAAGGGGTCAACACCCAGCCACGGCTCGCCGGTCAGCATAGAGACTACGTTTCGACAGAGATGTTCCTGTACCGCAATGGGCTGCGAGAAAACAAAGTCATGCAACACGTCACCGAAAAGATGACCGATGATGAGATCGCTGCTGTAGTTGATTACGTTTCCACCCTGTAGGTTCGGGCTATAAATACTAATGGCCACCCGCAACGCGACGGTCCTTCCGGCTCTGGTCACGCTGCTGCTAATAGCGGGCCCAGCTTGCGCGCAGGAAGCGGGAAACGTGCAGGAGGGTAAAGTCGTTTATGAGAAGTATTGCGTCCTCTGCCATGGAGAGCAGGGCGACGGCAAGGGTCACTTTTCCGAAGCAACTACCCCGGTGCCGCGCGATTTCCGGCAGGGCACATTTAAGTGGCGCAGCACGCCGTCAGGCTCGTTGCCGACCGACGCCGATCTTGAGAAGGTCTTGATGAGCGGACTGTATGGAACGTCCATGTCGAGCTTTTCTACTACGTTGAGCCATGCCCAAAGGCTCGATGTCATCGCCTACATCAAGACTTTTTCGCCGCGGTTTGCGACCGAGAAGCCGCAGCCGCCGATTACCATTCCACCTGAGCCCCCATACACACCCGCATCCGTAGCGCGCGGCGAGGCCGTATACCAAAAGTTCAATTGCGCGCAATGCCACGGTGATGGTGCCGAGGGTGATGGTCCGTCAGCAGACGATCTCACGGATGATTGGGGCGACCCCATCGTGCCGTACGATCTCACCGAAGGCCACATCAAGTGTGGCGACAGCGGACCCAACATTTATCGAGTGTTCATCGGCGGCCTGAACGGCACGCCGATGCCTTCGTTCGCCGACTCAATCAGCCCCGCCGAGGCTTGGGATCTGGTGCATTTCATACAGAGCTTGAGCCCGGTCTACCCGAAGAACCTGACCGGGGCGCCACCGCCGGCCACGACCCGGGCCGGCGATGAAACAAAGAGCCGATTGGGTAGTTATAGGTATGTGCCGAATTCGCGGGTAGTTGTCCCCATTGCGACAACTTCGAACGCTATGCAACATGCGACTGCCCGCGATTGATTCACGCAGAAAACAACTGGCGATCCAGGTCAAAGGACATCGCACTAGGGGGAATAGTGATTGAATTAGCGGTCGGACGATGCCTGCTGAATACCTCCTCGAACATGCGTCTTCTGTCGCGCAGCGCGGCAGTTCTAAGCGGCACATTGCTGCTGGCGCAACTGGCTCTCGCGGACCCGTATACGGTGGTTACGGTGTCCAACGGAGGCACCATCCAGGGAGTGGTGAAGCTCACCGGCAGCGCGCCCACCGTTGCTCCCATCGTGGTCACCAAGAATCAGGACTATTGCGGTGACTCGATACCGAACCCGGTGTACGTGGTCGGCAAAGACGGCGGACTGCAGAACGTGGAGGTGTACCTGAAGGACATCACCACGGGCAAGGCACTTCCGACGGAGCCCGTTGCCATTTCCCTGGTGAACAGCCACTGCATGTTCAAGCCGCGGGTGCAGGCTGCAACCGTCGGTCAGCAAATCACCATTTCCTCCGAAGATCCGGTTTTGCACAACACGCATCCACAGAACAGCGCGACCAACGCGACCATCTACAATATCGCGTTGCCGTTCAAGGGATTCTCGGTGACCAAGCCGCTGCCGGCAACCCCGGAGTTGATCAAGGTCAAATGCGATGCACATGAATGGATGCACGCATGGATCTGGGAGTTCGACCATCCCTATTTTGCGACCACCGGCGAGGACGGAAAATTCATCATCAAGGATGTGCCGCCCGGTACCTACACTCTGGTGGCATGGCAGGAAGCCGCGGGCGAGAAATCAATGCCGGTCACGGTGGCGGCAGGCAAGACCGTGACCGCCGATATCCAGCTCGCACCTAAGTAAAGGTACCCTCAAGGGGAAGTCGAGCCCGAAGACGGCTCTCGCCGCGAATTCTCCGGACATTGGCCCGGTTGGTTCGCGAATGACCAGATAGACCGAATTACGGGGTTGAGCTCATGCCAGAGGCGACGACAGGGACGACAGCAGACGCTTTGCACGGTCCGTATGCGGGACTCGATCTGGATTCACTGGTCGATTGGCCGGTGGTGCGGACCTGGCTCTACTGGGGCATGTTCTGGCTGATGTTCGCCCCCACGGTCGGGGCGACGATATCCGGGTTGTTCAACTATCCCGACTATCTTGGCACGCATCTGGCGCTGACTTTTGGGCGACTTCGGCCGGTGCATGTCAACGGGGTCATCATGGGCGCGTTTTCGGGCCTGTTCATCGGCGAATGCTACTACCTCGTGCCGCGCCTGTGCGGCGTGCGGGTGGCATTCAATCGCTACGGCGTGCTGGTCGCCTGGGTGTGGAACGTGTTCCTGGCCGCCGGGCTGCTCTCATTGCCGCTCGGTTACAATCACGGTCTCGAAGCGGGTGAGCTGCCGCTGCTCGCGGAAATCCCGCTTTTCATCTGCACCGTCATCGCCACCTTGCAGTTTCTGACGACCATCGGCCGGCGCCTCGATCCGTCGCTCTATGTGTCACTCTGGTATCTGATCGGTGCCTTCGTGTGGACGTCGCTGAATCTGGTGTTGGGCAGCTTTGTCCTGCCCTATTCGATCGCGGGCATCAACAGCGCGGCCTTTCATGGGCTTTATATTCACTACATCGTCGGTCTGTGGATCACGCCGGCGGGTTATGTGTTGATCTATTATTTCCTTCCGCTCAGTGTGCGCAATCCGCTTTACGCTCATAAGCTCTCGCTGGTCGGGTTCTGGTCGCTTGCGCTGTTCTATCCCTTCGTGGGTATCCACCATTATCTCTACAGCCCGATCGCCGATTGGGCCGAGACGCTGGCGATCATCACCTCCATGTTTCTGATCATTCCGGTGTGGACCGTGCTGGTCAACTTCTTCGGCACCGTGAAGGGCCGCTGGCGCGAGTTCGGGCCGAACCTGTCGGCGAAGTTCCTGATCATGGGCTCGCTGATGTACCTGGTCGGCTGTTTTCAGGGCTCGATCGAGGCGTTGCGCTCGATCCAGCAGCCGACCCATTTCACGGATTTCGTGATTTCACATTCGCATCTCACGATCTTCGGAACCTTCGTCGTGTGGGCGATGGGCGGATTGCTCTATCTCTGGCCGCGCATGTGCGGGCGAGAGCTGTGGTCCTTCACGCTCGGCAACTGGTCGTTTTGGTTGATCACCTGCGGCATTTCCATCATGGGTCTGGTGCTGAGCGCCGCCGGTCTGCAACAAGGCTTCCAATGGATGAACGGCGCGGAATGGATCGATACGGTGGTTCAGATGCGCGCCTATTGGCTGGTACGTACGGTGGCGGGGATTTCGATGGATATCGGAATGTCGCTGCTGATCATCAATCTCATGATGACCGCGGTGAAGAGGTCGGATACCGCGATCGGTTTTAGGCCTCAAAGTCTTACACCGGACGGCCTGACCGCACTTGCGGCCGCGGGGCCTGCAAGGTGAGCGCCCGCTTCGTTGCACTGGTGGCCGGTGTCGGCTTTTTCTTCCTGGCCCTGATCACTCAGGGAGTGCTGCCGTTTTTCGAACCCTCGGCAACCACCAACCACGTGACGGCGGTGATCCGCAACGATATCGGCCAACTCAAATGGATGGAAACGGCGGCCACCGACTATACGCCCCTCGAGAACCAAGGCAGGCTTGTCTATCTGCGCGAGGGCTGTTGGTACTGTCATTCGCAGTACGTGCGGCCGGTGACCGGCGAGACGCGTCGCTGGGGACCGGTGAGCGAGGCGGGTGAATATGCCTATGACGTGCCGCATATGTTCGGCACACGGCGCATCGGTCCGGACCTGACCAGAGTGGGGCTCAAATACAGCGACGAGTGGCATCTGGCGCATTTCTGGAATCCACGGATGCTCACGCGCGAGTCGATCATGGACCCCTATGCAGGTCTGTTCGATACACCGTCCCAAGCAGTGAAAATCGTCAAGGACGCTACGGGCACCACGCTCGAACGAAATGCAATGACCGAAAGGCTGTTCGATTTCGCCAGCAAGGAGCAGGTGAAGATCACGCCCAATGCCGACGGTCTTTTGTTCGTGCCCATAGCCGCGCAGGGCAAATACCCCGTGGTCTTTACGCCCAACAACGAGTTCGCCGGCGGCAGCGTCAAACTCGTCATCGAGACCAAAGAGATCCAGGCTCTGATCGCCTATGTGCAAAAGCTGGGGATGAATCGCGGCAAGTGGCGCGACCTGTTCGAACCGCAGCAGATGGAAGCGGCCGGGATCACCCTTCCGCGCTCGCAGGAATGGATCGGCTACGGCAAAGAAGTCTACGAACGCCGCTGCGTGGGTTGCCATGGGGTGCATGGCGACGGCAATGGGCCGGCCGCGACCTTCATGTACAAGCAGCGCCCGCGCAACTTCACCCAAGGCGTTTTCAAGTTCAGGATGACGGAGGACCCGCTGCCGAGCGATGGCGATATGCTGCGCACCATCACGCGTGGGGTGCGCGGCACCGCGATGCCACCCTGGTACGACCTGCCGCTCAATGATCGACTCGCCGTGATCCAGTACATCAAGTACGTGCTGGCGGCGGACCGTAGTACCGATCCGAAGAATCCCGCCTATTTCTTCGTCAATTCGCCGCCCGGTCAGCCGCTGTATATTCCCGCGCCGCCGCCGCCCACGAAGGCCATGATCGGTCACGGCAAGGAAGTCTGGGTGCAGGCCAAGTGCTGGGAATGTCATGGCACCACAGGTAAAGGCGACGGCGAGAAGGCGGCCGGGTTGACGGATGATCCGGGTTTCACCATCCACCCCGCAAACCTCACGAGCGGCCAGTTCAAATCCGGTCCCGCGGTCACTGACATCTACAGGACCATTTCCACGGGCTTGAGCGGAACACCGATGCCGTCCTTTCACGACTCGTTCTCGGATGCGGATCGCTGGGCGTTGTCTTACTACATCCTGTCGCTTTCGGCCTTCACCGATCCGCTCACCGGGGAACCACTACCGATCTCGGCCAAGATTCGTGAGGCATTGGACAATCCGAAGCTGGAAACGCCCGGCCCGGAGCAAGCCTATGGACTACTGGCTCCCTAGCGCAGGAGGATAAGACATGGCGAATTACGAGGTCCTGGGCCCCTATGCACTGGCAATTCTGATGGGATTGGGTTCCACTTGTATCTTCATCTGGGGGGTCATGGCCGGAGCCCTGAGTGAGACCGACCAGGCGGCCCTCAACTTCTATCGCGCGGAGATGGCATATGACCGATTCAAACACCACGGGCCATAAGTCGGGGAAGGATGGGCAGGAGTCGCACGACCTGCATGAGTATGCCGGCGGCTACATCAAGGCGCACGAAGGCGTCATTCCAATCTGGTTGCTGTTCGTGTATTTCGGCCTGTTTTTTTGGGCCTGCTACTACATTGTGACCTACTGGGGCGGAGTCGGGCCGGGCCGGATCGGCTGATTCCCGTTTTTCGAGCGGAGATCATCTATGCTGGGCGTTAAAATTATTTTCGGCGTCGCCATCGTCAACCTGATGTTCTTGGGTTTTGAACTCGTCATGAATGTGATCCGCACTGTTACCGGCTGAGGAGGACGAGGCCATGCTGGCACAAACTGGATTCTCGCTGGCCAGGGCCAGCACGCTGCAGGAAGTCGCGTTTTTCGGCTTCGCGGCCTTTACCATCGGGTTCTTCATCTGGCTCGCTCTGCTGGCGCGGAGAAAGTAGCGAACGTCAGCTGCCCATGACCTACTACGCGCTGCTGTTCGTCGCCGGCTTCGCGGGCAGTTTTCATTGCATCGGCATGTGCGGAGGCTTCGCCTGCGCATTGGGGGCGGATCCGCGCGGCGCCGGCGCCACCTCGGTGCGTCACGTGCTTTACAACACGGGCAGGCTGACGACTTATTGTTTCCTCGGGGGGCTTGCGGGCGGACTGGGCCGGGCCATCTGTACCTCCGTCGGATTGCGGTCGGAGCAGGGAACCTCGTTTCTCAGCGCGTCGCTTGATGCTGGGCAGCGTGCTCTCGCGGTGATGGCCGGACTGCTGATGATCATCATGGCGCTGAGTTTCTTCGGCTTGCGCGGCTGGCACCGCGTCACGAGCAGCTTCGGCAGCTCGACGCTCGTGATCTCGTTGCGAAGCCTGCTGCGCAGGCCCGGGCACGCCGCGCCGCTTGCCCTGGGTGTGCTCAACGGCTTTCTGCCGTGTCCCCTGGTCTACGCCATGGTCGCCCAGGCTGCGAGTACCTTTGACGTGCTGTCCGGCTGTCTCACCATGGCGGTGTTCGGCCTGGGCACTTTCCCAGCCATGCTCACGATGGGAGGCCTCGGCCGGCTGCTGGCGCCGGGATGGCGGCGGCACGGTGTGCGGCTGGCCGGTGGTTTCATACTGGCGTTGGGCTTGGTCACTCTCGGGCGCGGCGTCGTCCCGATGTCGGCAGGCCATGGCTTGCACCATCTCTGGCATTTCGCATGACGCCACGCCCCGACGCTTTGTGCCGCCATTGCCTGCTGCCGGTCGGCCGGCGGGGTTTCGCGCGCACGGTGAACGGCGAGGGCTGCCTGTTCTGCTGCTACGGCTGCTGCATCGCACATCAGGTGAAGGGCGGCAGTGGAGATGCGTCGGAGGCGGCGTGGTTCCTGGTACGTCTCGGTGTGGGCAGCTTTCTGTCCATGAACATCATGCTGTTCAGTTTGCTGGTGTACTCGGGGGCGTTCAGCGGTGCCGACCGGCGGGTGCTGCCGACTATTCAGCTGCTACTCTGGGGACTGGCGACCCCGGCGGTTCTGATCCTCGGCGAACCTTTCCTGCGTGAGACCTGGTTGCAAGCCCGGCAGGGGCGATTGACCTCTTCGGCGCTCATCGTCCTCGGCAGCATTGCCGCCTATGCGTATTCCACGCTCGCCATGTTCCAGCCTGGCGGTCATCTGTATTTCGACACCGCCTCGATGGTGCTGATGCTGTTCACGCTCGGCCGGTATCTGGAGGCGGCAGGACGCGCCCGCGCGTCGCGCGATCTGGCGCCGTTGTTAGCCGCGGAAAGCGAATTGGCCACGGTGGTCGAGGGGGTACAGGAGCATCGCCGGCCGGTGCGCGAGGTGCGTGCTGAGATGCTGATTCGCGTCAGGCCGGGCGAGCGCATCCCGGTCGATGGCCTGATTGTGGAAGGTAGCTCGCATACCGATGAGGCGGTGATTACCGGCGAGAGCAGACAGGTGGCGAAAGCGGTCGGTGCCGCGGTGCTCGCGGGCAGCATCAATCTTGACGGACCGTTGCTGATCCGCAGCAGCGGCGCCGGGGGCGAGAGCCGCTGGGCGCAAATCTGCCGATCAGTGCGTGATGCATTGCGACAGTCGAGCCGCACGCAGCGTATCGCCGATCGCCTGGTGGGTGCATTCGTGCCCATCGTACTGGGCCTTGCGGCCATGACGCTGCTCTATTGGATGCAGCGCCTGCCGCTCGATCAGGCCATGCTCACTGCTCTGTCGGTACTGGTGGTGGCCTGTCCTTGTGCAGTCGGCTTGGCCGCGCCGATGGCGCACTCGCTGGGTATCGGGCAATTGGCCCGGCACGGCTGCCTGGTGCGCAGTCCCGGCGCGCTCGAAGCGTTGGCCGGCACTCGCCTGATCGCCTTCGACAAGACCGGCACGCTCACTCTGGGCCGGCCGAAACTCGTCGATCTAGCGAGCGATGGCGTCGCGGAGGATGAGGTACTTGCCCGACTCGCGGGTCTGGAGCGGTATTCCGAGCATGGCTTGGCGCACGCCATCGCGATGGCCGCCATCGCGCGTGGACTCGATCCTATGGTCACCAAGGACGTGCAGATCGTGCCCGGACGTGGGTTGCGCGGAGTCGTCCATGGCGAGTCCGTCGCGGCCGGCAGTGCGGCCTTGATGTGCGAGCTGGGTTGGCAGCTGCCGCCGGCGTTGTCCGAGCGCGCCGAGGAAATGACATCGACCGGCCATTCGGTGGTGTTCGTCGGTTGGAGCGAGAGTGCTCGCGCCGGACGCGCCCGCGCCGTGCTGTCGTTCGATGACACACCACTGCCCGAGGCGGGAGCGACCATCGACGCATTGCGCAGCCTTGGGCTGCGGGTGACGTTGCTCAGCGGCGATCACGCCGGCGCAGCCGCACGTGTTGCGGCCACGGTGGGCGTGGATGAATGGCAGGCGGGGCTGCTTCCGGAGGCCAAGCGGGCGGCTCTGGATCAGTACCGAGCACGCCACGGTGCTATAGCCATGGTCGGCGACGGCCTGAATGACGGTCCCGGGCTGGCCAGCGCGGATGTCGGCATCGCCGTGGGCTCGGCCACCGATTTGGCACGCGAGACCGCAGATCTGGTGCTACCGGTGGACGGCCTCTGGCTGCTGCCCTGGGTGGTCTGCCGGGCCCGTGCAGTGCGTTCCACCATCCTCGCCAACCTGGCATGGGCGTTCGGCTACAACCTCATCGCGCTGACCTGTGCGATGTTCGGGCTGCTGCGGCCCATCCTGGCGGCTGCCGTCATGGCCGGCTCGAGTCTGCTGGTGGTACTGAATTCGCTGCGCCTGGAACGACTTCCCGGGCCAAGCTATCCCAGCGCGCCGCAGTCAACCGCGGCCGCACGAGCGGCGAGCGAGCCGCAGCCCAGAGAGCAAGGTCAACACCCCGAGTTGGCGTTGATCAAGGCAGAGTCTTGAAATGGCTCACCTCGGCTTAAGGAGGGAGCGTCCCGCGACAAGAGACCTAGTCCTGGACGCGCGTTCGTCGTTGCGAGCGGGCGGTTTGCTGCGGCGATGCGCCGGCCTCGGCGGACCCCCGTTCCGGGCCCGGCTCCCGTGCGTCGCCGTCGGCGTGCAGCAGACCGTTGTCCATCGCATAGCGGGTCGCAGCCGCCGCGTTCTGCAGCCCGAGCCGGTGCATCATCTTGAATCGATGTTTTTCGATGGTCTTGACACTGCGCCCGAGATTCCCGGCAATTCGCTTGTTGGAATACCCCAATGCAACGCCTATCAGCACCTGACGTTCGCGCGCCGTCATTTCAGCAATCTGCGCTTTGGCGGGTTGCGCGGTCGAACGCCGGTGCGTGGCCGTAGCGTGCAAGGGCAGTTCAGGACGTTCATATTCAGATCCCTGCGAACGGATCGCGCGGAGCAGGACCTCGAATGGCGAATGTTTGAGGATGTAGCCGTGGACACCCGCTGTCATTGCGGCGCGCATGCATTCTTGGCAGCTATGGCCGGTAAGCACCAGCACGCGCACACCCGAACATTCGCGCCGCAGCCGGCTTATGGCCTGGACTTCGATGCCATTCGAAAAGGCGACATCCGTGATCACCACATCGGGCAATAACCGCCGCGATAGCGCGATGGCATCCTGCATATTGCTTGCTTCGCCGATCACCTCCAAATCGGGCTCAGCATCCAGAATTGCCCGCAGGCCGTGGCGAAGAATCGTCTGGTCATCAGCCAGAACTACACGCAGCCGCAATGGTTGGTACGGAAGTCCCTGCGCGCTCTCTTTGTATTGTCTTGGCATCAGAGCGACCCCTCCCTTTTCCCCGCTCCGTCCGACATCGTCAGTGCTTTGTTATACAGAGCTTACCGCCTCAACGAACCCTGGACCGTTCAAGCCCCCGACGGTAACCCCGTGTAGCTTATGGTCGTTGCCGCCATCCTGCAAGCCTCAAACTTGTAGGATCATGTGTGCCTCATGGCACGACTAAGGGCAACTTTCTGGATTTACGTCACCGCCTGGGTGGTGGTAGTGCACTTAGTGCTATTGCCGGCGCTCTATTTCGGCATGGGTTACGTGATTCGAGAGAGCCACGAGGACTTGTTCGTCGAACATGCAAGGACGTTTTCACGGGTGCTTGCGGATGAATTCGAGGTCGGGGCGGCCATGGACTCCCAGAAGCGAATCGAAGACCTGCTCGACTTCGCGATCACGCACGGCGGCGCCCGCTATGCGGAGCTCTACGACCGGGGCCGCAGTACCCGGAGCCTGTATGGATCGTCGGATATCAAGGCGGCACGCTCCACGGATTTGAGTTTTGGCGAAGGGGGCGACGGCATTTACTTCGTCGTGCGGCCAATCGAGCACAAGTACCATCGCGCCGAATTGCGATTGGGCTTCGACGAGCAGCCCACGCAGGAGAGAATCCAGCTTGCACTGACTCGAATGCTTTGGCTGCTGGCGGGGTATCTAGCCGTGGCAATCGCCATCGCCATCATTTTGAGTTATCGCCTGTCGCGCCCAATCCAACGCTTGCAGGCCGTGTCTCGCGCCATCTCCTCCGGCGACTACACGCGGGCGCTCAACGTCAACACCGGAATTCGCGAACTGCATGAATTGGCGGTGGATCTCGAAGCCATGCGCCGTGAATTGGTAGGCGTGAATAATCGGCTCGAGGCGAAGATCAGGGAAAAGGAGATATCTGAAGTCCGGCGCGAGGAATTGCAAAAGCAACTAAGGCATCGTCAACGACTGGAGACAGTGGGTACGCTCGCGAGCGGTATCGCTCATGAAATCAACAACGTGTTGGTTCCCATCATGCTTTTTACCGACACGGCACTGCAGGATCTGCCGCCATCCGCCCCGCCGCGCGCGAATCTCGAGCGAGTGCTTGCGGCCGCGCGCCGTGCGAAGGATATCGTGAAGAAGATTTTGACATTTAGCCGCGAGCTCGGCGAAGCGAAGCTTGCGCTGATCGACTTGCGAGAGGTGGTGGGCGAGGCTCTGCACCTTTTCTCTGTGCTTGCTCCGCCGACCATCGAGATACGGACCGAGATCGACGAAGCGCTTCCCTTCGTGAGAGCCGACGCCACGCTCGCAGCGCACTTGCTGATGAACTTGTGCACCAACGCGTACCAGGCGATGGAGGGCGCGAAAGGCATGTTGACGATCGGCCTGAGATATCAAGAACATTCCGACGAACCCGGGATACCACGGCCACGCGTCGAATTGTGGGTTCGCGACACGGGCCGGGGAATGGACTCGGCTACGGTTGAGCGCATATTTGAGCCGTTCTTTACCACGCGTTCCGTCGGACAGGGTGCGGGTCTGGGGCTTTCTGTGGTCCATGGCATCGTAGAGAGTTTCGGTGCTAGCATTACCGTGGATTCGAAGATCGGCATGGGTACTACGTTTCGAGTATTTTTCCCGGCGGTGGCCCGCCTCGAGGCAATTGGCAGTCCAACGGCGCTGGTGGTGTGAGGCGAAGATGCAAAACATTTTGGTTGTCGACGATGAGCCGGACGTGCGCGATGCGGTGAAATATGTGCTCGATCGCGCGGGATACTCGGTCCGTACCGCGGAGAGTGCAGTGGACGCGCTTGCAGAACTCGCACGCAACCCGACGGACCTCGTCATTACCGATATCATCATGCCTCAGATCAACGGCGTGGAAGCAATCGAATCGATTCGCAAGGCATTCCCTTCGGTGCGCATCATCGCAATTTCCGGCGGCGGCAATTTCGGCGTCACCGAATACCAACCAACAGCGATAACGACCACCGCCTACCTTGCATCGGCCGAAAAGGCGGGAGCGCATCTAGTACTCACCAAGCCGTTCGAGACCGTTGAGTTGATTCGATCAGTCGAACAAGTCCTCGGCGTCGGCCATGCTTGAGCGGCCCGATATGACCTGGCTTTGGCCGCTGCCTATCGCGGGACTAACGGCGGCTTGCGTCCATATCCACAACGACTTTTGTTACGCCGTCGACGCGGCGAGCTGCGAGTGCAGCACTCTCTTTGACTGTCGTGTCGCTGGGAGGGCCGGCAAGTTTGACGACGCCGTGATGCACCTCGACACCCACTGATCCTGTCGGGACTTTGTCATCGTTCTTGAGTTCGGCGAGAACTTCTTGCTGAATCTGAATGTCATTTTTCATTGCTCTTGCTCTCCATAAATATAACAACCCGCAGCTTGCGGCACGGAGGCCCGCCCTGGCAGGGGCGCGGCGCGCAGGTGGGCGTAGGACAACAGGCGATTTTGGGTCCGCCGCTAAGCGGTCACGCATTCTCCGGTGACCGTGGGGTCAGCGTCGTCGTAGGGCAGATAAATCGCCTTGATTTGAGCTGCACATAAATAATAGTTATACAAATCAATACATTATATTATTTATCGAGAATTTAACTTAGAGCGCGTTTCCGTGGAAACGTTTGCTCAGGCTTTGCCTTTGCAATGTCCGACTTGAAACAAATGGCGGGTGCCGGGACTGTCGCGCCGACGCGCAGTGAGACGCGGCCTCTGTTGTGCTTTGCCGGCTGGCGTCTCGACGTCACACGCCGGGAACTGCGCTGGGAGCCGGTCAGGCGAGGCTCCAATTGCAGGTCTCGTTGATCGAGCCGCAAATCAACGCAATCACCTCCGAGCCGCAAAAGTGGAGCGGGTGGCGGAGGGATGGAAGTGGGGTAACATCAAAACAATGCGGGTTGCCGGACAAGGAATCTGATTCGCCGTGATTCGCCGAAAATTTAAATTTATGTCGAGCTTGAAGGACATTATCGCAAAGTCCATCGCGGGATGGGTGGAGCACGATGCCTCCACCCGGGGCGCCGCATTGGCGTTTTATACGGTGTTTTCCATTGCACCCATCATCAGTATTGCGATCGGTGCGGTAGGCCTGGTGGTCCAAGGGGACTTCCTGCGGGCGAATCTCTTGAATCAAACCCAGGCCCTGCTCGGTGATTCAGGTGTGGCCGCAGTTAAGGCGCTGCTCACGAGTGCCTCGTACCTTGGCCGGAACCGCGTTCCGACTTTTATCGGCATCGTGACCTTGCTTCTCGGCGCATCCAGTGTATTCGTCGAACTGCAGAATTCGCTCGACCGGATTTGGGAATTGCCAAAGCGCAAGCGTATGAGCGGGATTTGGCGGATTCTTCGCATGCGGTTTTTATCGATCGGCCTGGTTCTGGGGGTCGGCTTCCTGCTGATCGTGTCGCTCATCATCAGCGCCGTGCTGGCCGCCTTTGGTACCTGGCTTTCCTCCATTTTGGGTCCCTGGCGAGCGACGTTGTCCGTGATGGATGTGCTGCTCAGCGTGGCACTGTCCGCGGCGTTATTTGCGCTCCTGTTCAAATATGTGCCGCAGGAGCGATCGCCATGGGCTGATGTGTGGGTGGGCGGCCTGGCCACAGCGATCCTCTTCAACATCGGCAAATTTGCCATCGGCATCTATTTGGGCAAGAGCGCATTTGCCTCAGTGTATGGAGTGGTTGGCTCATTCCTCGTATTGTTGCTGTGGGTTTACTACTCCGCGCAAATATTCCTTCTGGGTGCGGAATTCACGAGGAGCTATTCCTTGGTCATGGGAGCGGGTGTTCGCTGTCGAGATCAGGAGTCGAGCGCGTAGCGCCGGCAATGTTCCAAATAGGCCGCTTCATGAGTCGAGATCAATTCCACGACGCTGGACCACAGCCAGGAAGGCGCGTCGAGGCGGGGCGACCGGCGCGCCTTGAATGTTGCGCTAAAGGCCCTGCGAGTGGCTGCATCCATTTGTCGTGCGTGAGCTTTCCCGAGGACTTCGGCCAGATAGCGCGCGGAATCTATGGCTTCTGCGCGCGTCAAGCGGTCGATCTCCAGTTTCAGATCCTGCGGCATCAGTTCGCGTAGAACCACGGAACGGCCGAGCAGCCTGGCCGCCATCATGCGCTCGCCCAATGCGGGGGACAGATGCCTGGCGCCTTCGACGACTCGTTTGCCGTTGTCTCTCGGCATTTTCGCGTCGCGTGCGCGAGGCGCCGCGGCGGGTGTGGCTTCCTTTATGTCGATCAGGCAGAACTCGTCGTCGGATTTGCGATGACTCACATTCAGGAGCACCGCAAATCGAAGCCGCCCGAGAGAGCTGCAGCCTTTCATCCAATAGGCCGCGTCGAGCACGTCGATCTTCGCGTCGTCGGGTCTCGATTTGAGGCACGCGACGAGTTTCCTGACGGCCTCTTGCGCGAACAACTCCTCAAGCGCTTGTCGTTCCTGTTTCGCGAGCGGCCAAAAGCGCTCGCCTTTGGGAATGTTCGGCTTGAGGTCCCTCAGCCGTTCGCGCGCCAAATGTTTCCATGTGCGGGACATCGCACGGCGCATCACCACCCTGATGCAATCCGGCTTGTCGCTCTCCACGGTGTCCTGCGCCCGTGGACCACTCAAGGCGCGTTGATAACCGATCATCATTTGCTCGAGCATATGCGCCGTAGTGACGCCGGGCAGATCCGAGCCCCGTGCGGCCGAGGAGAGCGACAGTGCGAGCCGAATGAGATCATGATTGGGATTGCCGATCACCGTCTGATCGAGATCGCGAATTTGCACATGGATTTTGCCGTCCGCCGCGGCGAGCGGCCCCAAATTGCCGGCGTGGCAATCTCCACAAATCCAAATGGACGGGCCTTTGGGAACTGCGCGGTTGCCGCGCTCCAGCAGCCATCGATAGAACAGAACGGTGCTGCCGCGCACATATGCATGCGCGGAGCCCGCCATTTTGAGCGTTCGGCGCTCGTCCAACGTGCGTGGTCGATTGGCAGGGGTCGGAAATCGGCGGGCTTGAGCGGGCATCGGCTATGTTCCTAAAAGATCATCATAGCGATGCAACGAATGGCTAGGGAGAAAAACCGCAGCTGCCCACGAACTGGCGCCTTTGTCCTACACCGATCGCACCGCGGCGCTGACAACTTCTGTCACGCCAGATGGCATTATCCCCGTGCGGTTATGCAAGTAACTCAAGGTCACATTTCAAAAGGGATAAGCAATGGATACATTACTCGTCATCATACTTTTACTATTGTTGTTCGGTGGTGGTGGCGGATTGTATTGGGGAATGGGCGCCGGATGGGGTATAGGCCCTATTGGATTGATTGTCGTTGTCCTCGTGGTCGCCTTCCTGCTCAACGGCCGGCGCCGCCGCCTCTGAACCTTAACGAGTTTCAGCCAAAACGCGGGGATCGAGGCGGTTCATGGCGGTCACAAGAACAACAACGAGTAAGCTCATCGTGTGGGGAGCCGTGGGGCTCCTGTTGTTTTACGCACATGTGGCCTTCATTCCAGTGGCGCTGGCGTTGTTGTTCGGCCTGGTCCTGTCCGGCCCTGTGGAGGCACTTCACAGGATCCGTGTACCTCGCAGCCTAAGCGCTGCGCTGATCCTTGTGTTGGTCTTGTCCGCTTTCGGCGGCATCGTGGCATTGATTTGGACGCCGGCGCAGGACTGGTTTGCCAAGGCCCCGCAGACCATGACTATCATCAAGCAGAAAGTGAGCCCCATCGCGAAATTCATGACTCGGGTCGATGAATTACGCAACAACGCCGGCAATATCGGCGCCCAGGGTCGTTCACGGCCGGCGACCCAGGGTGCCCCTGCGGCACCCGCGACCGAGAGCGCGCCGGCACTGCTCTTGGATGTGGGCGGGTCGGCGATCGCGGCGCTCCTGACGTTTTTGATCGTCACGCTGTTCCTGCTGACAGGCGGCCCGCCCATGATGGCAAGAATGACGGCGGCCTTCGTTGACGATTTAAACGCAGCCAATGCGCTCAGTATCATCGAAAAGGTTCGAGGCGAAGTGGGGCATTTCTATCTCACGACGACTGCCATCAATATTGGAGTTGGAGTGGTGACGGGCCTCGCCATGTGGGCCTGGCACATGCCGAGTCCCTACTTGTGGGGAGCAATGGCCGCGATCCTCAACTACATTCCCTATGCGGGTCCCGGATCTACACTGCTGATACTCTCGCTCGTCGCGGTCGTCTCCTTCAACACCTTGGGCCCAGTTCTCGGCGTGGCCGGTACTTACGTTGTGATCGCCATGATTGAAGGACAATTGGTCCAACCGCTGCTGGTGGGCCGGCGCATGGAGCTCAACCCACTGTTGATCTTCTTAGGGCTTTGGTTTGGTGGTCTTTATTGGGGCATTGCGGGGATTGTTTTGGCCACTCCGACGCTGGTCGCTCTCAAAGTCATCGCGGAGAGCACCAAACGCGGCAGACCCATGATGGAATTCCTAGGTCCCAATAATCAAACTGCGGCCCGAGACGCCACACTGAAGAAGTTTGTGCGGCGACTCGAGGAAAGTAGCCCGCTGCCGCAGGGACGATAGCCGCATTCCGACCGGATGAATAACGACCCGCCACGACACCGGGGCCGTTACTGCAATCAGCAGCTCACAACCTATCAAGTTTAGATCTGCGCTCTAAGCAGCATGTGAAGGGTGGCGGCTAACAGGAACGCCGCCAGCACGCCGCCAAGGTACAGCACCGCGAACCAGCCGATCCGCGACCGCAGAGAAGAGTGCTCCGGCAGGTCCTTCATCAGTGATAGCCCTCGTCGCCGTGTCGGACTTTGCCGCGGAACACCCAGTAAGACAGCGCCGTGTAGCAAAGAATGACGGGCAGGATGATCACCATCCCGACGAGCACGAAAATCTGGCTTGAGCGAGGTGCCGAAGCGGCCCAGATGGTTAAGGTGGGCGGCACGATGTTGGGAAAGATGCTGATCAGCAGGCCGCTGTAGCCGAGAAAGATGACGGCTTCCATCAAGATGAACGCGCGCGCGTCGTGGCTGGAATCCGCCGAGCGGAAGATGCCGATGACGCAGGTCAACACCAGGAGCGGTACCGGCGAAAAATAAAGGAAATTGTGTCCGCCGAACCAACGTTGCGCGACCGCCGGCTGACCGAGCACGGTCCACAGGCTGACTACGCCGATGATTGCCAGCAGTACCAATGACAAAGGTTTCAGCAATATCCGCAGGCGCCGTTGCAGATCGCCATCGGTCTTCATGACGAGCCAACCGCAGCCGAGAGTCGCGTAGGTAGCGAGGAGTCCCAGCCCGCAGAACACTGAAAACGGCGACAGCCAGCCGAAAGCGTCGCCGGCAAACCGGCCGTCGACGATCTTGATGCCCTGCAGCAGTGTGCCGAGGATGATGCCTTGACAGAAGGTTGCCGTTCCCGATCCCATGATGAAGGCGAGATCCCACAGGTTCTGAGTGCGGCGTGCCTTGGCGCGAAGCTCGAACGCGACACCGCGAAAAATCAGGCCGCAGAGCATCGCGATCACAGGAAGATAGACGGCCGGAAGCAACGTGGAGTACGCGACGGGAAATACTCCGTAGAGGCTGGCCCCCCCGAGCACCAGCCACGTCTCGTTGCCGTCCCAGACCGGAGCGACCGTGTTCAGCATGACTTGTCGCTCACCTTCGCGATCAAAGAACGGAAACAGCAGGCCGATGCCGAGATCGAACCCATCGAGCAGCAGGTAGAGGAACACGCCGAGTCCGATGATGCCTGCCCAGATGATTGGAAGATCGATCGTCATGGCTGCCTCACTCGTCGATCGGATCGGTGGGCCGCGACATCGGTCGTCGGTCGAACTGCGCAATGCTCTTGTCGACGTCGCCCTGTACGCCGGCCGCCTGGTCGCCAATATGCGGTCCCTTCGCCATCAGCTTCAACATGTAGTAGATGCCTGAACCGAAGACGAGGAAATAGACAATGATAAAAATCAACAGCGACGTCCCGACTTGTTGCGAAGACAAAGGCGATACCGCGTCCGCGGTGCGCAGGACGCCGTAGACGACCCAGGGCTGGCGTCCCGCCTCGGTGGTGATCCAGCCCGCGAGCAATGCAATCAGACCGGACGGGCCCATCGCCAAGGCGAAGTGTTGGTACCAGCGGGTGTCATGGAGTTTGTTACGCAAGCGAAGTATCAGGCCGAGCAGGCCGAGCAGGAGCATCAGTAGGCCCATGCCGACCATGATGCGGAAGCTCCAGAAAACGATCGTCGAATCGGGGCGGTCTTCGGGCGCGAACTCCTTCAGACCGCGGATTTCGCCACTCCAGGTGTGCGTCAGGATCAGGCTGCCGAGATGGGGTACCGACAAGGCGTATTTGGTTCGCTCCTCCTTCATGTCCGGCCACCCGATGAGATTCAGTGACGTGCCGCCCCTCTCTGTCACCCAGAGGCCCTCGATCGCGGCGATCTTGGCCGGTTGGTACTTGAGCGTATTGAGGCCGTGAGCGTCCCCAGCGATCATCTGGATCGGCGCGGCTACGAGGATCATGCCTACTGCCATCGAGAATGACTTCGTGATGCTCTCGCTCCTGCGGCCGTTGAGTAGATGCCACGCGGCGCAGCCCGCCACGATGGTCGCTGCCACGATGAACGCCGCCAGCGACATATGAACGAGCCGGAAGGGGAACGAAGGATTGAAGACGATTTTCAGCCAGTCGAGCGGCACGATTCTGCCGTCTACGATCTCGAAGCCTTGAGGTGTCTGCATCCAGCTGTTCGAAGCAAGGATCCAAAACGTCGAGAACAACGTACCGAGTGCGACCAGCACCGTGGCTAGAAAATGCAGGCGTGCACCGACGCGCTTCCAGCCGAACAGCATGATGCCGAGGAAACCGGCTTCGAGGAAAAACGCCGTCAGGACCTCGTAGGTGAGCAGCGGCCCGTTGACCGAACCGGCGACGCGGGAGAAGCCGGCCCAGTTGGCGCCGAACTCGTAGCTCATCACGACGCCGGAGACGACGCCCATGCCGAAACCGACCGCGAAAATCTTCGACCAGAAGAAAAAGAGTTCGCGATAAACCAACTTGCCCGTTCGTAGCCAAAGGCCCTCGAGCACGGCGAGATAATTCGCGAGTCCGATGCTGATCGCGGGGAAGATGATATGGGCCGAAATCGTGAACGCGAACTGCAGCCGCGAGAGTACCAGGACGTCACTCGACTCGGGCATCAGACTTGCACTCCTTTGAGCCGATTGTATCATTCAGATCGGCGCCGGACGATGAAATGCTAGGACAATCGGTACTGCTGTCGGCCTCTTGTCCGGTCCCAATTTTTATAGTCCCTTTATGCGGCAGCTGGTTAGCCACATCAGCAATTGTATTGCTTTCCCGCATATACTGACCGGGAGCATGAAGGCCACGGCTTGGCGCAGAATGGCGCATCAAGGCGTGCGGGTTGCAAGGAATATGAACAAAAAAAACGGCCGTGGCAATATCGTGATCAACACGCAGCGGCGCCGTGGAATTTTCCGCCTCAGCCTGCTCGTGGCCTTGGGTGTCGTACTTCTCGGTGCGAGCACGGCGGCCTCCTATTACGTCGACGCGCTGTGGTTCGAATCGCTCGGGCTTGCGTCGGTCTTTTGGACGCGGCTCAGCCTTGAGGCTGCGACGTTCGCAGTCTTCGCGCTCACCACCTTCTTGGTGATCTACGGTGTGTTTCGAGTGCTGAAGCCGGACCATCTCGACGATGCGCTCGCCAGCAGGCTTCTCGTCAACCGCAGGTCGATGCGCCTGCCCATCGACCGTTTCCTCGAGCTGACAGGGCTCGCGTCGTCGTTGGCGTTGGCCGCCATCATCGGGTCGAGTATGGCGGCGAGCTGGATGACCTTGGCGCTCTACTGGCGCGCTCCGCATAGCTCGGGCATGCTCGATCCTATCTTTGGCCGGTCGCTCGACTTCTATCTGTTCACGCTGCCGGCTTTGCAGCTCATCTCCGGATGGCTCCTGACGCTCTCGGTCGTCGCGAGCCTCATTGCCGCGGCGTTCGTCGCGGTCATGGGCGGCGCAGGTATCTTGGGACAGTGGCGATCTTCCGCGGTGCAGACGGGGTTGTGGCGCGGCCTTTCAGGAAGCATTGCCGCATTCTTCGTGATGCTCGCGGTGCGCGCGTACCTCGGGCGCTTCGAGCTTCTGTTCCAAGAGGGCACCATCTTTTCGGGCGTTA
>Ga0302324_100006972_pt1 | contig 24163 bp, 19 predicted proteins | sample Palsa_T0_1_FD_201949 | JGI IMG/M metagenome (GOLD analysis project Ga0302324, IMG submission 201949) | Peat permafrost microbial communities from Stordalen Mire near Abisko, Sweden - Palsa_T0_1 | ecosystem: Environmental > Terrestrial > Soil > Palsa > Peat permafrost | place: Sweden: Abisko... | reverse complement strand
GCTCGCCCGCTGCGCCAAACGCCGAGCTGATGATATTCTCGACAGTCTTCGGCATATGCGCGTCCGGCATCACCACCAGGTGATTCTTCGCGCCGCCCAGCGCCTGCACGCGCTTGCCTTCGGCGGCCGCGGTTTTGTAAATGTACTTGGCCACGGGCGTGGAGCCGACGAACGAAATCGCGCGCACCAGCGGATGATGCAGCAGCGCGTCCACCGCTACCTTGTCGCCATGAATCAAATTGAAAACACCGGCGGGGAGCCCGGCCTCATGCAGCAGTTTGGCGGCCAGGGTGGGCGTCATCGGAACTTTTTCGGACGGCTTCAGGATGAACGCGTTCCCCGCGGCGATGGAGAAGGGCCACATCCACATCGGGACCATGGACGGGAAATTGAAGGGGGTGATCCCCGCGCAGACGCCCAGGGGCTGCCGGATGGTGTGGCTGTCGATGCCGCTGGAGACGTCGTTTAGCGAATCGCCCATCATCAGGCTGGGCATGCCGCACGCCACTTCCACCATCTGGATGGAGCGGCGCACTTCGGCGCGCGCATCGTCGACGGTTTTTCCGTTCTCGGTGGTCAGCGTCTCTGCCAACTCGTTCTGATGCTTTTCGAGCAGCATCTTATAGCGATAGAGCGGCTGCATGCGTTCCACCACCGGTACGTCGCGCCATTTCAAGTAGGCGGCGTGGGCGGCCCGGACGGTGCGATCCACGTCGTCTTCGGTGGCGTAAGCCACTTGCGCGATTTCAGATCCGGTGGCTGGGTTCGTGACGGGTGCGAGCTTGCGATTTCCGGCACTTTCCCACTGGCCGTTTACATAGAACGAGACTGTTTCGACAGAAGGTTGGCTAGCGATCATTTTTGTTCTCTCCCTAGCTTACCTCCAACCATTCCAGGATCGCTGCGGTGAGGTGGGTGAGACGAAGAAAATCCGAAAAGACCGCTTGCTCACGCGCGCGGCTCAGTAGGTTGCGCGCGTTACGGTAGATCGCGCGCGTTATAGAGCCGCGACCGTGAGGGAGCGGTGTGGTGGCGATAAGACGGTCGCGCAGGGGCTTGATCCGCGAGCATTCAGGAGCCGGTTTCGACGCAGCCTGCTAAGTCCTTTAGAAGGGTTGCGCATCGGGGGGGGGTGCGCGGTGACGCATTTTTTTGCATTCCGTTTTACATTTCGGCGAACTGAATCGCGGAGCCGGCGGGAGCGGCGTTCAGAGCCATTTGTTTCCAGTGTAAGTGGGGTGTCAAGGAAATCGCGGCAGTATAAGATGGAAATTGAAGATTCTATTCGAGGAAATTGTTTGTGATCGCAGGCCATGACGACGCCGCCCAGGAGCGTCCGTTAAACAGCATGCCGCGCCCCGCGCAATCGCCGTCCCTTCACCGGCGCATCTTCGCCCTGATGGCGGAGATCATCGACAATTGGTCCGAGGACGATGCTCCCCGGCTGGCCGCTGCATTGGCTTACTACACGATTCTCTCTTCGGCGCCGCTGCTAGTGATATCGATTGCGGTGGCTGATCGCGTTTTCGGCCAGCAGGCGGTGGAAGGGCAGCTAGCGTGGGAAATTCAAACGCTGGTGGGCGGCGATGCGGCCCGGGCCATTCAAGCGCTCCTTCGCGACGCCCATCGGCCCGCCAGCGGGCTGATTGCGACCATTCTGAGCGTTGCCACGCTGATCGTGGGTGCGTCTTCGGTGGTTGTAGAGTTGAACTCCGCGCTGAATCTCATTTGGGGAGTCAAACAGCCCGATGCCGCCACTTGGTTTGGGAATGTCCTGGTCTTCGTCAAACAGCGCTTCTTTTCATCCCTGGCGGTGATCGCGGCCGGATGCCTGCTGCTTATCTCGCTGCTTGCCAGCGTCTCCATCGCGGCTATCGGGCAGTTCTTCCGCCCGCTCCTGCCCACCCCGGAATGGGTGCTGCACGCGGCGGCCTTTGCCGGGTCGTTTGTTGTGGTCACGCTGCTCTTCGCAGCCATCTACAAACTGTTGCCGGATGTACGCCTCCGATGGAGCGACGTCTTCGTCGGGGCGTCGGTCACTTCGTTACTATTTACAGTGGGCAAGCAACTGATAGCCATCTACCTGGGTCGCGTGGGATTTGAATCCACCTATGGGGCAGCGTGGACCGTGGTCATATTCTTGGCATGGGTCTACTACTCGGCGCAGTTATTCTTTCTGGGAGCGGAGTTTACGAAGGTATATACGCGCAAATATGGTTCGCTCAGCGTCGCTGAGGCCGTTCCGGCGCAGAGCGTAACGAAAACAGTAAACAAGGGTCCAATATAAGTGCTATGCTCGCTCCGGTTACTCGCCAGGAGTTGGTGTGTCTGGGTGTTTTTCAGCGCCTGCCTGGCCATGGCTCAAACCTCCGCTTTCGAAGGAAGGACCATCGCCGATGTCCAATTCCCCAATGGCCAGCCGCTAGACCCCACCGACCTGGCGCACGTCCAGCCGCTCAAAAAAGGCCAGCCATTGCGGGCCGCCGATGTAGCCCTCGCCATTGACGGACTATTTTCTACCGGGCGTTTCGAAGACATCGTGGTGGAAGCCGAGCCTTCCGCTGAAGGCGCGATCGTTCGCTTTGTCACGAAAAATGCCCGGTTTCTGGGCGGAATCACGGTGGAAGGGAAAGTGCTGGATTCGCCCAATCGCGCCCAGGTGGACAGCGCGACGCAGCTCTCTCTGGGAGCGCCATTTCAGGACGACGATGTCATCCAGGCGGTAGACCGCATCCATCGCCTGCTTCAGGCCAACGGATTTTATGAGGCGCGGATTACACCCACGGTAAGCCGCGCTAACGATGCACAGCAAATCTTCCTCGCATTTCGGATTCATGAAGGCCAACGAGCCAAGTACGAGATGCCCACTATCACTGGCGTGACGAAGCTACCCGACGCTACCATTTTGCGCGCGACGGGCTGGCGGCTTCCGATTATCCATTGGTGGCGTCACGTCACCGGCTCGCGCACGCGCGGCGGCGTGCAGAATGTTTTGAACAAATATGGCGGCCAGGACCGGCTGATGGCGCGCGTGGAACTTAAGAAGCTGGATTATGACGCGAACCGCCGCCGCGTGCGTCCGGAACTGGATATCGACGCGGGTCCCAAAGTCAAAGTGACGGCGGTCGAGACCAAGGTCTCGCGCCGGGTTCTGAAGAGATATGTTCCCGTGTTTCAGCAGCGCGCCGTGGACGACGATCTTCTGGAAACGGGCAAGCGCAATCTACAGGAATATTTTCAAAGCCAGGGTTACTACGACACCAGCATCGACTTCGTGGTGCAACCGGTGAAAGACGGCCAGGAAACCGTAGAGTACGCCATTTCGCGCGGCATGCGCTACAAGCTGGTGCGCGTAACCATTGCCGGCAATCGCTATTTCGATACCGAATCCGTTCGCGAGCGGATGTTCATGCAGCCGGCGGGTTTTTTGATCCTCCGCCACGGACGCTACAGTGAAGCATTCCGGCGCAGGGATGAAGAAAGCATCGCAAATCTGTATCGCTCGAACGGATTTCGGGACGTGACGGTGGCTTCCGAAGTGAGCCGCGATGTGAAAGGCCAGGCGGGAAGCATCGCAGTCACCGTTCATATCCGGGAAGGCGCGCAATGGTTGGTGGACGATCTTGCCATCCACGGCGCCACGCAATTCAAACCCGCGGAGCTTCCCAGTCTCGCCTCGTCCGGCGGGCAGCCGTTCTCCGAAGTCAACATCGCGAACGATCGCGAAACGGTGCTGACTTTTTACTACACGCGCGGCTTTCCCAAGGCGTGCTTCAACGCTTCCTGGCGGACGGTTGAACCAGGACACGTAAGCGTGGTCTACGACATCGTGGAGGGCGACCGCGAATATGTCCGTGACGTGCTGGTGTCGGGTCTCAACACCACGCGCCGGAGCCTGGTGGACCGGGCCATCACGCTGAAGGCCGGCGATCCGCTTTCACCCACCGCGCAAACGGAAATACAAAAGTCGATGTACGATCTGGGCGTCTTTGCGAATGTGGATACCGCTATCGAAAATCCCGACGGCGACACGGACCACAAATACGTGCTGTATCACTTCGATGAGGCCAACCGGTATACGTTTTCCGTCGGATTCGGAGCGCAACTGGCGCAATTCGGAACGCCGAACAGCACCAGCCTGGCGGCGCCGGGAGGAACTACCGGCGTCAGTCCGGAAGGCTCGCTGACGGTGAGCCGCCTGAATTTTCTGGGCCTGGGGCACACGGTCAGCCTGCAGGGCGTGTACTCCTCCATCGAGAAGCGCGCTTCGCTGACATATTTACAGCCCAGATTGTTCGGCGTGGAAGGACAAAACCTGACGTATAGTTTGCAATACGACGACACGCTGGACGTTCGGACGTTTGCAGCCCGGCGCGAAGAAGCTTCCGTCCAGCTCTCCAGAAAATTTTCGAAGGCGTTTACGGGCGTGTTTCAGGCTGCGTACCGGAAAGACAACGTCAGCGACATTGTGATCCCGGTTCTGCTGGTTTCACAGTTCCTGCAATCCGTTCGGATCGGCGTGCTCTCCGCCAACTTCGTTCAGGACCGGCGCGACAATCCCGCCAATCCTCGTCACGGTATGTACAATACAGCCAGTTTCAGTTTAAGCGGAAGGTTTTTCGGATCCGAACGCAGTTTCGGCCGCGCGCTTTTGCGCAATGCAACGTATTATCCGCTGGGAAAGAACTGGGTGCTGGCGCGGCAGACGCAATTTGGAATCATTGTGCCCTTCGCTCCGCCGGCCGGAATCGACGCTCAGGAATCCGTCCCGCTGCCCGAGCGTTTTTACGCCGGGGGCGCGGATTCACTGCGGGCCTTCCCTTTCAATCAGGCTGGCCCGCGCGACATCGGCACGGCGCTGGTGCCCGGCGGGCCAACGTCGGAGCCGACCGGCTTTCCGCTGGGCGGCAATGCGCTGTTCATCAACAATATCGAGTTGCGCTTTCCGTTTCTCGGTCAGAATATCCAGGGCGTCATTTTCCACGACATGGGTAACGTCTATTCCAGCCTCAGCGACATTTCCCTTCGTTTCCATCAAAACAGTCCGAGGGACTTCAATTATATGGTGCATGACGTGGGTTTTGGAATCCGCTATCGGACGCCGGTGGGACCGGTGCGCGCGGATTTTGCTTACAGCATCAATCCCCCGGCGTATGTGGGATTCTCCGGAACGCCGGCTCAAATATTAAACTGCAACCCGAACGTTCCCACTTCCCAACTGCCGAGTTACTGCCAGAGCACGCCGCAGAGCATCAGCCATTTCCAATTCTTCTTTTCGATCGGGCAGACTTTCTAGCATGCGCGGTCTGGTTTGCATTTTCGGCATCGGGGCCTTTCTTTCCGGCGCCGTGCTTTCCGGTGCAGTGATTCTGGATCGCATCGCGGTGATTGCCGGCACGCACGTAATTAAATCCAGCGATATAGACCGGGACATCCGCCTCACGGATTTTCTCAATCGAGTACCGCTCAATTTCACGGTAAAGGCCAAGCGGGAATCCGCCGAGCGGCTGATCACGCAGCAAATTATCCGCGATGGGATTGTCAGCGGAGGGTATCGGCGGCCGCCCGAATCCGAAGCCGCCGAAATGGAGGCGGAACTGCGTCGCGACCGTTTTGGCGGCTCCGAGCAGCGCCTGAGCGAAGCGTTGCAGCGGTATGGGCTGACGGAAAGCGCGTTGCGCGATCAACTGCTGTGGCAGATCACGGTGCTGCAGTTTATCGACCAGCGTTTTCGCGGGGGGATCGTCGTCACTGACGAGGAGGTTCGCGATTTTTACGACGAACATTACGTGGAACTGCGCCAGAAGTATCCGAAGGACAACAGCCTGGAGGCCATGGAGCCGAATATCCGGACCATGCTGGAAGGCGAGCGCATCAATCAAGCTTTCAACGATTGGCTGGATCAGGCTCGCAAGCGCGAAAAGGTGGAATTCAAGCAGGGAGCCTTCGAATGAAGCTCCTTCGGCGTTCCGCCATCGCGCTGGCGGCACTTATTGTGGCTGTCGCGATCGCGGCAGTTTTAATCGTGCGGTCCGATTGGTTTCGGAACTATGTGAAGCAGGTCATTGTGACCTCGGTGGAGGAAAGCACCGGCGGAAGGGCCGAGATCGGCACATTCCACCTCGACTGGAGGCGCCTGTCAGCGGTAGCGACGGAGTTCGTTATTCACGGAACTGAGCCGGCGAGCGCGGCCCCGCTGCTGCGCGTGGCGCGAATACAGTTGAACCTTGGCCTGTTCACAGGCATTCACCATTTGTGGGATATCACGTATCTGGGGGTGGATGGTCCCGAAGCCAACGTGATTGTTTTTCCCGATGGCCGCACCAATATACCTTCGCCGCGGACGAAATCGGGCAACTCGCCGCTCGAAAGCGTGGTGGATCTTGCGATCGGGCGTTTCGAACTCACCAACGGGGTGATCGACCTGGCCGCCCGGAAGCATGCGCTGAACGTCAGTGGAAAAAATTTGCGCGCCCAGCTCAACTACAACACGCTCAACCAGGAGTATCGCGGGCAAGTCTCGCTGCACCCGATTTATGTCGTTTACGGGCGCAACACGCCAGTGGATCTCACCGTGAACCTTCCGCTGGTGGTCTCGCGCGATCGAATCGATTTGCACGACGCAAGCATATTCTCAGCCGCGTCTGCCATTACGCTCAACGCGTCGGTTCAAGATCTCAAGAATCTTAAAATGTCGATGCGGGCCGCCGGACATATTGCGATGGCCGATTTGAGAAACATCGCGAACGTTCCCTCGGCAATCGACCTGCATGTCAACGCCAGCATGGCGAATAACGGAATCGAAGTCCAGGCCCTGCGCCTGTCGCTGGGCCAATCGACGCTCGATGCCTCGGGAAATTTGAGTCGCGGAATCAATTTCAACAGCCGATTGGCACTGGGCGAATTGGGAAGGCTGACGAAAGCCGTGTCCCTTCCCAATGACATTGCGGCATTGAGCGGGACGGTTGCGCTTGATGCTCAAAACAATTTGGCGCTCACAGCGCTACGGGCCTCGGCGCTGGGCGGCGAATTTCAGGGCGATGCTTCGCTGAAGGACTCGCGCGTCTATCGATTGCGTGGGGATTTGAAACACCTGGATCTTGAGACCGCGATGCGCGCCGCCGGCCAGACAGGGCTGCCTTACGACGGCGTGCTATCGGGACCCATCGACAGCGCAGGCAACTTGAGCGCCGGCTGGCGTGGCTTTACCGCGCAGGCCAAACTGACTATTGCACCGGGATCGCATGGAATTCCGCTATCAGGCAATTTGACCGCGGATTACTCGGGCGCAAGGGACGATGTTTCGATTCGGAGCTCGTTACTCATGCTGCCGCATTCGCGGATCAGCGTGGATGGCTCTGTGAACAAGCAATTGAACGTCGCCATCACGACCACGAATTTAGATGATCTGTTTGCGGTTCTCCCACAGTATTCGCGGCCACAGATCGTACTCGGCGGCGGCCAAGCCAGTTTGACAGGCAAAATCACAGGACGCCTGACGGCCCCCGGCGTTTCCGCGCACGTCGCAGTCGACCGCTTCATCGTTGCCGGACGCCACTTCGACACCTTCAACGCCGACGTCTTCGCAACGAATGACAATGTTGCCATTGAAAATGGCAGGCTGGATCGAAATTCCATGCAGGCTCAATTCTCCGGAACGCTTGGGCTGCGCGATTGGAACGCGGTTCCGAGTGCGCCACTGGCTCTCAACGGCAGCATCCAGAATGGCGACCTGGCGGATCTGTTGGCGCTGGCCAGCCAACCCAGCAGCGGCTTTTCGGGACAACTGAACGCGACCATCGGCATCAACGGAACTCTCGGCAATCCGCAAGGCGCTGGCTCGCTGGTAGTGACCAAGGGCCAAATCCACGGCCAGCCGTTCGATCGAGCCCAGGCGCAGGTGAACCTGACCGACCAACTGGTCACCGTGCCCAGCGCATTTGTGCAATTGGATTCGGCCCGCGTCAACCTGACCGGCCAATTTCAACATCCTCGCGATAGCTTCACCACCGGCCAGGTGCGCGCCGAAGTTCAAAGCGATCGGATCGATTTAATGCGACTCGCCGAATTGCAAAAACAACGGCCGAACACGACCGGCATCATCCAAATCCACGCGAGCTTCGCGGGCAATCTTTCGGGAGATTTTCAGCTCACCAGTGTCGACGGCACGGCGTCGGTGCGCGGACTCCAATCCGAAGGCCAAAACTACGGCGACCTGACGGCGAATGCCGCCACCAGCGGCCAATCCGTGAATTACAATCTCGCCTCGGACTTCGCCGGATCGAATATCAAGATCGACGGCAGCACCCAGCTTACTCGCGATTACCCCACCACCGCTCGCGCCAATCTCGAAAATCTACCAGTTCAACGCCTGCTGGCTGTCGCGGATCGCAGCGATATTCCGGTGAAAGGCCTGCTGTCTGGAAGCGCGAACTTCACAGGAACCTTCGCGAATCCGCAAGGCAGCGCGGACCTGACTCTCAGAAACGCGACCATTTACGACGATGCCGTGGATCGCGTCCACGCCAAGCTGAACTATCAGCCCCAAACGATCGACGTGCCACAACTGGAATTGGTGTCCGGACCGTCTCGCCTGGAGTTGAGCGGCCGTTACGATCACGCTTCGGGCAACCTGGAATCCGGCAATCTGCAATTCCGTTTGGACAGCAACAGCATCGATCTAGCGCGCATCAAGACTCTTGCGCAGCAGCGGCCGGGCCTTAGTGGAACGTTGCTATTTAATTTGTCCGGGGCTGCCCAGGTCCATGCCACCGAGCCGCGAATTCTGGTGCGGGATCTCAGTGGCAATCTCAAAGCCACCGCGCTGGCGCTACACGGCAAGAGCCTCGGCGATGTCGCTCTCGCGGCCAGTACATCGGGTGGCCAAACAAATTTCACTATCAATTCCGGCCTCGCGGGAGCAACCATCGAAGGGCGAGGCAGCGTGCAGCTTGCCAATGAATATCCCGCCGAAGCCCAACTCACCTTGAAGAACGTGACGTGGGCCGGGCTCCGGCCGCTTTTGGGTTATGACGCCGGCGAAGGACGTGGCTTTGAAGCCGGCGCTGAGGGACAAGTGTCGGTGAATGGCCCGCTCTTAAACCCGAAAAATCTTCGCGGCTCCGTTGAACTGACGCATCTCCAGGTGAGCGGCGCTTCCTCCGTGTTCCGCAAAGCCAACACCATGCTGTTGCGGAATCAAGGACCCATTGCCGCCACTTTGGATCGCGGATCGCTTAAGATTCAGAGTGCGCATCTTAGCGGCCCTCAAACGGACCTGCACGCCACCGGCACGGTCCCTCTCAACGGACAGGAAATGGCCCTCGGACTCAATGGGAACGTGAATCTCGCCATCCTGGAGCAATTCGACCGGTCCATCACCTCTTCGGGAAGCATCGTGCTGGCGGCCGGCGTGCGCGGAACTCCGGCCAAGCCACGTCTAACCGGCCAGGTGGAGCTGCATAACGCCTCATTCGATTACACCGGCCTGCCGACCGGGGTTTGGAAGGCCAATGGCGTCGTCGCCCTCAATGGAAACAGCGCTGTGATCCGCAATCTCACGGCGGAAGCCGGCGGGGGACAGGTTTCCGTCACCGGTTCCGCGACGCTGCCCACTTCGCAAAATGAATCGCTGCGATTCGGCTTCCAAGCCAAGGCGTCCCGCGTGCGAATCCAGGTCCAACCCGGCCTGGGGTTGGTGGCATCGGCCAACATCAATCTTGGGGGCGCCACGGGGAACAGCACCCTATCCGGGAGCATCACGGTGGAGCAAGTTTCTTTCGCAACCCGCACCGATCTCGGCTCCCTGTTGAGTCTGGCGGCGCCACCGGTGCAAACGCCCTCCGCTCCGTCGCCCTTTTTGGACACTATGCGGCTGGACCTTCGGGTGCGCAGTTCCAGCTCGCTGGGCGTTCAATCCTCGCTGGCGCAGAATCTGGAGCTCACCACCGACCTTCGAGTGCGGGGAACGGCCGCCAACCCGGGCGTTCTGGGGCGCGTGCTCATTACAGAAGGCAAGCTGCTCTTTTTCGGCTCGACTTACACGGTGAATACGGGAACGATCGCTTTTTATAATCCGATTCGCATCGAGCCGATTCTCGATTTGAGCCTGGAAACGACAACGCAAGGAGTGGACGTCGTGCTCAGGGTAACCGGCCCGGTCGATAATATGAAATTGAGTTACACCTCCGATCCGCCTCTCCAGTTTCAGGAGATCGTCGGTTTATTGGCGGGTGGCACTACTCCGACGTCCGATCCTACATTGCTCGCCAACTCGCCGGCGTTGCCGCCGCAGACATTCCAGCAGATGGGAGAATCGGCGATCGTGGGCCGCGCGCTGGCGGATCCGGTTACGAATCAGCTGCAGCGGGTATTCGGAGTAACTCAGCTCAAAATTAATCCGGCATTTACTTCCGGATCTCAGCTTCCGGAAGCCCAGCTCAGCCTGCAGCAGCAGATTTCCAACAACCTTACGTTCACTTATGTAACTGGCTTGAACACCGCGAACGCCGAGACTATTCAAGTGCTGTGGACCTTTACCCCGCGATGGTCGGCTCAAGCGCTGCGGGATTATAACGGAATCTTCAGCGTCACGCTGATCTACAAAAAGCAGTTTCGTTAATTCCCGCTCCCGCTGGCGGAGGTGATGCCTGGGGTGCTTAACCGTTTTTTGGGGGGGCGTGGCCCTGAAGCGGAAATCGCGCTAAGCAATAGTGAAACATGTCGCGTACACACGAGTGTGCACGCCACGGGTTTGGCTCTGTTGCATGACGGGAGACGCTGTTTGTGGAGTCAATTTTAAATTCAGAATGAATTCAAGTCGAAATTAACGATTTATTAAGACAGGTTTTTTGTATTGCTTCCACGCAGCGCTGGTTGTCTTCGGCGGTTCCGGTCGAAATGCGAACGCAATTCGGCAGGCCAAAGCTGGCCAGCGGCCGGATGATAACGCCCTGCTGGATTAAGTCGCCGGTGAACTGGGCGGCGTGCTCCGCGCCCGGCAGCACGATCATCAGGAAATTCGCTTCCGAGGGGACCACGCTAAGGCCGATCTCGCGCAAGGCTGTGGTGAGAAACCTCAGCCCGCGAGCGTTCAGCTCCAGCGACTTGTGCAAAAACTCCTTGTCGGACAGCGCAGCGATGCCCGCGGCTTGCGCCAGCGTACTGGGTTCAAACGGAAGCTTCACCTTGAGTAAATTCTCGATCAGGGCTTCGTGCGCGAATCCATAGCCGATGCGAACCCCGGCGAGTCCGTAAACCTTCGAAAACGTCCGCAAAGTGATGACGTTGTCGTAACGATAGTGCATCGAATCGGGATAGCGCGGAGTGTCCTTGGCGTATTCGAAATAGGCTTCGTCGAGAATGATGAGAACACGCTCGGGAACGTGCCGGTAGAAAGCGTCAAACTCCTGCCTCGAAAAAATCGTGCCGGTCGGATTATTGGGGTTGGCGAGGTACACGATCTTGGTCCGTTCATTGATCGCGGCAGCGAGCGCTGTCAGGTCGTAATGCCAGTCGCGATAAGGCACCGTGCGGTATGCCACCCCGCGCGACTTCGCCAGTACGGTAAAGCCAAGGAAGGCCCCTTCGGTGGTGAGCACTTCGTCCTCATCGCACAGGAAGGCGCGGATAATGTTGGACATGATGCCTTCCGAACCGCTGCCCGCGATCACGTTCTCGATCTTGGCCTCATACTTCTCCGCGAGAACCCGGCGCAGGTCCAGCCCGCCGTTGGGATACACGTTCAACCCGCTCAGACAGCGGGACATGGCGTCGATCGCGAGCGGCGAAGCGCCCAGCGGGTTCTCGTTCGAACCGAGCTTGCTCACGTGGCTTAAGCCGTAGGTACGCTGGACCTCTTCAACGCTGCGGCCGGCCTGGTAAGGACGCAACGCTTCGATATAGGGCGGAACCAGTGGCATTCATTTAAGTGTGACACAGCCCTTTGGCAGCCTGTCAGGCGATGATACGCTGGGATAGTTCACTCACTATGAGAAAACTGAATCGATTTTCACTGATCTCTCTGCTGGCGTTCGCGGCCGGTTGTTTGCCCGCCGCAGCCCAGGACAAAGCCGGCGGCAGCGCGAAGGGCGGCGCCGGTTCGGGCAATCAGACCTTGGTCGAACGGGGCCGCTACATCGTCGAGAGCGTCGCGATGTGCGAGCTGTGTCACACGCCTCGTACCGAGAACGGCGTCCCGGATAAGGGCCACTGGCTAGGCGGCGGACCGACGCAGTTAAGAGCGTCGTATCCCGCGCCGTACTGGACGCAGATTGAGCCGCGCATCGCCGGACGGCCTCCGGGCACCGACGCCGATTTCATCAAGCTGCTCACCACCGGGATCGCGCGCACCGGAATGCCGCCCAATCCGCCGATGCCGCCGTTTCGCATGACGCGCCCGGATGCCGAGGCGGTGTTGGCATACTTGAAATCGCTGCCCCGCTAGCAGGCTATGTCGAAACCGGCTTCCGAACGGTCGCGCCTGGAATCAAGCACTTGCGCGACCGCCTTATCGCCTTCCGCCGCTATGGGCGGCCCTACCGCTTCCTTACGGTCGCGGCTGGAATCAGGAACCTGCGCGACCGTCTTAACGTCCTGCGCTGCCATGGGCGGTCTCACCGCTTCCTTACGGTCGCGGCTCTGTGACGCGCGGAATCTGCTGAGCCGCGCGCGTAAGCAAGCGGTCTTCCTGAACTTTAGACACAGGCTGCTACCGCGCAGAGCCGCGAGCGCTACCTGACGACGCATGGAACAACTCGCCCTAACATGGGGTCCGGTTCGCAAAACGTTCACCGTGGCCGAATTGAACGCGCGCATCCGCGGCCTGCTGGGCGAAGAGTTTGACGACGTGTGGGTGGCGGGCGAGATTTCGGGTTCCAAGACCGCCACCAGCGGCCATTGCTACTTCACGCTCAAGGATCGGGACGCGCAGTTGCGCTGCGTCTGCTTCCGCCAATGGCTGCGTTACCTGAAATTCAAGCCGCAGGACGGAATGGCGGTGCTGGCGCGCGGGCACATTGATGTCTACGAAGCGCGGGGCGAATATCAACTCCTGGTGGAAGCCATCGAGCCGCAGGGCCACGGCGCTCTGCAGTTCGCCTTTGAACAACTGAAGAAGAAGCTGGCCGCCGAAGGCTTGTTCGATGCGGCGCGCAAGCGGCCCATCCCCCGGTTTCCGCAGCGCATTGGCATTGTGACATCGCCCGCGGGCGCGGTGGTGCGCGATATTACCGAGATTCTTTCGCGGCGCTTTCCAGGCCTGCATCTGCGCATTTTTCCGGCGCTGGTGCAGGGCGAAGGATCGGTGGATGCCGTGTGCCGGGGCGTCGAATACTTCAGCAATTCAGGATGGGCGGACGTGCTTATCGTGGCGCGCGGCGGCGGGTCGCTCGAAGACCTCTGGACCTTCAACGAAGAAGCCGTGGCGCGCGCCATCGCGGCGAGCCATGTGCCGGTGATTTCCGCCATCGGTCATGAGACCGACTTCACCATTGCCGACTTCGTGGCCGATCTCCGTGCCGCTACGCCCTCGGCCGCGGCCGAACTGGCGATCTGCCCGCGCGAGCAAATCCTCGATCAGCTCACGGTGTTCGAGCACAAGCTGCTGCAAGCCACGCGCTACCGCCTGGCGATGGCGGCTCGAGCCTTGTTCCAGCGCGGCGTGGAGCGCGCATCGGCCGTCTTGCATCGCAATGTCGGCCGGTTGCAACAGCGCGTGGATGAGATGGATTACCGGATGCGCAGCCGCGCCCGGGCCGCCGCTGTGGTCCGCCGCAAGCGCCTGGACGAGCTGACGGCCCGTCTTCGCAGACTGGATCTGCGTCTGCGCGTCGCCAACGCGCGGCGCAGGCTGGAGACCGCCGACACGGCCGCCGCTCAGCTGATCCGCCTTCGCGTGACACGCGCGCACGGACGCTTGAATCCTTTGATCGCGCATCTCACACAGCTCAGCCCGCTTAAGATCCTGGAGCGCGGTTACGCGATCGTCACCAACCAGGACGGCGCAATCGTGAAACGGCGCGGCGACGCGCCGGCGGAGTCGAAGCTGGCTATCCGCCTGGCGCAGGGCAAAATCGCCGCCCGCGTGCTGAGAGGCGAATAGCCGTTAAAATTTTCCCTGCGAATTCCCGGGCGTGTGGCGCACTGAATGGCATGCAACAAGCTTGTGTCACCGTGTGCTCCCTGCTGGCTTGTGGGTGGTCTCTGTTCGCGGGACCCCTCACGATGTCGCACAGCCAGGGCAAGTTCAGCGATGCTGAGATCGAAGCCACCATCAAAACCAAACTGGCCAAATCCAAGATCGGGAAGGACGGCTTTCAGATCCACGTCAAGGATCGCGTCGCCACTTGGACCGGCTCGACGGCCGTCATGCAGCACAAAGGGGCCGCCACGCGCATGGCGAAAACGGCGGGCGCTATTCAGGTAGTCAACAACATTAAGGTTTCCGAGCAAGCAGGACTGCCGGGGAAAGGAAATCCTGCCGGGCCGGCGCGTCATGTCCAGGTGAAGGCCGGCGCCGCGGATCTGGATCCGGACGACAAACCATGATAAACCGTAGGGTGCTTAACCGTTTTGGGGGCTTCGCGGCTCTGAAACGGAAATCGCGCTAAGAAGCAGTGAAACATGTCGCTCACGGCGTGCACGCTGCACGCAGGAGTGCGGCGCGGGAGTGCGTGCGCCACGGGTTCGGTTAAGCACCCCAAACCGTAGCGGGATGCCCGATAGAACGGCCGCATGATAAACTAAACGTTTCCAGACTGTTGGAAGCATTCCATGAAGATTCTCGCTATTCCATTTCTAGCCTCCGCTTTGTTGTACGGCCAAGCCGCTGGGCAACCTCAAGAGCCGGTGAAGGTCGCCCCTGGCACGCCTGCCGTGAAGGCTCCCGCCGAAATTGCGCCCATTCCGGCGGCGACGCCTCCGCCGCCCGTATCGCCCGATACTGTGGTTGCGGAAGTAAACGGGAAAAAATATACGGCGGCCGACCTGGACAAGCTCATCACCATGCTTCCAGCGCAATACCAACAGCAGGCCCGGGCGCAGCCGCAATTGCTCAGCCAGGTTTTTCTGATGCAGCGGCTGGCCGAAGACGCGGAGAAGGCCGGACTGGATCAAAAAGACCCTTTCAAGGAGCAATTGGAAATGTCGCGGATCCAGGTGCTTTCCACCGCCGAACTCTCTGACGTCAACAATACGATGAAAATCAGCGAGGCGGATCAGCATAAGTACTTCGACGAGAACCCCGACAAATTCAAGGAAGTGAAAACCAAGGTGATCTATATCGCCTTCAATCCCACTCCTGGGAAGGCCGCCGCGGGTGGAAAGAAGCTGCCCACCGAAGCCGAGGCTCAGGCGAAAATCGACGATCTGTCAAAACAGATCAAGGACGGGGCCGACTTTGGCAAGCTGGCGCGTGAAAATTCCGACGATCAGGCGTCCGCCGCCAAGGATGGCGATTTTGGCGTCATGAAGCTGGACAGCAGCTATCCACAACCGGTCAAAACCGCGGTCTTCGCCCTGAAGCCGGGGGAAGTCAGCGCTCCCATCAAACAGCCCAATGGTTTTTACCTGATTCGCGCGGAGGAAATCAGCCGGCAGTCTTTCAACGATTCCACGTTGCAAATCATCCAAGCGGTGAAGCAGGCAAAGTTTCAGGAATGGCTCAAGGGCATGCAGGCCCAATACAGCGTGAAAGTTGAAAGCCCTGCCTATTTTGCTCCGCGGTTACCCGCGCAACTGCAGCAAGTCCATTAAAGCCGTCGAAAGACGGCTGGTGGCGCTGCAGGGCCGAAGTGTCAGCCTGCGCTTCTTGCCCGCGCTGACCGCCGACGGCCGCCGCTTGTATTCCAATAGCGCGCGTGGCCGGCCGGTGTATGCCGGCTCATTTATTCGCAAACGCAAGATCGTGCTGGACCGGGAACTGGAGCGCCAGCCGAAGGAGTTGGCCCGCATTCTGGTGCACGAACTGTTTCACTTCGCATGGGCCCGTCTGGGAAACCCCGTGCGCCGATCGTATGAGGCGCTGGTCCGGGAGGAATGGAAGCGGCGCGCGCGCGGGGAACTGGGTTGGTCCGCCGAATCCCGCAAGCGCCTGCTCGCGAACCGCTCCGTTCCAACCGGCGGGCGCCAGTGGCGCGACTATCTTTGTGAAAGCTTTTGCGATACCGCCGCCTGGATTTTTTCAGGCGTGCGGCGGCATCCCGAGTACACGCTCGCAGCGCGGCACTGCAAGCGCCGGGCGGAATGGTTTCGTGCCGTGTTTCAGAGTGGCACGATTGCGATCTAAGGCCGGTGTATGGTCGCGGCTCTCTAGCGCGCGGAATCTGCTGAGCCGCGCGCGTGAGCAAGCGGTCTTTTCGGACCTTGGACCAGGCAGCCGTTTTCGACACAGCCTGCTAACTTAACTACCGCCCGCTCTAGGCCGGGGACAGCGCTTAAGGCCCGGTATAATGCCCGATATAATAATAAAGGAGATGCCCGTGTCGAAGACTGTCTCGGTGATCGGCGTAGGTTCGGCGCTTGCCTGCGCGCTGTTGTGGACTGGATGCTCGGATTTTGGCCCAGTGAAGCCTGCCGCGAAGATTGAGACCAAGGTTGAGGCCAAGGCCGCTGGAACCCAGGCGACGGCTCAGTTCGATCTAAATCGCGCTGTCGGCAAGCCGATGCCCGAGTTCAAATTGAAAGATGCGGACGGCCAGATCGTTCATCCCGCCGACTACAAAGGCAAGGTGGTGCTGCTGGACTTTTGGGCCACCTGGTGTGGCCCCTGCAAAATCGAGATTCCCTGGTTCATGGATTTCGAAAGGCAGTTCAAGGACCAGGGCTTCGCGGTGGTGGGGGTTTCCATGGATGAAGACGGCTGGGCGGTCATCAAGCCCTATGTCCAGAACATGAAAATGAACTATCGCATCCTGCTTGGCAACGACGATGTCGGCGCGGCTTACGGCGGTCTGGACTCGCTGCCCACCACGCTGCTGATCGACCGGCAGGGCAAGATTGCATCGGTACATGTCGGTGTGGCCATGGGGAAAGAGGAATTCAAGAATGCCATCGTTCAACTGCTCAACGCGCCTCGCGCCAGCGCTTCTGCTGCTTCTGGCAGCGCCCTGGCCCTGCTTACGCGCCCAAGCTCCCGGTAGCGCGGTCCTCAGCATCGCGCCTTCCACACGTCTGACCATCCAGCGCGGCGGCACGGCGGACTTTACGCTGAAGGCTGAATTGCAGCCCGGTTTCCACGTCAACAGCAACATGCCCGGCGACGATTATTTGATTCCCATCAAACTGACCTGGAACAAAGATCCTTTGGAGGCTGGGCAGGTTACGTATCCCAAGCCGCAACTGGAGAAGCTGTCGTTTTCGGCCAACCCCATCTCGGTCTACACCGGTACGTTTGAGATTGGGACCCATTTCAAGGCGCCCGCGAACGCGATGCCCGGCATGGCCTTCATGAACGGCAAACTGCGCTACCAGGCGTGCAACAACAAGGAGTGCCTGCCGCCGCGCACCGTGGACGTCCGGGTCGCGCTGGATGTTCAGTAAAGGATGTTCTGTTGGGCTTGAACTCTCGCGTTTGGTAGATGCGGCTGAGGCGAGCCTTCTCCAGATCGCCGAAGCGGACAGCGGCGCGCCTCTCCGTCCGGGCGGCTGGTCGCGCAAGCAGGTGATCGGCCATCTGATTGACTCGGCGTCCAACAATCACCAGCGCTTCGCTCGCGACGCCATTCAAGGATCTCTCGAAGTTACTGGTCACGATCAGGAAGGTTGCGTCCGCGTCCAAGCCGTACAGGAAATGCCGTGGCCGGCTCTGATCGCGCTGTGGGCCAGTTACAACCGCTATTTGGCGCACACTCTGGCACAATTATCCGAGGATTCGCTCCAGGCGTCCTGCCGGATCGGCGGCAACCCGCCCGTTACCCTCCAGTTCCTGGCCGAGGATTACCTGGTGCATCTGATTCATCACCTGGAGCAAGTGCGATAAGTTGCGCCGCCGTGGCACTAATGCCATTGGATGGTATCGCTCCCCTCATATCTCAACCGCGCGCGAGTGCCGGCGGTTTTCGGATTGCTGCTGGCGCTATTCCTGCCGCTGGTCGTCCGCAACGTCTCATCGGAGCCGTTTGTCTACGACGAGGCCGATTACATGTACGCCGCTTCTCAGGGCTTTTTCGCCAACTGGAGCGATACGCCGTCCATCCCGATGGCGGACTTCGCGCGCATCGGTTTCGTCCGCGACGGCCGGCCATCGATGTCCCAAGGCATCCGCAATAGCAATGACGTTTTGTTCTATCGCCACTTCCACGGGCCGCTGTTTCATTACCTGCTGATCCCTGTGGCTCGGCGCGGCCTGCGCGAACGCTTGGTCCGCACGGCCCTGCTCGCGATTCCGGCCGCCAGTTTGGCCGTCATCTATTTCGGTTGTTGGTGGATTGTACCCGGATGGAACGCAGCGTTCCTGGCCGCTATGCTCTTTTTATCCAGCTATTCGGTGATCGGGTCCACGGAACTGGCGCCTCATCAATTGTTCACGCTTTGCTCGCTCGCGTGTTTGATTCTTCTTTTGAAAGCGGTGGCCACTAGCCACACGCGCTATTGGTACGGCGCGCTGGTGGCGGCTGGCCTCGCATTCTGCACGCTCGAAATCGGGTTGGCTCTGCTGCTCACTCTCCTGATTTGCTGCTGCGTGGAGCGGGCGCGGTGGCGCGTAGATCGCAAATTCGCGGCGAAGTCGCTCGGGCTGTTTCTTGGAACGGTTCTTGTAGCCTGGCCGGCGGCGATTCTCCGGCTGTCTTTTATCAAATCGTACGCGGTGCTGGCCTTCCTGGCGGCATCGCGCGGCGCCGCTTGGGGCACCGCCGGCTTTGCCGAAACCTGGCGCACCCGCTTCTTCGGCTCGCCGCTGGAATGGCTTCTGATCGCCGCTGGCCTGGTTATGTGGGCGGGCGCGAAGGGCCGGAACCTCTATCCCGTTGCTCTGTTCGCTGTTATAACGCTGGCCGCAACGCTGCGCGTTCTCACTGTTACGCCGCGTTATTCGCTCGGATTTGTACCCGCTCTGGATCTGCTTGCCGGCCTCGCGCTGGTTCCTGTTCTCGGTCCTTTTCGGAGACCAGCCGGCTACGCCGTCGCAGCGCTGGCTGTGGGACTTTATGGCGACGCCTGGTATCGGGCGGTCCACCGGCCCCACAATCCCAATCCCCGTTCGGCGGCGGTTCTGTCATATGTACACCAAAATAAACTGGAGAACAAGGCAATCCTGGCGCCGCAAGCCGATGTGCCTGCGTTGCATTACTATTTCCCCAACATGCGGCTGCGCGGTTATTTCGGCCCGGCGCCGAGTGCAACGGAACGGGCTGCCTTTAGCGATCCTGCGATTATTCCGGCCGCAGAACCTTGACGCCGTCCCTCCCCGATACGATGGCTTGCGTCGCCATCCCCAGAAACAATCCGTGCTCCACCACGCCTACAATGCCGTTCAATTGCAAGTCCAGCTTCGCCGGAGCTGCAATGGGACCGAACGCGCAGTCTACGATGTAGTGCCCGCCGTCGCTGATAAATGGCTTTCCGTCCTGGCCCGGCCGCAGCGTCACCTGGGCCCCCAGCGCTTCCAATCTTCGCGCTGTGGCCACCCATCCGAACGGAACCACCTCCACGGGCACCGCAAAGTGCGAACCCAGCCGCTCCACCAGCTTGCTGTCATCCACGATGATGCACAGCCGCTTACTCGCGCTGGCGACGATTTTCTCGCGCAGCAGCGCGCCGCCCCGGCCTTTAATCAAGTTGAGCGTTCCCACCTCCACTTCATCCGCGCCGTCGATCGTAAGATCGATTTCCGGATGCGTATCCAGCGTAGAAACGGAAATACCGAGCGCCCGGGCCTGGCTGGCGGTTGCTTCGGAGGTGGCCACGCCCGTGAAGCGCAGCCCGCCCGCTACCCGTTTGCCGAGCGCGTCCACGGCAAGTTTCGCCGTGGACCCGGTGCCGAGACCGACAATCATCCCGTCCTCCACCAGGGCCACGGCAGACTCAGCCGCAGCCTGCTTCCACTGCAGTTGCGCGTCCATTTTTTAGCCGGGGTTCAGTCAGTATCCACTGCTCAGTATCCAATGGTGAAGCGCTGCCTGGTGTGCCGTCCCTGCTCCACTTCGTCCACCAGCGCGATGGCGTAGTCTTCGGCGGAAATCGCGCTGTTGCCTTTATCGTCCGACACCAGCGCGTCTTTCCCCAGACGGAACTTGCCCGTTCGCTCCCCAGGTTGGATCATCATGGCGGGGCTGAAGTAGGTCCAATTCAGATCGCTCGCGCGCAAAATATGGAAGGCGTCGCGATGCGCCAGGGCTACCGGCTTATAAGCGTCCGGAAATGTCGGCGAGTCTACAATCTGCAGCCCCGGTGACACTTCCAGGCTGCCCGCTCCGCCCACCATGATGATGCGGGGCGCGCCCGCGCGCTTGACGCCGGCGATCAGCGCCCGCGTCGCTTCCGACAATTGGCCCGCTTTGGCTGGATCGGGCCCCTGTGGACCGGAGGGAGGGCCGTAGGAACTGATCACCACGTCCGCTCCTTTGGCAATTTTGGCAATGCTGTCGGCATCTAGCATATCGCCCTTTTCAATGGTCAGATTATTCTGCGCCGCCAGCTTCGACGGATCCCGCGCCACCGCCGTCACGGCGTGACCGCGCGACAGCAACTCCTTCAAAATCCGGGTTCCGATAGTGCCCGTCGCGCCGTACAAGACAACTTTCATTCCGCTCTCCTCATTGGATGGTTTTAGTAACTCCAGAATCGATGATACAACTTGCTCCCAACCAAGGCCCGCGCCGGGTAGTGGGTCCATTTGAAATTCAGCCCTCTCGACTTCCTCTGAGCATCTGTCTACGATTGAGTCGCGCCCAACCGGTCAAGCAATCGCGGAAAAGGAAGCCACGTCCTAACCGTCGATTTCATCAAAGATCTCGCGTCTCGTCTCAGCAGCCGCCTTCAACTGACGACGGGCGGTCTGCTATGCGGATGCGGTAGAGCTGGCCTTTGGCGGCTAGCAAATGCGTTCTCAAAGAAGCTGGAGAATTATATTGCAGCAGTCGGCCGGCACTTCATGTACTACAATTTCGTTCGCATCCATCAGACCTTGCGCGCCACTCCAGCCAAGTCCGCCGGTGTTACGGATCGGCTAGGGAACGTCGGCGATACCGTGGCATTGCTGGATTCCGGCCGATCCGCGAAGAGGGACGAACGGGCGATACGAGGGCGTTCCGACAAATGCCTCGCGGTTCTACTCGATCACACAGATTGAGTACTGCCGGAATTTCCGGAATTTCATTCTCAAGCGCCATTTTCCCATCCACAAAATCTTCGAACGAGGCTGCGAAAATCGGTCTATGGCGCTTGACCGCCAACCGCATCAGCGAGATTTTCGGTGTGCGGCTCACCAGAAAGCTGCGCGGTAAGCTCGCTACCGTCGTCGAGCAGATCGACACCATGTCTTTCGGGCTAACTTCAAAAGCGCTGTGCTCCGGCGGTATGAGAGGGCTCGGACGGCACGAGCGCCAACCACATCGGCTTTCTGGTGAAGGATTATGCCGGCCTGGTCTTCCATCACATCCACCTTATGACCACGGACCCGGCGGCGCTGCAAGGCCGGTACGTCAAGACTTTCGTCGCCGATGCCCCGCGCACCGCAACCTGCCTACATCCGCTTCGGGATCAAGGACCTGGAGCTATCCTTCAAGCACGGAATGAGCTAACGCACGAGCTGGAAGACAAATAGACGTGCGACTCTAGGCCTGGGTGCGTCTAACGCACAGGGGAGCAATGGTCCGCCGTTCCTTTCTGCTATCCGCCGCAGCCGCAACGGGGATGTTCTGCCGCGCCGCCGATCCCAATCCCGCGCCCGATGAAATTGTACGCAAATCCGTGGCAGCTACGAAATCGGACTGGGCACATGCAGCCCAGTACTCCTACTTGGAACGAGACGTCGAGAGCAAGCGGCACTCCGGGCCGCTCTCGAAGACCTATCGTGTGCTGGTGATCGACGGCTCTCCCTATAATCTTGTTACAGTGATCGACGATCTGCCGCTTTCGCCGTATGAAAAGGCGGCGGAGCAGCGGAAGCTACAGAAGGAGATCGCCAAAAGGCAAAAAGAATCCGAACGGGAACGGGAAAAGCGCGTCGATAAATACCGGAGGGAGAACGAGCATAGTCACGAAATGCTCCAGGAAATGATCGACGCGTTTGAGTTTCGCCTGGCCGGCGAGGCGCAGGTGGATGGTCGCGCTTGTTGGGTGCTGGATGCGGAGCCAAAACCGGACTACGAGCCGGACGGCCGTGAGGGCCGGGTTCTCAAGGGGATGCGGGGGCGGCTTTGGATCGATAAGGCCGCCTACCAGTGGGTGAAAGTCCATGCGGAAGTGGTCAGGCCGGTGAGCTTTTATGGATTCCTCGCCAAAGTGGGGCCGGGAACCGAGTTCGACCTGGAACAGGCTCCGGTAGCCGGCGATATCTGGATGCCGAAGGCGTTCAAAGTGAGCGTGCGCGCTTCGGCTCTCGGATTCTTCAGCGAAAACTCGGATGAGAGCGACACGTATCGCGACTATCAGCCGATGCCGCAGGCCTTGGCAGTGCTACAATCCTCGAAATAGGAGCAACGTATGCCCACAGCCACAGCAACAGAAACAGGTATCAGCCCGATTTCCAAGGAAAACGCGGCGCCCGAAGTGCAACCCATTCTCGACAAGCTGACCCACGGGTTCGGCAAGGTGCCGGCCTTCTTCGGCACCATGGCGCGAGTTCCGGAAGCCTTCGCGAATTTTCTTCCCTTCTACACGGCCGTCATCGAACACGGAACCGTGGAACGGAAGTACAAGGAACTGGCGTATTTAAAAGCTTCCCTCATCAACGGCTGCGAGTATTGTTTCCGCGCGCACACCGCTTCCGGAAAAAAGAACGGCGTGACCGACGATCAGATCAAGGCGTTGGCCTTCTTCCATCGCAGTTCCGCTTTCGACGCGCAGGAGAAGGCCGTGATCCTCTACGCCGAGCGCGTGACGCGCGGAGCCGCGGGAATCCGGCCTGCGTCGCTGGATGAATTGAAGCAATATTTCAACGACGATCAGATCGTGGAGCTGACGCTCGCCATTTCGGTCGCGAACTTCACGAATCGCTTCAACGACGCCTTGCTGAACACGCCCGACATCGGTTGATGGCGTCCAGCAGGCTGTGTCGAAACCGGCTCCCTTACTGAGCCGCGCGCGTGAGCAAGCGGTCTTTTCGGACTTTCGACACGGGCTGCTAGTTGCTAGCAAAGCGCTTATCAAGCGGCTCGGGATTCGAGTTGTTTCAGCCAGCCGTCGAAATGCGGGCACTCTTCTCTAATCCGCGGCAGGCCAATTTCCAACGCTGCAAGGACGCCGAACAACGGCTTCTCGTAGCCGGGCAGGAGATTCTTGACACGCTTCGAAGGAGCTGTTTCGGCCGAGTCATTGATTTCTTCCGGTGTCCCAAAATTTCCCCGGATCGTTCGGAGGCCGTCCTCGAGATCGGGGCGACCTATACCGCGGCTGAAGGCGGCGCAATCGCTGAAGAGCAACCCTTCGAACTCGTGCATCAAAATGAACGGGACGAAACGTTCGGAACTCCCGATCTCCGTGACCACATCGTCGCGCACCGCGTCTTCGACACATGCCGCTTTCTCTTCAACGCTTCTGAGGTTCTTGGATCGAACTCTGCCGGGCCAAGCTTCTGGCAGGCCGTAATAATCGACCATGGTCGTCGCGACGCAGGTTCGGTCCGATCGCAAGTGATTGACGATGTCCCTTTTCACCGACTCCCACGCGCGGATGCCGCCCCGCCGCGTTCGCAGACGGGCGTTGCCCACAATACGGGCTTCAACGGAATAGTAGCCCCTCAGTACCAGGTGATTCCGAAGTACTTCATTGTCCCAGTCTGGGAGGGTTGAAACCCTCGCCTTTTAGGCGACGGCTTCAGCACGCGCGCCGCAGTTTAAGCTTGAGGGATGCCGGACTACCGACGCGGCGCGCATGCCGTATTCGAGATCCATCTGCACCTGGTCTGGATAACGAAATATCGAAGACCAGCCCTGACTGGGGAGGTGGCCACGCGGGTGCGGGATCTGATCCGGGACATCTGCGCGCAACACGAGGTGAAGAT
>Ga0302324_100006971_pt1 | contig 24164 bp, 21 predicted proteins | sample Palsa_T0_1_FD_201949 | JGI IMG/M metagenome (GOLD analysis project Ga0302324, IMG submission 201949) | Peat permafrost microbial communities from Stordalen Mire near Abisko, Sweden - Palsa_T0_1 | ecosystem: Environmental > Terrestrial > Soil > Palsa > Peat permafrost | place: Sweden: Abisko... | reverse complement strand
TCTCTCGATGAATTCGTTTGAGCCGGTGTTCTGGCTGCCTTGCGCGTTGGCGTTGATTCGCATTGCGCAGGCGGAGTCTTTGCCGGGCTCGGAGAAGATCGTACGTAATTGGTGGATTGTTCTGGGCATGAGCGCGGGGTTGGGACTCGAGAACAAGGCCAACGAGGTTTTCTTTCTGGTTGCTGTGCTGATTGCGCTGTTGTTGACGCCACAGCGCAGGATTTTGGCGAGCCGTTGGTTCGGCGTGGCGGTGGGGATCATGGTGGCGCTGGCGCTTCCGAACCTGTTGTGGCAGGTTCACAACCACTGGCCTACGCTCGAGTGGCTGGTTGGGATTTCGAAAAGCAATAAGGATGTGAAACTGCCGCCGCTGAAATTCCTGCTGGGCCAGATGATGATGCTCACCCCGTGGACCGTCTTTCTGTGGCTCAGCGGAGTGGTGTGGCTGCTGGTAAGCAAAACGGCGCGGACCTTTCGGTTTCTGGGCGTGCTGTACGTGATTTATGTGCCGATGATGTTGCTGCTGCATGCGAAGGATTATTACCTGGCGCCGGTTTATCCGATTTATTTTGCGGCGGGGGCGATCTGCTGGCTGCCTGTGGAACGGAAGGGCGCATTGCGGGCGGCTTTGGTCAGCGCCTATGCGGTCCTGTTGGCAGTGGGGTTTGTGCTGACGGTTCCCTTCTCGATTCCGGTGCTGTCTCCGCAGAAGTTTGTTGCCTGGTCGAAGACGATGCACTTTACGCCGAAGGATTCTGAGAATCACGACGCGACGATTCTGCCGCAGTTCTACGCGGATCGGTTTGGCTGGCACGAAATGGTGGAGAAGGTGGGTCGGATCTACAATTCCCTCCCCCCGCAGGAACGCGCCGTCACCGGCATCTATACCGGCAACTATGGAGAGGCGAGCGCCATTAATCTTTTTGGTCCCAAGTACGGCTTGCCGGTAGCGATCAGTGGACACCAGACATATTGGTTGTGGGGACCACATGGCTACACCGGTCAGGAAATGATCATCATCAACGGGGCGAAACTCGCCGACATGAAGTCCTACTACGATTCGTGCGTGGTCGCCGACCGCATGGATAATCCGTTGTCGATGCCCTGGGAGAAGAACCTCATCTTTCTTTGCCATGGCAGAAAAGGCACTTATGAGGCAGACTGGAAGGACTTCAAGTACTACTACTGAGGTCTTTTCTTTCTGGACAGCGCGCTTGAGCGGTCTGTAACGAGCACGGCCCCCGATTTGCCACGGGTGCTGAACACTTCGCATGCCACGGCGATCGTGGTGGGCACGATTATCGGCAGCGGGATTTTTCTTGTTCCTCAGGAAATGATGCGGGCGACCGGCTCGTCGGGGCTGGTTTATCTGGCGTGGATCGCGGGCGGACTGTTGTCGCTCTTCGGAGCGATGACTTATGCGGAGTTGAGCACGCTGCTGCCGTACGCGGGTGGCGAGTACGTGTACATCCGCGGCGCATATGGCGATCTGCCAGCGTTTCTCTACATGTGGACGTGGTTCGCGGTGGCAAAGCCGGCGTCGATTGCGAGCGTGACGACGGGGCTGGCGCGTACGCTGGCAATTTTTCCGGCGCTGCATTGGCTGGAGGGAACGGCGTTCCACGCGCCCTTTGCGGTGATGTGGTCACAGGTTTTCGCTATTGTCGCGACGTGGCTGATCACTGGGCTGAACTATCTCGGCATTCGGAAGGCCGGGGATTTTCAGCTGGTGTTCACGTGGTTGAAGGGCGTGCTGATTATCGCGATTGCGGCAATCTGTTTTGGGTCGTTTGCGGGACATTGGAGCAATTTCACGACGGTGTTTGTGGGAGCGCACGGCGGGTTCGGCGGATTCATGATCGCGCTGATTGCGGCGCTTTGGGCTTACGACGGCTGGAACGATCTAACGATGGTCGCGGGCGAGGTGCGGAATCCGGAGCGGAGTTTACCGATTGCGCTGATTGCTGGGCTTGGCATTGTGGGCGTGCTGTACATGGCGACGAACGCGGCGATCCAGTACATTTTGCCGGCGGCGCAGATTGCGGCTTCACCGCGGCCGGCAGTGACGGCACTGGCAGCGATCACTGGTCCATGGGGTGCGGGATTCGTCTCGATTGCGATGGCGGTGAGCATATTTGTCACACTGAACGGCACAATTATGTCGGGCGCGCGGGTTCCCTTTGCGGCGGCGCGGGATGGACTGTTCTTCCGGCGCATGGCGGATATCCACCCACGTTTTGCGAGTCCTTCCACATCGCTGATCGTGCAGGCGCTACTGACCACCGGACTGCTGCTGGCAGTAGGGCGATTCCAACAGCTTTTTGAGCTGGCCATCTTTGCGGAGTGGCTCTTTTACATGATCACGGCGACGACGATTTTCTTTTACCGGCGGCGAGAGACGAGCGCGCAGACTTATCACGTGTGGGGATACCCGGTTATTCCGATTCTGTTTGTGGCAGCGGCCGCGGTGCTCCTCGTCTACTCCTACGCGGAGAATCTATCGAATTCGTTGATCGGAACCGGAATCATTCTGCTGGGCGTGCCGCTGTTTTTGGTGTTTCGGAAGCGCGGCGCCCTGCAGACGTAATTCGCATCAGGAAAACAGAAATTCCTTTGTCCGCAGTTCTTTGATGGTGTCGCGGAGTTTCGCGGCCTTCTCGAATTCGAATTTCTTTGCGGCTTCGCGCATGTCGGATTCCAGCCTTCCGATGTAGGCATCGAGGTCCGCCTGGGCCTGGAACTCGGGCATATCCTCGACTTCCTCCGCAAGGTCCGCATATTCCGCCTGAAGAATCTTCGCAAGAGACATATCGATGTGGCTGATGATGGATTGCGGCGTGATGCCGTGTTCTTCGTTGTAGGCTCGCTGGACGGTACGGCGGCGATCCGTTTCGCCGATGGCCTGCTTCATCGAGTCCGTCATTTTGTCGGCATAGAGGATTGCGCGACCGCTGAGGTGGCGCGCCGCTCGGCCCATGGTCTGGATGAGCGAGCCGGCGGATCGGAGGAAGCCTTCTTTGTCGGCGTCGAGGATTGCGACGAGCGAGACTTCCGGCAGATCGAGACCTTCGCGGAGCAGGTTGATGCCGATGAGCACGTCGTACTCGCCTTTGCGCAGATCGCGCAGGAGTTTGACCCGCTCGAGGGTTTCGATTTCGGAGTGCATGTAGCGGCAACGTACGCCGACTTCAGAGTAGTAGCCTGCGAGATCCTCTGCCATGCGTTTGGTGAGCGTGGTGACGAGTACGCGCTCGTTCTTTTGGGCGCGGTCGCGAATCTCGTGGAGCAGATCGTCGATCTGGCCGCGCACGGGACGGATTTCGACTTCGGGATCGATGAGGCCGGTGGGGCGAATGATCTGCTCGACGACAACGCCGGCGGCCTTCGTCAATTCATAGGGACCGGGCGTGGCGGAGACGTAGACAATTTGGTTGGTGCGCGCCTCGAACTCCTCAAACTTGAGGGGGCGATTGTCCATGGCCGAAGGCAGGCGGAAACCGTAGTCGACGAGGTTCTGCTTGCGGGATCGATCGCCGTGCCACATGCCGTGCAGTTGCGGAACGGTGACGTGCGACTCGTCAATGAAGAGCAGGAAGTCGCGCGGGAAATAATCGAGGAGGGTTGGTGGCGGTTCACCGGGGAGGCGGCCGGAGAAGTGGCGCGAGTAGTTTTCGATGCCGTGGCAGTAGCCGACGGACTTGATCATTTCGAGATCGAAGCGGGTGCGCTGGTGAACGCGCTGGGATTCCACCATGCGGCCCTGGTTCTCCAGCTCCTTTTCCCACCATCCCAGCTCTTCGAGGATGGTTTCGATGGCGGTCTTCTTGCGCTCGGGCTGCACGACGTAGTGGCTCTTGGGATAAATGGGCAGGCGGGCGAATTTCTGCTTTACCGTGCCGAAGAGAGGATCGATCTGCGAGAGCGAGTCAATCTCGTCGCCGAAGAGCTCGATGCGGTAGGCGTTTTCATCGTAGGTGGGAAAAACCTCGATGACGTCGCCACGCACGCGGAAGGTGCCACGGCGGAAATCGGCATCGTTGCGCTCGTACAGAATTTCGACGAGGCGCCGGGTAATGTCGTCGCGACGAATGCGCTGCCCTTTTTCGAGCAGCATCAGCATGCCGAAATAAGCTTCGGGCGATCCGAGGCCGTAGATGCAGGAGACGGAGGCGACGATGATGGCGTCGCGGCGTTCGAAGAGGGAGCGCGTCGCGGAGAGGCGCAGTTTGTCCAGCTCCTCATTGATGGTGGCTTCCTTCTCGATGTAGAGGTCGCCGGCGGGAATGTAGGCTTCGGGCTGGTAGTAGTCGTAGTAGGAGACGAAGTATTCGACGGCGTTATGCGGGAAGAACTGCTTGAACTCGTGAAAGAGCTGGGCGGCGAGAGTCTTGTTGTGCGCAAGAACGAGCGCCGGGCGATTGAGGTGCTCGATCATTTTCGCCACAGTAAAGGTTTTGCCGGAGCCGGTGACGCCGAGCAGGACCTGGTGCTTTTCGCCGGAATGAATACCGTTGAGAAGTTCTTCGATGGCGCGGCCCTGATCGCCGCGCGGCTTGTAGTCACTGACTAGCTGGAAGTCCACCTCTTGATTTTAGGAGATAGCGGGAGCGGATGCGGAATCGGCTCGCGATTCGCCGAAGCGCTAGCGCTTGTTTCTTCCGCCGATCCAGAGGCAGGCGGGCCAAACGATGAGCCAAGCGACGGAATACCAGTGAGGCCAGGTGCCCCACATTTTCCAAGTGAACCCGAGGCCTACGAGTTCGCCGAGGACGAAAAGCACCAGGAGGTGGGCGCCGGGTTTGGAGGGGGCTATGCGGACGCAGAGCCACCCGCCGAGGATGGAAGCGAGGGCAAAGATGGCGGTGCTGACCCAGAGGAGGAATACGGGCGGGACTTTGCCAGCGACATACTGGGTCGGAAAGAAATGGGTCAGGACGGGATCGCTCAAAAGGACGATGCCATAGACCACGATGTAACTGAGCACAACAGACGCAACGGATCGAAGCAGCTTCATGAGAGTGCCTCCGGAGTTGCAAGGTTCGTATCGGGGAGGGCCACAGGATAGCGCGTTCGGGCCGGGCACAGCAAAGAGAAAACGCCAGAACCTCAATCAATGAGGGTGCCGGCTGATTTGACGCGCTGGGGCCTGCGGACAACAGCAAACAAACGACCGGCCGACGACAATTCTTACGAGCGAATTCGCCGGTTCGCCCTGCTCCGGCTGCCTGCCTCAGGCGCTCTTTTGGAGTTGCAGCTGATCTCGCTCACCCGGCGCATACATACATTTGCTGTATTGCGGATGGCTCATACGGTGATAGAGGAAAATCTGCTGGTGCCAACTCTCCGGGGCTACGTTCTTAAAGGCGTAGGCGGGCGAGAGATGGTCGTTCAGCAGCTTCCGCTCGGGCTTCAAATTGAACTGTTTAATGGCCTCGCGTTCTCCGATGCTGTCGGTGAACGCATTCTCGGGCCCTCCGCACACGTCGTCGAAATAGCACCAGATTCGCGGGAGGACATTCTGCTTCGTCAGGAAAGCGAAGGCCGCAGACGTGGACGTATACAGATCGAGGTCGAACATGATGGCCCCCAGTGGGGCGTCAGGGCTCGGGTTCCACGCCAGAGCCGTTTTCGATATTTCGCCGAGGACGAGACTCGCCTGCCCCGCTATGCGCGATTCCAGCGCACCGCGATCCATAACGAAAGATCCGGCGGGCCAGAAATACAACACGTCGCGCGCATCGTTGCTTTCCGGAAGTCCTGTGCCGGCGTCGAATCCCACAACAACCACTTCGATGCCCAACTCCTTTTGAATTGTTTTTCGGTGATCGCACATGGAGACGAGGCCGTTGCCTCCCGCGACTCCCAGTTCTACGGCAGTTATCGCCGAATATCCGAGAGCCTTTGCCTGTTGCGCGGCATAGTAGAGGCACCATGCATAGTAGGGCCGGTTGACCGCACCGACCTGCAGGCGCATCTCACAGGAGCCAATCGGGCAGAGTTTGAGCAGTTTGCGAAGAACGAGCGTGCGAAGAGGGACAGGCCGGGATAGCTGGTATATGCAGCGATCGACAAAACTCACTCAGTGCTCCGTTGAAGATGTTGGAACGTTACCAAAACAGCATACTACCCCGGTGAGACCGCGCAGAATTCATGAGCCAGGTTTGCAGGCGCGGGACTCTCCACAAGGGCAAAAAGAAGAGCCGGCAATCTGCCGGCTCTTCTTTATTACGTGGGAACAACTACCTAGCGTAGCTCGATTAGTCGTGATCGTGGTGCCAGTCATGGTCATAGACCATCTGATACCCACGGCGAAATCCATCCCGGAAATCACTGCGTTCGTCGCGAGGGCGATCCGGGTGGCGGAAAGTGTCATGCCTATCTGGATTCGGCGGTTTGTGGGAATCGACGTCGTGGCGAGCCGCTTCAATTCCGTCATGGAAGCCGCTGTGCCAGGCACTCGACCAGTTGCCCTGCGGTTCGTCGGGATGCCAACCACCCTCCTGGGCGTGAACGGCGAGCGCCGCTCCGCCTGACAGAGCCAGGCCCAAAACAAGAGCCGTTGCAGATTTCGAAAATCTCATTGTGATTGTGTCTCCTTGATCGTTCGTGGGTTTGCATGCATGCGTCCAACGATTGGTAGGATGCTGACACCCCCTTCGTGGCAGTTTGGTCGTCAGGAAGAAATTCGGGTTTTGCGGGCAACCCATCGGGGCGTGACGAGCGGTGTCGGAGTTGGGACGGTTCGGGAACGGTCAGAGAGTTGGTGCTATTAGCGGTGTTGGATTTCTCCCGGCTTCCAGCGCCAGCGCTTGCGCCCACTCGGAGGCCCCGTCGACGAGGCAGTCGCAGGGAATCGACTCGACCGTGTGCGAGGACAGACCGAAGCGGCAGCCGATGACCCAGGTTCCGGCTCGACGCGCGGTGAGGATGTCCACACTGGAGTCGCCGACCATCAGAGTTTCTTCGGGGGCGACGCCGGCCTCGCGGATGAGCCTGTTGAGGCCTTCGGGATCTGGCTTCTTGGTGGCGAAGCTGTTGCCGCCGTAAATGCGAAACATATACGGACTGAGCCCGAGGGCATCGCAGATGGCTACGGATGGACCGACAGGCTTGTTGGTCAGGACCGCCATTCTGCGCGGTGTCCCGTCCGCGGTGGTTTGCATCGCATTGAGCGAATCAAAGACGCCGGGATAGACGTAGGTGAAGTCGAGCTTGTGCTCGCGATAATGAGCCAGAAAATGCTGCAGAGCGTTCTCGACGAGGGGCTCGTCTTCGGGATCGCCTAGGGCTCTGCGCACCAGCATTCCGGCGCCGTCCCCTATATAGGTGGCGATAATTTCCTCGGGGAGCGGCTGGCGGCCGAACTCCGACAGCATGGCGTTAATGGAGTTGGTGAGGTCTTTTCGCGAGTCGATCAGGGTTCCGTCGAGGTCGAAAACGATGAGCCGAATTCTGTCCGCAGGAATGGGATTGAGCAGGTGCAGCATGGTTCCAGTGTAATGGGCTGGTTTCGGAGCGGCTCGTGGGACAGTGCTGCGATATGCTTTTGTGCATGCTGAAATTATCAGGATGCACGCTCCTGGCTGCGGTCTGCCTCTGTTCGTTTCCACCGGCTCATGCGATGGGGGAAGATCACTTCCCTTCCAATGAGGACATGCGGCATGTGCGGTCGATGTCGCAACCGAAGATTTCGCCGGATGGGCAGAGTGTTCTGATTCAGATCGCGGACGCCACCGCGGATGGTGGCAAGAGCCACCTGTGGCTTGTCGACGTGAAGACGAATACGTCGCGACAGCTGACGTGGTCACCGAGTGGGGATAAGCGCGGAGAATCAGGCGGGCAGTGGATGCCGGATGGTGGCAGCATTCTCTTCGTGGCGCATCGTGGCGAGCACACGCAGTTGTTTCGTCTGCCGATGAACGGCGGCGAGGCACATCCATTTGAGGTGAAGATCGTGCCGCCGGTAGATGAGTCGAAGGCGGGGGACGCGATTCCTCCGGCGAAGAAGCCGGCTACAGGAGGCGACACGGCGAAACCGGAGCCGGTGGAGGCAGACGTTTCGAGGTATTTCATTGCGCCGGATGGAAAGCACATTGCGATTCTGGTTCATGATCCGGAGACGCCGGGCGAGAAGAAAGCCCATGACGACAAGGCCGATGCGGTTTGGGTGAATCACGATCCGCATGGATCGCGGCTCTATTTGATGGATCCCACGGATGGGAAGATTACGCCTACTTCGGTGCCACCGGATGTGGAGCGGGTTGCGTGGACGCAGCAGAGCGACCGGATGCTGGCGCTTGCTGAGGGCATGAACGACGTGGGCGATCTTGCACCTGCGGGCGCACTGTGGGTTGTGACGGTGGCCGATCCTGGGCATCCCTCGCAGATCAAGGCAGTTCCGGCAACGATTGGGGCTGCGTCGTGGTCGCAGGATGGGAGCCGCGTTTATTTACTGGCGCAGAGTCAGGCCGACGCTCCTCCGGGCTATGAGGATCTGTACACGATGACGATGGCCGATGGTTCGATCCACAACCTGAGCGCAGGCTTTGAGGGGAGCATGGGTCACGATGAGCCGATCGCCGAAGAGGGCAGCGCGCTGGAATCTGCGGAAGTTGGGATGAAGGCCACGCTGATTCGCTTTGATGGAGAACGCCGAGAGCCGCTGCATTTCGATACGGCGACGGTTTCGCAATTCAATACGAATGCGAAGCACGCAGCCTGGGTTTGGCTGGGTTCGTCGAGCGATAAGTTGCCGGCGCTCTATTACGCGGACAAGCTGGGCGGTGCGGCGAAGGCTCTGAGCACGCCGAATCTGTTGCCAACGGAGTGGACGCAAGTGCGGTCGCAGACGATTACGTGGAAGAGCGATCCGTTCACGATTGAGGGTGTGTTGTATTTGCCTCCGCAGGCAGATAAGGGAAAGGTTCCGCTGATTGTGGATGTTCACGGTGGGCCGACGGGCGCTTTCGAAGACAACTGGAATGCTCTGACGGAGTTTTTGCTGGGGCAGGGATGGGCGGTGTTGCGGACGAATCCGCGGGGCAGCACCGGGTACGGCGCGGCCTTTGCGGCGGCCAATAAGAACGACATGGGCGGCGGGGATTATCGCGACATTATGGCGGGGGTCGATGCGGTGCTTGCAAAGTATCCGATTGACGCCAGCAAGCTGGCGCTGATGGGCTACAGCTATGGTGGCGAGATGGCTGGATTTGTCGAAGGGCGGACGGATCGCTTCAAGGCGATCGTCAGCGGGGCTCCGGTAATCGATCAGGAGAGCGAATACGGCACCGAGGCTGGATCGTATTACGATCGCTGGTTCTATGGCGGCTATCCGTGGGAGCACGCGGAGAGCGCGTGGAAGCAGAGTCCGCTGGCCGATGCGGCGAAGGCGAAGACTCCGTTTATGTTGCTGCAGGGAGAGAGCGACAAGACGGACCCGCTGGGGCAGAGCCAGGAAATGTATCGCGCACTGCGACAAATGGGAGTCGAGGTGGAGATGGTGCAGTATCCGCGCGAGGATCACGGGCCGCTGGCGGGTGGAATTTTCGGATCACCGAGTCCCGAACCGTGGCATGGGTTCGATGGGCGGCAGCGGATCGTGACGTTTTTTAAGAAGGCCTTTGGGGAGCAATAGGAGCAAGGGTCAGAGTGGCGGCGCAGATTCGGTGATCAGATTCGCTGTCTTTTCCAGCGTCCTTGTTTGAAGAGGATCAGACTGGCGATGGCGATGGAGCACTCCGCGATCACTACGGAGAGGAAGGCTCCTTCGGCGCGGAGGTGGAGGCGCGTTGCCAGCCACCAGGCTACGGGGATTTCGAGAATCCAGAAGCCGAAGAAGTTCACGATGGTGGGGGTCAGGGTATCGCCGGCTCCGTTGAAGGCCTGCAGCATGACCATGACCCATGCGTAGGCGATGTTTCCGCAGGCGAAGGTGCGGAGTGCGCGGGCTCCGACGGCGATGACTTCGGGATCCGACACAAAGAGGCGGACGACGGGATTCGCGTAAACGATGAAGATCACGCCGATGGCTCCGAGGAAAACCATGTTGTAGAGGCCGGTGCGCCAGACAGCCTGTTCGGCGCGATCCGGGTGGCGGGCTCCGAGATTCTGGCCGACCAAGGTGGCCGCGGCATTGCTGAGTCCCCATGCGGGCAAAAGGAAAAACATGACGACGCGAATGGCCACGGTGTAGCCGGCGACGGAGGCCGCTCCAAAGAGCGCGACGATGCGAACGAGGCCGATCCAGCTGGCGTTGGCGATGGCGAACTGGAGAATGCCGGTAAGGGAGATACGCAGCAAGCGCCAGAGCACGGGCACGTTGAGGTAGATGTGGCGGGCGAGGATGCGGATACGCTCGGTTCCGTGCATGAGGCGGTAGAACTGGTAGAGGACGCCGATGCTTCGGCCGGTGAAAGTGGCGAGGGCCGCGCCGGTGACGCCGAGATGCGGGAAGGGACCGATTCCGAAAATCAACAGCGGGTCGAGGATGAGGTTGATGATGTTCGAGACCCACAACAAACGCATGGCGATGGCGGCATCGCCGGCACCACGGAAGATGGCATTGTTGAGGAAGAGCATGATGATGGCGCCGCAGCCTCCCAGCGCGATGCGGGCGTAGCCGGAACCGGTTGCGACGATTGCGGGCGAAGCGCCCATAGCATGGAGGAGACGCGGGGCTTCAATGCCGGCGGGGATTCCAATCACCAGGGAGATGAACAGGCCGAGCACGATGGCCTGAACGGCGGAGATGGCAGCGTCTTCGGGATCTTTTTCTCCGATGCGGCGGGCGACCATTGCGGTGGTGGACAGGGAGACGCCGAGGCCGATGGCGAAGACGAGGGCGAGAATCGATTCGGTGAGGCCGACGGTGGCGACGGCGTTGGCTCCGAAACGGCCGACCCAGAAGGTGTCGACGACGGCGAAGAGGGACTCGAGCACCATCTCGAGAACCATGGGGATGGCGAGGAGGAGGATGGATCGATTGAGACTGCCGGCGGTGTAGTCCTGGTGCGAGCCGCGCAGAGCTTCGCGGACCGAGGACCAGAATCCGCGCTCAGGCTCGGATTGAACGGGCAGGTTCATGGGACCGTGGTTTGTACGATGGCCGAGGTGATTCGGTTTGAAACTGTCGCCGTTGATTTGGAGAAGACAGCGAACTAGATCAGCAGCGTTTGCGCCGTTCGTTCCAGTGGGGCATTGGCAAAGTGCAGATCGGGGAGGTCTTCGACGGCGCGGCGCAGCGATTGCTCCCAGCGGGCGTGAATGATCTGAAGGTCGGAATCGCCCTGGTTGAATTTGCGATAGCAATCCAGAACGAGGCTGTTTTTCCGGTAGAGGAGTAGTTCAATGGGTGGGCCGATGGCGCCGTTGGAGCGCATGGTGGCGTCGAAGGAGAGGAGCGCGTATTTGGCGGCGACCATGAGGGTGGTAGAGCTGAAGACTACGCCGCGGTCGAGGAGCGGGCGGCCGTATTTGTATTCGCCGAGTTGCAGGAAGGGCGACTCCTCCGTCGCGCAGATGGGATTGCCCTGGGGATAGATCATGTAGAGCGCGGACTCCTCGCCACGGACCTGGCCGCCGAGGAGGAGATGCAGGTTGAAGGAGTAGTTGTCGCGCTCGAGGGCAGCGCGATCGAGTTCGGCGACGTGACGCACGCATTCGCCCAGTTCGCGCGCTGCTTCATACATGCTGGTGGCGCGGGCCAGGCCATCGCCCGAACAAAATCTGGCCTTCGCGAGGTTGATCACGGACTGGCTGAGAGAGAGGCTTCCGCTGCTGAGAACGACAAAGGCGCGCTCGCCGGGGTACGAGAAGGTGTGCATCTTGCGCGCGATATTGAGGTCGTCGAATCCGGCGTTGGTGCGTGAATCCGATGCCATCACCAGGCCTTCCTGTGTCATGATGCCAAGACAGTAGGTCATTTTGAGCGGTTGAGCCCCCGTGGATATTGCCGTGCCGTTAGGACATTGTGACAGCTTTCCGATACGATTCAAAGACATTCGACCAACGCTGGCGCGAAGCTCACCATCTACATGCAGGAAGCATTTGAATTCCAAAAGCAGCGTGAGGCACGATGCTCCTTCGTTTGGGCTATGACATGCAGTTTGAAATTCCGGAACCGGTGGCGTGCGTGGCGCAGCTGCGCCTGCACCCGTCGCGCGCTGTTACGCTGAGCGCGCCGGACCTGATCGAGGTTGAACCCGCAATTCCCCTTGAGGAATACGTTGACTCGTTCGGCAACAACTGCACACGATTTCTGGCGCCTGCCGGGACGCTGCGGCTGAAAAACAATTTTTTGTATGAGGATCCGGGGTTGCCGGATCCGGTTCGTCCGTACGCGGTTGCTCATCCCATCGCTGAGTTGCCGCATGATGTGCTGCGGTTTTTGTTGCCCAGCCGCTATTGCGAGGTGGACAGTCTGGCGGCAGCGGCCTTCGATTTGTTTGGGAATACTGTGCCGGGATGGCAGCGGGTACAGGCCATCTGCAACTGGGTTCATGCCAAGGTCATGTTCGGCTATGCGTTCGCGCGGCCGACGAAGACGGCGCTCGATGTGTTCACGGAGCGCCAGGGAGTCTGCCGCGATTTCCAGCATCTGGCGATCACGTTTTGCCGGGCAATGGGGATTCCTGCGCGCTACGTTGCCGGCTATTTGGGCGACATTGGGTTTCCCGACTCGGGTACGCCGATGGATTTCAGCGCGTGGTTCGAGGTGTATCTGGAGAACCGGTGGTGGACCTTCGATGCTCGCCACAATATGCCGCGGATTGGGCGGATTCTGATGGCGACAGGGCGCGATGCTGCGGATGTGGCTTTTTTCACGTCGTTCGGGGCGGCGATTCTGAAGAGCTTTCTGGTGATTTCGGACGAGATCAAGGATAGCGGCGCGGCCCAATCCGCGACGAAATCTTAGGCGGACGGTCGACCCGCTTGCGGGGTATACTGGGCCGCTCCTCCAGCAGTCAATTTCGAACCTCATTTGAAAGGGGGCAGTCCTATGCCCAGTTATCTTGTGCAAGTTGCGTACACGCCTGAGACGGTGGCCGCCCTGGTTGCGAACCCGCAGGACCGCACCGAGGCCATCGGCAAAGTGGTTAAGAAGCTCGGTGGTAAGCCGGGAAAGCTGTATCTTTCGTTTGGTGACTACGATGTCGTTGGCATCTACGAGATGCCGGATAACGTGAGCGCCGCGGCGTTTGCCATGGCGATTGGCAGTGGCGGCGCGTGCAAGAGCGTGAAAACCACTCCGCTGATGACTGGCGATGAAGCGGTAGCCGCGATGAAGAAGGCGGCGGGCTCAGGCTACAAACCGGTCGCAAAATAGTAGTCGATCGGAAGTGCGTGGGCGGCGCGGGCAACGAGCTGGAGGTCCGTCAACCCACGTCTCAGAATCGAGACATGGGGCACCCATTTTCATGGCGGGTTAGTGCTTCCCTGCCCCGGCGCTTTCGAGTTTCGCTTCCGCCTCGGCGATGACTTCGTTGGCGTGAGCGTATTTGTCGGGGTCTTCGCCGGCTTCGTTCCAGAGCTTTTGGCCCTGCTGGAGCTGCTCCTGAACGGCTCCGGTGTCGATCTCCTCGGGCTTCTGAGCCGATTCGGCGAGGATGGTCACACGCTCGGGCAGGACCTCAACGAATCCGCGAGCTACGGTGTATCGCTGGTCGCCTGCTTCGCCGCCATGGAGGCGAACCTCGCCGGCTCCAATTTCAGAGAGCAGCGGAGCGTGGCCGTAGAGCACTTCGAAGTAGCCGTTCTTGCCGGGGACTTCGACGGCGTCCGCGGTCTGATCGACGAGGACGCGATCAGGAGTTACGAGCCGGACTTTCAGCGAGTTTGGGAGCTGGTCTGCCATTTATTTCGTTGTCGCCTTGAGTTTCTCGGCTTCTTCGAGGACTTCTTCAATGTTGCCGCGCATGTAGAAGGCCTGCTCGGGGACGTCGTCGTGCTTGCCGTCGATGACTTCTTTGAAGCTGCGGACGGTGTCGGCGATCTTGCAGTATTTTCCAGGAATGCCGGTGAACTGTTCGGCAACATGGAAGGGCTGCGAGAGGAATTTCTGCACCTTGCGGGCACGGGCGACGGTGATTTTGTCCTCTTCAGAAAGCTCGTCGATACCGAGGATAGCGATGATGTCCTGCAGATCTTTGTAGCGCTGCAGAATACGCTTCACGCCCTGGGCGACGTCGTAGTGCTCCTGCCCGACGACGCGCGCTGTGAGGATGCGCGAGGTCGAGGCCAGCGGATCGACGGCGGGATAAATGCCGAGTTCCGACAACGGACGCGAAAGCACGGTGGTGGCGTCCAGGTGAGCGAAGGTAGTGGCCGGCGCGGGATCGGTCAAGTCGTCGGCAGGAACGTAGACGGCCTGGACGGAGGTGACGGAACCGCGCTTGGTGGAGGTGATGCGCTCCTGGAGCTCGCCCATTTCGGTGGCGAGGTTGGGCTGATAGCCGACAGCGGAGGGCATGCGGCCCAGTAGCGTCGAAACTTCGGAACCGGCCTGGGTGAAGCGGAAAATGTTGTCGATGAAGAGCAGCGTGTCGGCGCCTTCTTCGTCGCGGAAAAATTCGGCGACGGTGAGGCCGGTGAGGGCGACACGGAGACGCGCTCCTGGCGGCTCAGTCATCTGGCCGTAGATGAGCGCGGCTTTCGACTTTGAGGGATCCTTCAGGTTGATGACGCCGGACTCCTGCATTTCGAGCCAGAGGTCATTGCCTTCGCGAGTACGCTCACCAACTCCGGCGAAGACGGAGAAGCCGCCGTGCTGGGAGGCGACGTTGTTGATGAGCTCCTGAATGATGACGGTCTTGCCGACACCGGCGCCGCCGAAGAGACCGATCTTGCCGCCCTTGAGGAAGGGCTGGATAAGATCGATGACCTTGATTCCGGTTTCGAACATTTCTTCGTGCGTGGACTGCTCGTCGAACGCGGGAGCGGGGCGATGGATGGGCATACGCTGCTTGGCGTTCACCGGACCGAGCGCGTCGACGGGTTCGCCGATGACATTGAGCACACGGCCGAGGGTGGCGCGGCCGACGGGGACGGAAATGGGGCCGCCCTGGTCGATGGCTTTCATGCCGCGGACCATGCCTTCGGTGGCTTCCATGGCGACACAACGGACGCGGCCTTCGCCGAGGTGCTGCTCGACCTCAAGTATGACGTTGATGGGCGTGGGGACGGTGAAGCCGTCGCTGACGACGCGCAACGCCTGGTAGATGGGGGGCATGGTCGCTTCTTCGAACTGCACGTCCACCGCGGGACCCGAGATCTGAATTACTTTGCCGATGTTTTCTGCCATGTTCTTCTGTTCTCGCCTTATAGAGCGGCTGCGCCGCTCACAATTTCGATAATTTCTTTGGTGATTGCCGCCTGACGAACGCGGTTCATGGTCAGGGTCAGCGAATCGATCATGTCGGATGCGTTGTTGGTCGCCGAATCCATCGCAGTCATGCGCGCGGCGTGTTCGGCGGCGATGGACTCGAGGGTCGCGTGGTAGATCTGCGAGGTAACGTAGCGCGGCAGGATGTCGTTGAAAATCTCTCCCGGCGGCTGCTCGTAGATGTAGTCGACTTCGGCGGTACCGAAATTCCTGGTTTCGTCTTCGAGTTGCTTTTGAGCGGCCTCGGCTTCCTGGGGATAGAGACTGACGCCTGCGGACAGGGCGGCCTCGGCGGCTCGCTCGCGCTCTTCGAGGGTCGGCTCCTCAGCTCGCTCGATCTCATGCACGCTCAGCGAGAGGATTGGGAGCAAACGCTCCACGACGACGCGCTGCTGGATTACCGATTTGAATTCGTTGTAGACGAGGTAAGCAGCGTCGATTTCCTCGTGGATGTAGAGGGAGATGATCTCGTCGGTCAGCTCGCGGATGGTGTCGTAGTTGATTTTGTCGAGCGCGGAAGTCGGACCGCCGAAAACTTCAATGGCGCTGCTTCGTTGCCGACTACGGCGATGGTGTTCTTCGGTCGCTTCAGCAAACTGCGCTGCGGGATAGCGGCGACGGAAGAGATCGCGGCCCTTGCGCCCGATGGTATCGATGTCGATTTCTTTTTCGCCGTTCTCGGAGATGAAGTTGGCGGCGGCTTTGAAGATGTTGGTGTTGAAGGCGCCGGCGAAACCTTTGTCTCCAGAAACGACGACGAGCAGGATGTGTTTTTCCGGACGGGTGAGCAGCAGGGGGTGACGGATCTCGCCGGTTTCCGGATCGTAAATATCGGCGCGACGCTTGAGCGATTCGAGGACACTGGCGAGCATAGCGGCGTAGGGGCGTGCGGCGATGGCCCGCTCCTGGGCGCGACGCAGCTTGGCCGCCGAAACCATCTTCATGGCTTTGGTGATTTGCCGCGTGTTGCGAACGCTGCGGATACGGCGCCGTAGATCGAGGACGTTGGGCATGGTTTAGTGCGCGGCCGCTACCGGCTCGGCTTTCTGTTGCTGTTCCTTTTTCTTGTCCTGGTCGTTGAGGGGCTGGACGGCGCTCTGCTTCAGCTTCGCGTCTTCGTGCTCGGCGACGAAGTTGGCTTTGTACTCCTTGAGCGCGGCGTGGATGCGGCTCTTGATGTCGTCGTCGAGGGCCTTCTTGGTAGCGATGTCGCTCAGCAGCTGCGACTGGGCCGAATCCAGATACGGATAAAGCCCTTCTTCGAAGGCGTGGATGTCTTCGACCTTGAGATCGTCGAGGTAGCCCTGGGTTCCGGAGAACAGGATGATGACCTGCTTTTCAGCGGAGAGTGGATGGAATTGCGGCTGCTTGAGCAGTTCGCTCAGGCGCTTGCCGCGGTTGAGCTGGTTCTGCGTGATTTTGTCGAGGTCGCTGCCGAACTGGGAGAAGGCGGCCAGTTCCCGGTACTGGGCGAGATCAAGCTTGAGGGTCGAACCGACCTGCTTGATGGCCTTGATGGCGGCGGAGAATCCTACGCGCGAGACGGAAAGGCCGACGTTGACCGCTGGCCGCTGGCCAGAGTTGAAGAGATCGGTCTCAAGGAAGATTTGCCCGTCGGTGATGGAGATAACGTTGGTCGGGATGTAGGCCGAGACGTCGCCTGCCTGGGTTTCAATGATCGGCAGAGCGGTGAGCGATCCGCCACCCATCTTGTCGCTGAGCTTCGAGGCGCGCTCGAGCAGGCGGGAGTGGAGGTAGAAAACGTCGCCGGGATACGCTTCGCGGCCGGGCGGGCGGCGGAGCAGGAGCGAAATTTCGCGATAGGCGATGGCGTGCTTGGAGAGATCGTCGTAGATGACCAGCGCGTGGCGGCCCTTGTCGCGGAAATATTCGCCGATGGCGCAGGCCGCGTAGGGCGCGATGTAGAGCATGGGCGCGGGTTCGGAGGCGGATGCGGCGACGATGATGGTGTGACCCATCGCGCCGTACTCATCGAGGGTCTGAACGACCTGGGCGATCGAGGAGCGCTTCTGCCCAATGGCGCAGTAGATGCAGATGAGGTCGTTTTTCTCGTTGTTGATGATCGCGTCGAGGGCGACGGCGGTTTTGCCGGTCTGGCGGTCGCCGATGATCAGCTCGCGCTGGCCGCGGCCGATGGGGATCATGGAGTCGATGGCCTTGAGGCCGGTCATCATGGGCTCGCGCACGGGCTGGCGGTCGATGACGCCTGGGGCAAGGCGCTCCACGGGTAGCGTGTCGCGGGTCTGGATAGGACCCTTATCGTCGATGGGCTGTCCGAGGGCGTTGACCACGCGGCCAATCATGGCGTCGCCAACGGGGACGCTGAGAATTTTGCCGGTGCGCTTGACCTGGTCGCCTTCTTTGATCTCGGTGTAGTCACCGAGGAGCACGGATCCGACCTGATCCTCTTCGAGGCTCATGGCGAGGCCGGCGATACCGTGGGGAAATTCCAGCAATTCACCGGACATGACTTTGTCGAGCCCGTGGAGGCGCGCGATGCCGTCACCCAGCGTGATTACAGTCCCGACTTCGTCGACGCGCATCTTCGCGTCATAATTGGCGATTTGCTCTTTGAGGAGCGCTGTTATTTCGTCTGCTTTGATTTGCGCCATGCTTTTTGATTCCTGGTCTTGTTTTTGATCTTGTTCTGCTGCGGACGCCGTACTAGCCGGCGGTTAACTCTTCTCTCAGCCGGTCGAGGCGGCCGCGTACTGAGCCGTCATACACCGTGCTGCCCACCTGTACGACTGCGCCCCCCAGCAAGGAGCTGTCTTCTTCAAACTGTGCCTCGACGGTTCCACCGGTGAGGGCTGCGATTTGCTGTTCGAGTTCGTTGCGTTCCTGGTCGTCGAGCTTTCTGGCGGAAGTCACTTTCGCTTCGGAGATTCCCAGCCGCTGATTCAGTTCGCGGCGAAGCTCGGAAATAACGTTGTCCAGACCTGCGATGCGGTCGTTGCGAATCAGAATGGCGATGAAGTTCCGCGTCTGCTGCACCATTTTTAGCTTGGCGTTCAGCTTGTCGAGGAACGCGACTTTCTGGTCCACCGGGAAGGAGGGATCAGTGAAAAACTCGCGTAGTTCGCGGCTCTCATGCCAGGCGGCTGCGAAGTCCGCTAACTGGCTCTGCACGCTCTTCGCGTTGAGTTTCATTTCGAAGATTACGTCGGCGAAGGCACGCGCGTAGCGGGATGCGAAAAGCGCCATTTACGCCTCCCCTCCGGAATTCTTGAGGGATTTGCCAAATTCCCGAACCAGGGCGCGGTCGGTGTCGTTGGAAAGCTGAATCCTGCGCATGGCGTGGTCGATGGCAAGATCGGCGGCAAACTTCTTGAGGTCTCGCTGCGCAGCGGCCTGGACTGCAGCAATTTCCTGTTCGGCGGAGGCGATCACACGCTCGCGCTCGGCTTCAAGGGCGGCATGAATGCGCTTCTCATCCTCGATGGATTCCTGTTCCACCTGCTGGCGGATCGAGCCGATCTCGGAATCGAGGCGCAGGAGGCGCGCTTCCACCTCGGCCAGCCTGCGGTTGGCGTCTTCCGTTGCGAGCCGGGCGGCGACAAGGTCCTTTTGGAGCGTCTCGGTGCGGCTGCGAAACATCGTCGGCAGCATCTTCCAGAGGAAGAACGCAATCGCGGCCAGCAGGACGCCGGAGTTCAGGTCCTCAATGATCTGCGCGGTGGCCTCGGTGGAGAGATGGGTGAAGCGGGCGATGGCCTTGACGACGGAGGAGTGGCGATACTGCTCGGTCTCGGAGTTGGACTCCGGCTCATCCATATGCTCGGCGCCGGCGGCTGCGGCAGGCTTTGGCGAATCGGAAGCCTGTGCGTGCAAGCGCGCGCCCGGCATCGCGAGGAGAGCCAGCAGAGTGAATGCGCCAAGGATGCGGGTTATGGTTTTCAACGGGAACTCTCCGCTGGTGTCGCCGGAAGAATCGCGGCCAGCACTTGTGCGGCCAGTTGGTTGGCGGAAGCTTCGATCTGCTTACGGGCATCGGCGGCTTGCTCTTCGAGGGCGGTTTGCGCGGCCTGAACACGCTGCTGGGATGCCAGGCGGGCTGCAGCCAGGGCACTCTCGCGGTCGGCGTTCAACCGCAGGAGGCGCTGTTCGCGGCCTTTGAAAATTTCGGCGCGGGCGGCCCGCAGTTTTGCGTCGTATTCCTGGGCGCGAACGTCGGCCTGTCCGACGGCGAGCCGGGACTTTTCGAAGGCTCCGGCGGTCCGGTCACGCCGCTCGGCGCGGGTCTTCATGAGCCGGCCGTAGAGGATGTAGCGGTAGGCCAAGACCAACACAATGAACAGGATCAGGGTCGGTATGGCCCCGAGCGCAAGATCACCAAGTTGTCGCAGCAGTTCATCCATGAATTGACCGGCGGTGGCAGTCGGAACGACTGAAAGGCTTAGGTGGAACTCTTGGTTCTATCAGACGCAAAAAATGAGTGTCAAATGACGAAAGGCACTTACTCCTGCGTTGGTTGATTTGGGCTGCAATTTGTTGCGGAATTGCTCACAGGACAGCCACAAAAAATGCGTTTGCGCGCTTGACCTAACCGGAAACCGGCGTATCCTGAGAATACCACCTCGACCCGGGTCAGGGTCGGCGAACCGGGTGATCGGAGATACCCACCACTCTCCATCATCCGGTTTGCTTCGTTTGGGCAGAAGATGCTCGCGCGGTGAGGCGGAAACGGCGGTAACGACCCAGGAGTGACGCGGGTCCAGTTACGGTAACGCGCACCAGATTTCCTTCGTACTCACGTTTTTGGATGATGGCCCCTGCCTCGAGGGCCGCGAGCACATCTCCCTCCGATTGCGGGATCTGAAATCGCTGTTCGAGGATGGGATCCAACACCAACTCCTCGTCGATCCGCTGCATCAGAGTTTCGAGCCCGAAGTGCTCCTTTGCGGAGACAGCGATGGCTGCGGTCGATGCTACCAGCGCTGCGCGTTCCTCATCGCTGAGCAGGTCGATTTTATTCAGGACTTCGAGCCTGGGTTTTTCGAGGACGTCTAACTCACCCAAAACTTTTTCTACTTCTGCTTTGTGCTCGTCGCGCATAGGGCTGGAGGCGTCGCGGACATGGATCAGGACTTCGGCTTTGCGCACCTCTTCGAGGGTCGCGCGAAATGAGGTGACCAGGGTGTGGGGCAGATCGCGGATGAAACCGACGGTGTCGGAGAGCAGTACTTTTCTGCGGCTGGGGAGCTGGATCGCGCTGAGCTTGGGATCGAGGGTGGCAAACATGCGCGAGGACTCGAGGACACCGGCGCGGGTGATGGCGTTGAACAGGGTGCTCTTGCCGGCGTTGGTATAGCCGACGAGGGCGACCGTGGGCACGGGGACGGATTCGCGGCGCTGGCGTTGCTGGGTGCGGGTGCGGCGGACGCCGTCGAGTTCGCCACGGAGTTGCAGGACTCGACGCTGAATGCGCCGGCGATCGGTTTCGAGCTGGGTTTCGCCGGGGCCACGGGTACCGATACCGCCGCCGAGCTGCGACATGGCTTTGCCGCGACCGGTAAGGCGCGGAAGCATGTATTCCAACTGGGCCAGCTCGACCTGTAGCTGACCTTCGCGGGTTCGCGCGTGACGGGCGAATATGTCGAGGATGAGCTGGGTGCGGTCGATGACCCTGCAGGGCAGCGCCTCGTCGAGATTGCGCAACTGGGTAGGGCTGAGGTCGTGATCAAAGATGACGACATCGGCTTGCGTGGAGGCGATGATCGCGGAGAGTTCGTCCACCTTGCCGCTGCCGATCAGCGTTGCGGGATCGGCCTTGGGGCGGTGCTGGGCCATTTCGGCGGAGATCGTGGCTCCGGCACTGAGGACCAGCTCACGGAATTCCGCGAGGCGCCAGTCTTCGTCCGTGATGGGATGGAGCTTCGGGGTGGAGCTGGCAGCTTCGCGCGCCTGGGCTGCGCCGCGGGTCAGGGCTCTCCTCGGCTGTCCGATGACAACCGTCACCAGCAATGCCCGTTCCGCGGTCGATTCGGTCGCGTTCAGTGGCATTGAGATCGGTCGCGCTTGCGACTCTCCGGCAACTTCAGGAGCCGGATGCCTCCTGCACAGATTGAGGCGTAGAAACGGCCACCGGACCCGTGGAAGCGGTATGCGGTGGACGATGTTCTCCGTGCAACACCGAACGGGTGCTGACGACGGTGGAGATTGCGTGTTTGAAAATCAGCTGCTCCTGGCTATTGTTCTCCAGCAGCACCGAATATTTGTCGAAGGAACGAATTTTCCCGGTGAGTTTCACGCCACTCACGAGATAAATCGTAATCGGGGTCTTGTCTTTGCGAACGGTGTTCAGGAATGTGTCCTGAATGTTCTGCGCCGGCTTGTTTTCCATGAGCCGATCTCCTTTGCCCTTTATTTTTTGACTCGACGGTGAAACTGCAACGGCAAGAAATAACTGCAGCGGCGCCGAAATGTGGTGGCGCCGCACCCTCCGTCAAGGTGTGTTACCAAGATAACGGCTTGAGAAGGATTTACGCAACATTACAGGCCTGACAGAGGCGGGTGTCTATGTTGTGTATTTAGTTAAACTGCCGGTGTTTGAATGTTTTGCAGGATCGGATTCGCTCTGGACCGGATTCGAGTTATCCGCGGTTTTTGTGGTGCGGTTTTTCGTGGTGGTGCGGGGTTCTGGCGGCGGACGGTTGCCTTGGGGGCGCGCCACCCTCGCGATGGACGACGACGCCGTCCATGCGGAAACTCTCCAGGGCTGTATCGCCTGGCTTGACCATGCCGGTCTGGGCATCGAGGGCGACCTGATCGCCGATTGCGACTCGAAATGAGAATGCAGGCGTCTGCTGATTGCTCTGGGACGCCTCGGTTACTGACACGGGCAGAAATCCGGCCAGGTTGCGCTCGCGATAGGCCGTCTCATAGCGATGCTTTTTGACGTTCCAGGTGTAGACACGAACCTGATCGAAGTCATACGGCAGACCGTCTTTCCATGGTGCGAGCACGGCAATGTATTCGGGGACCTGATCGCCGGGGACGTTGGCATCGGGATCGTTGACCTTCCGGAGGATGTAGGCGCCGACGATTTTCTGGCCTTCGGCGAGGCCTGCGATGGCGTCCGGGACGTCTTCATCGAGGGTGCGAGCCCGGATCCAACCCACGCGACCGCTGCTGTCGCGGATCAGCCAATAATCTTCGAGGCTCGGCGGAGGAGGCTGCGGAGGGCCATCGATTTTTGTACGACTCACCGGTTTTGCCACCGGCATGGGCAAAGCCTGCGGGGCATCCGGTTTCGGAACCGAGGCTCGCATCAGCAACTGGAGTTTGTCGTTCTCGGGGAGCAGATAGAAACGGTCGGAGGTGCGCCCGGGAGCGTCGCGGAGCCAGTAGTCATCGCGAAGGACCGCGGTCCCGATGACCGGGTCACCGGCGTTGGCCTTCTCCAGCTGCGCGAATTTGTCGTAGATCTGCTGGTCGATGACGCCGTGGTCCTCGATCCAGCCCACTTCCCCTCTGTCGGTTTTGACCTTCAGAAAGCGGCGGCCATGCTCGACGACCTGGAGCCGCTGGCCGTTGACGACCTCGGCGACGCGGTTACTGACGGCGGCGACGCGGTCACGGAGGTACGTGCCCCGAGCCCAGACGTAGACGTACTCGTGAGGCTGATGCGGGACAAACCGGCCGCAACCCTGAAGGGTCAGGAGCCCGAGTAAGAGTCCTGGAAAAAGGCGGCGCGAAAAGGGGGAAGAATGCAGCATTGGCAAGCGAATCAAGCCCGTCTTTTGATGGTGCGGGTTATCGAAAGGATACATCCAATTGGATGACCCGCTGGTGACCTGAATAGTTGTGGCAGGTTACCTTTTTGGGTTCGCTTACGCCTGCGGCTTTGGTGTGAGACGCACAAAACGCGGCGCGAGCTGCTCCCATTTGGACATGAGCCAGTAGGCGCGGGTGCTGGCGGTTTTCTCAGCGTGGAGCTGGACGAGGCCGAAAATGCTCTCCTTTGCCTCCGGAGGCAGTGTGTTGAAAGGTTCCGGAGTGAGAAAGCCTGCGTGGTAACGCTGTTTGGAGAGGAAGAGGCCTTCTTCGTCGAAAACCCAGGCTTCCCCGCCGGTCATGCCGGCACCAAAGTTAGATCCGGTCGCGCCCAGCACGGCTACCAGGCCGCCGGTCATGTACTCGCAACCGTGATCACCCACGCCTTCGACTACGGCAAGAGCACCGGAATTCCGCACTGCGAAGCGCTCGCCCGCGCAGCCGGCAGCGAAAAGGGCGCCGCTGGTTGCTCCATAGAGGGCTACGTTGCCGAGGATAGTATGCAGCTCGGGCTGGAGCGCGGCGCGGCCCTGGCCGCGGAGGATGATTTCGCCGCCGGAGAGACTTTTGCCGACGAAATCGTTGGCCAGACCTTTGAGGACCAGTTCCATTCCGGGAACGGCAAAGGCTCCGAAGGACTGACCGGCTTCCCCTGTGAGACGGAAGGTGAGGGGCGCTTTCGGGGTCATGCCCGCGCACTGCAGCATCGCCAGCTCTCCGGCGAGCCTCGCGCCGAAGGTGCGATCTTCGTTGGCGATGAGCGAATCGACCAGGAAGGGCTCTCCGGATTTGTAGGCCGCCACGGCAGGCTCGACCCACGCATCGTCGATGGGCGGGTGGTCTTCGGGGCGAAGATTGCGGCGTCCCTGCCAGTGGGTCGCGCCTGCTTTGCCGCCGTTGGGTGGCGCGGCCAGCATCGGGCCCAGGTCGAGACAGCCGTCGAAGCGAGTCTGTTCGAGCAGATCGGTGCGGCCGATGGCGGCTTCGA
>Ga0302324_100006965_pt1 | contig 24175 bp, 25 predicted proteins | sample Palsa_T0_1_FD_201949 | JGI IMG/M metagenome (GOLD analysis project Ga0302324, IMG submission 201949) | Peat permafrost microbial communities from Stordalen Mire near Abisko, Sweden - Palsa_T0_1 | ecosystem: Environmental > Terrestrial > Soil > Palsa > Peat permafrost | place: Sweden: Abisko... | reverse complement strand
CACGCGGCAAACGCATCCGCGTTGTAGATCTTGCCATACGTGTAGCGCTGCACATCAGCGCCGTTGCCACGCAGCTTGCCGTACTGATAGAGGCTCGGTCCGAGCGTGCCGAACGCCAACTCCGTTCCCGACAGCCGATGGCAAGCGTAACAGTTGGCACCGGAGGGAACGTCGGGATTGTCGGAGAACTGCTTGCCACGTCCTTCTTGCGCGATACGCTCGCCGTTCTTCCAGTCGCCGACGAGCTTGCCGTCAGCCGGGTAACGAATGGTCGCCAGGTTGGTGCGCTCGATCCGCGCCGCAACGTCAGCGGGCAATGCCATGCCACGCGCCGCACTGCACGTGCGCTGTGTGGCATCCTGCTGCAGGCGATCGAGCCCCGCCTGGCCGGAAGAAGTGAACGAATCGCTAAGCGCGGCTTCGACGCGGGGCGCCGGCTCAACGTCGCTGGCCGTGGTCGTACAGGCGCCGGCAACGCATGCGCTCACGCCGAGGAAGAACCATTTTGTCGGTTGTCGCATCGGGGCCCACTCATCGCTTGATGGCGGGCGCGTCGAAAGACGCGCCGTTGGCGCTGCGTGCCAGATACATCGTCAGCGCGATTGCGACGTCGGAGCCGAACACGAGTTGGGGAAACCGCTGCTGACGAAAGCAATCGTAGAGGCGCCACTCGAACGTGCGCAACTCACCCTGCGAGACCCGATAGGCCGGCCATGTGGTGTAGGCCTTCTGAGCGCCGCTCGCAGTCGTGAGATTCGGCAGTTCCTGCAGGCGAATGCGTTTGCCATCCTCACCATGGCAGGTGGCGCAGGCAAAATCGTGCGTTCCGGCACGGAAGAAAAACAGCGCTTCGCCGAGGCGGTAGGCCTCGAGCTCCTTCGGGTGGCGTAGCGATACGTCCATTTTCGCGCCGCGCGATTCAGACGCCACATACGCCGTCAGCGCCTCGATGTCGGACTTATGCTCGTTGCCCTCCCCGAAGGGATTGCGCTTCGCCTCTGACTCGGTGTAGCCCTGCTGCCGCACCATGCACCACACCAGGCGCGTCTCGAGATCCTGCACGCGATCGGCGTCAGGGAAGTAGCGCGGCAGCCGGGCGTACGCGCCCTTGACCACGCCCTCGCCGAGGCCGAGATCGCAGCCTTGCAGCGACACCTGCCTCGGCCCTCGCTTCTGCTGCCAGAGGTCTGCCCCACGCAGCTCCCACAGCTCAGCCGGATTGCCCTCCTGCAGTATGGCGCGATACTTGGCGATCTCGTCGCTGGTCGAGCCCTGCGCCAGCGTCACCGAGGAGAGCGCCAGAGTGAAGAGCGCGGTCAGACCGCGCACGTTCACGTGACGCTCGCCACATCGGTGCGCGTGTCTCCGCGGCTGTCAGTCCAAGTTACCGTGATCTTGTCGCCCTTCGCGCCACCCTTGAACTTGAAGGAGAGAAACGGATTCTTCGATACCGCGGTGCCCCATTGCGCTGAGAGCACCGTCTTATCGTTGCACGTAACGGTGACGACCTGGATAAACCACGCAGGAATCGTCTGCCCCTGGGCGTCCTTGCGCTGCCCGCTTTCCATTTCGTGGCTCATGAGCACCTTGACCTCGGTCGAGTCGCCGACCGCGGTGGCGCGGATCTTCATCGGATCGCCCATCTCAGCCCCCGCAGCCACCAAGTGTGACTTTTATCTCCTTGGTGGCGACGTAGTATTTTCCGTCGGCTCGCACCACGGCATAGATGTTCGCGGTTTGCGCCATCTTGACGCGGGTCGAGATCGCGGGCTCGGTACCCGCGGGGACGTCGAAAACCGCGGCCAGAGGATTCGGATTTTTGTCGATAACGATCGCGATCGACTCGGTCTTCGGGATATTGCTGCTGATGCCGATCGGAACGACTGCCCCGTTCTCAGCGATTTCCGGTGTCTGGACGAAAGCGATGTCCTTGCTTTGCTTGGCGTCCAGGATTCCCAGCGCGTGCATCGCGTCGGCGACGCTATGGGTGTCAAACGCGGCACGGTTCCAAGCCTGCGCCCCCAGATCCGCGCCCCGCGCGGGCTCGAGCCATCCGGCCGCGGCCAGCAGGCCGAGCAATGTCACGCCCGCCCCCGATTGCATCACTTTTCTGCGATTTTCGTCCATTGCGCGTCTCCATTGATTCTAGCACCCGACGCGGCTACTGCCGCCACGGCCGTACGCGCCATTCAATACGTGAGGCAGGCCGCATTGAGCACGCCCACGGCGACGGCCAGTGCGGCGAGCAGCGTCGCCGGGGCAACGTTGCCCGCTTTGATCGCATCACCAAAATGCGGCACGAGACGGCTCACCGCGAGGTAGACAATCGTCTGGGCAACGAACGCGATCACGGCCCAAACAACCATGTCAACAGGATTGATGCTGTGGGCGATGGCACTTGCGAGCGGCAACACGAAACCCAGCAACGCCCCCGACAGAGAAATCGCGGCAGCTACGTTTCCCTCGCGAATCAACTGCAGCTCGCGATAGGGCATTAGCCAAAGATAGACAGCGATGAATACTGCAAGCAGTGCAAATCCCAATGCGAAGTACAGCGCAAAGCTGGGAAGCCCGCTAAGCGACTGCCAAAGATTGTTCATTTTTATACTCCCCTGGGACGTGCAAGTCAGATGAAGTAATGTGGCACGAACCGACTGGTGTTGCAGGTAATCGGCGTGGCATCCTCCCGGATGCCGATGCCAGCGGGTTGGTCGCCAACGACCCACGACCCGATGGTCGCGTAGCTTCCATCGAAACACGGGATGGGCGTATACGCCTGATAGACCCATCCTTCCTGCCCATAGCTGCCCCCGGCGCGAAGTACGTCGCCACCGCGATACAGCGTGACGTTGGCTCCCTCACGCGAATACAACGGTTTTTGCACGAAATCGCCCGAAATGTGAAACCTTTCGAATGTGGCGGGCAGCAAGTTGGGGTGCCCCGGATTCATTTCCCAAAGTACCGGCAACAAGCCTTTTGTCGACATGAGGAGCTTCCACGCCGGCTCGATCGCCCGCATCCTCGTTTCCAGGAGGTGCGGTGCGAAAACGTCGCGCATCATCCATTCCCATGGATAGAGCTTGCAGAGTACCGAGATCGCGTCACCCGCTTCATCGACGAAGCGATGTGCGGCATCGGCCCAGCCAATGTCCTCGATGTAGACGAATCGGGTGTGCACTCCCGCCTGCGTGGCAACATCACGCTGGTAGGAGATCGTGCCGAAATCCTCCTCGCTGTCTCGCACGCAGGCGAAATGGATTGGCGTGTCCCCGGACACGGTAAGACCGATTGCGCGCCAGGCGCCAATCAGCTTCTCGTGCAACGAATTGAACTGGTCCGCGCTGGGAGTCTGGGCCTGGATGGTGTCCTGGAACCAACGCCATTGCACGACGGATGTTTCGAGCAGTGTCGTAGGCGTGTCCGCGTTGTATTCGAGGAGCTTGGGTGGGTTAACCCCATCAAAGGCGAGATCGAAGCGCCCGGAGAGCGCCGGCTCGCGCGCCTTCCACGAGGCCCTGACGTAATCGGCAAACGCGGGCGGAATCGCGAGTTGCTCGAAGCGATCCTCGGCAATGATCGCCTCGACGGCTCGCAATGAAAGCGCGTGAAGCTCGGTCGTGGCCGCTTCGAGCGTATCGATCTCATCGGCGGTAAAGCGATAACAATGGGCTTCGTCCCAGTAGATGCCATCCATGGAATGAAACGTAAAACCAACGTCTGCGCAGTCCTCACGCCAATGCACGCGTGGTGCGACGTTCAGGCGCTGCATCAGCTGGCGCCGGAGGCGTGCGCCGCCCCGGTCGAGCCAAACCCGCCGCGACTCACATGGCTGGTGAAAATGGCGCGACTGCCTGGCCGGGCGCCATCGTCGCTGGGATTCGATCCGAACTGACCGGAACGGTACGCTGGACCGTACCAGTAGAAGCCATGGAAGGCGCCCTGTGAGGTAACCGGCGACTGTTCACACTTGACCTCATCGCCCCAGTCGGCGACACAGTCGTCCCTGTTCGCATAGACGTCGCGGTGCAGCATACGGTCATCCTGACTGCAGGCGACCAGCGTGGCTGCCCCGAGCAGCACGAGCGTGACTTGGCGCGAGGATTTGCGCGGGGAAATGGGCATGCGCTGACTCTAGTCCCGCGCCATCATAGAGGATTCGACCGACCCTGTCCGCCGCGGCGCGCGCCCCCGGCCGCCAGGATGGATCAGTGGATCGTGGCCTGGGCGAGGAAGCGTAACAAGGCGCCGGATTTGAGCCTGTAGGCGCCATCGCCCACGTACTTGGCGTCGTCGAGATCCTCGCGGACGAACGTTACCTCGGTTTCACCGAGCTTGAGCTCGATGACGACGTCGTCGGCTACGGTCATGTTATCCGGCACGCGCACGTACTGTGTTTCGAACACAATGCCGTTTACCTGCACGAAGTCCGCGCCGCGCATCGCTTCGCTTAGGGGTATGGAGTCAGCCTTCATTGCGTAGCCTTCGGCATGGCCCTGGGAGAGGCCGCCGTCGACCATCAGATGAGGGCTCTTTCCCCCCAGTTCAAGCCTAACCGCGTGCGCCGGCGAGACGCTCCGACGGGGCTAGGCAGCCCCAACCAAATCGCGGACGAAGTTGGGCAAAGCGAACGAAGCGCGGTGCATGTCGCCGTTGTAGTACTGCAGGTCGCGGATATTTCGCTGGGCGATGCGGCGATTAACGTCAAGGGGAGTCAAGTAGGCGGGATTGAGCGTTGCTGACGCGCTCGCCATCATCCACATCCCGCCATACAACGGCACCGAGACAAGGTAAGGAGTGACGATTGCGAATGCACCGCGCAGATTGGCAAGCCCGGCGCGAATACGCTCCGGATGTGCCACCGGGGACGCGATATGCAGCGTCATCGCGCCGGTAGGATTGAGCCTTGCGGCGCAGGCGCGGTAGAAATCACTGGTGTAGAGCGGCTCGGACGGGCCACCGGGATCGGTCAGATCGAGCACGATCAGATCGAAGGTTTCGGTCGCGTTACGCACGAATGCCAGGCCATCCTCGACCTTGAGCGTGAGACGCGGGTCGTTGAGCGCTCCCCGGTGCACGCGATCGAAGTACTTGCGCGCGACGTCGATGACCGCAAGGTCAATCTCGACTAGGGTGACCGCCTTCATGGTCGTGTACTTCAGCAGCTCCTCCGCTGAGCCGCCGTCGCCGCCGCCAACGACGAGCGCCCTCTCCGGCGCGGGATGCGCGATCGCACCCGTGTGGACGAGGTTCTCGTGATAGAAGAATTCGTCCTTTTCCGAGGTCATGAAGTGACCGTCGAGTCGGAACAGCGTCCCGAAAGCAACGGTGTCGTGCACCTCGACCGCCTGGAAGGGCGATTGAAAACGCTCGAATTCGCGCGCCGAGCGCACGAAGTAGCCGGTATCCTCGGTTAGATATTCGGTGAGCAACCCCGGTTGGACGTCGCCGGAGGCCTTGCCGTCAGGCATTGCTCCCTCCTCGATGGATCGCCTGAAACTTTGTGTGCTGCGGCGTGAGCGCCTCCTGCATCGTGCGAAACAGTCGCTCGGCCTTGGCCGTATTGTCGGTCGTGTAGTTGCATACGTACACGTCGATTGTCACAAAGCCGTGCTCCGGCCAGGTGTGGATTGCGAGATGCGATTCGGCGAGGAGCACCGTGCCGGTGACCCCCTGCGGCTCGAACTGAAAGAAGCGATCCCCGACTACGGTCATGCCGGATGCTCCGGCAAGACGCAGGCATAACGCGCGCAATGGCGCTGCTCCCAGCATCTCCGGCAGTTCGGCCGGGCAGCCATACCATTCTCCGAGCAGATGGATCCCGTCCATTGTTGTTCTCCCCCGGCGACATAGTGCCTGGTTACAGTTTAGTGAAACTCGATATTATTGCCCAAAATCGGTGCTTAGGCGATAATTTTAACGCTGTGCAGCAGCGCGACGTGGGCCCTTAGATTCCAGGGCGCCGATCCGCGTCCTGATCGCGTCGTTTCTCACCCATGACCGCACCGTTGACCGCGTCGACCCTCGCGTCCGCTTCCGCCGCCAAGCCGCTCCCGGAGACGGCGCTGCTCGCCAACGCCATCCGTGCGCTGGCGATGGACGCGGTGCAGGCGGCGAATTCCGGGCACCCCGGCATGCCCATGGGCATGGCGGAGATTGCCGTCGCCCTATGGACGCGCCACCTGCGACACAATCCCGGCAACCCGCACTGGCCGGACCGCGATCGCTTCGTGCTATCCAATGGCCACGGATCGATGCTGCAGTATGCGCTGCTCCATCTGAGCGGCTACGCCCTCCCGCTCGAGGAACTCAAGCGCTTCCGCCAGTTGCACTCGAAAACACCCGGGCATCCCGAAGTGGGGGTCACACCCGGCGTCGAGACGACAACCGGTCCCCTGGGACAGGGCCTGGCAAACGCGGTCGGCATGGCGCTCGCCGAAAGGCTGCTTGCGACGGAGTTCAACCGTCCGGGCCACACTGTTGTCGACCACCACACCTATGTTTTTGCTGGTGACGGCTGCCTGATGGAGGGCATCTCTCACGAAGCCTGCTCGCTCGCCGGCACGCTCGGCCTGGGCAAGCTCATCGTCATCTACGACGACAACGGGATTTCGATCGATGGCAAGTGCCAGGGCTGGTTTACCGACGATACACCGCGGCGCTTCGAGGCGTACCACTGGAACGTCATCCCCGATGTCGACGGTCATGATGTCGACGCGGTGGACGCCGCGATCCGTTCGGCGAAATCCGGCAGCGATCGTCCGACGTTTATTCAGTGCCGGACCGTCATCGGCAAGGGTTCGCCAAACCGGGAGGGCACCGAGCTTGCGCACGGCCAGGCGCTTGGAGAAAAGGAAGTTGCGCTGACGCGCGCTGCACTCGGATGGGGCTACCCGCCCTTTGTGATTCCGCCGGCTGTGTACGACGGGTGGGACGCGCTAGGCTCCGGGGCACAGCGGGAAGCCAATTGGAACGCCCGCTTTGCCGCCTATCGCGCGGCGCATCCGGAGCTTGCCGCAGAGTTCGAGCGGCGCACGGGAAGCGCGTTGCCGGCCGAATTCGCAGCGCGTGCGTCGGCGCTGGTGCGTCAGCAAAACGACAGCGCCGAGTCGCTTGCGACGCGCAAAGCGTCGCAACAGGCGCTCGAAGCGCTCGGTCCTGTGCTGCCGGAGTTGATCGGTGGCGCGGCGGATCTGACCGGGTCGGTCTTCACCAACTGGTCGGGCAGCAAAACGGTTAGCACCACCGAAGCGGGCAATTATGTCAGCTTCGGCGTGCGCGAATTCGCGATGAGCGCGATCGCCAACGGCCTCGCGTTGCACCGCGGCTTCATTCCCTATGTCGGCACCTTTCTGACTTTCGCCGACTATGCGCGTAATGCGCTGCGCATGGCGGCGTTGATGCAACTGCGCTGCCTGTTCGTGTACACGCACGATTCGATCGGCCTGGGCGAAGACGGTCCGACGCACCAATCAGTTGAACATGCCGCCGCGCTTCGCCTCATTCCCCAGCTCGACCTGTGGCGCCCTTGCGATACGGTCGAATCGGCTGTGGCGTGGATCCACGCAATCGAGCGTGACAACGGACCCACGTGCCTGCTGTTTACGCGCCAGAATGTGCCGTTTCAGAAGCGCGACGAGGAGCAGATTGCAGCGATTCGCCGCGGCGGCTATGTTCTTGCGGACTGGAACGGTTCCGAGGCAGCCACGCACGTCATTCTCATCGCCACCGGCTCGGAAGTCACGCTGGCGATGGGCGCCCGCGACGCGCTGGCCGCGGACGGCATCGCGGCGCGTGTCGTCTCGATGCCCTGCACGAGTCTGTTCGACCGCCAGCCGGCGAGCTACCGTGACGCCGTGCTGCCCCACGGCATCGCACGGGTTGCAGTCGAGGCGGGAGTGACCGACTACTGGCGAAAATATGTCGGACTCGACGGTGGCGTTGTCGGCATCGACACCTTTGGCGAGTCTGCGCCCGGTTCCGCGCTGTTCAAGCACTTCGGATTTACTGTCGACAACGTAGTCGCCGCGGTGCGGCGGATACTGGCAACTGCTTCCCCCTCAGGAATGGATCATGACTATCAAAGTCGCAATTAACGGCTATGGCCGCATCGGCCGCAATATTCTTCGCGCGCATTACGAGGACGGCAAGAAGCACGATCTCCAGATCGTCGCCATCAACGACCTCGGCAGCGCGGAGACCAACGCCCACCTGACGCGTTACGACACGGCGCACGGCAAGTTTCACGGCAAGGTCGAGGTTGACGCCGATGCGTTGGTGGTCAACGGAGATCGAATCAAGGTACTCGCACTGAGGAATCCGGCCGACTTGCCCTGGAGTGCTCTTGGCGTGGACGTGGTGCTGGAGAGCACGGGGCTGTTTACGACCAAGGAGAAGGCGTCCGCGCACATCAGGGGCGGCGCGAAAAAGGTGGTGATCTCCGCGCCCGGCGGCAAGGATGTCGACGCGACCGTGGTCTACGGGGTCAATCACCAGACCCTGAAGGCCGCGCATACCGTCATTTCGAATGCGTCTTGCACAACCAACTGCCTCGCGCCACTGGTCAAGCCGCTGCATGATGCGATCGGCGTAGTCAACGGCCTGATGACGACCATTCATTCCTATACCAACGACCAGGTGCTGACCGACGTCTACCATGAAGACCTGCGCCGCGCGCGTTCGGCAACCATGAGCATGATCCCAACCAAGACCGGTGCGGCAACGGCAGTCGGCCTGGTGCTTCCGGAGCTCAACGGCAAGCTCGACGGTTACGCCATCCGCGTGCCGACAATCAACGTCTCGATCGTTGACCTGTCGTTCATTGCCGCGCGCGACACGACCGCCGAAGAAGTCAATGCGATAATGAAGGCGGCGTCTGAATCGGGTCCGCTCGTTGGCTTGCTGGGCTACAACGTTGGGCCGCTGGTATCGGTCGATTTCAATCATGACGCGCGCTCATCGATCTTCGATGCCACGCTCACGAAAGTGTCCGGTCGCCTGGTGAAGGTATCGTCCTGGTATGACAACGAGTGGGGCTTCTCGAACCGAATGCTGGACACGACAATGGCGCTGATGGCGGCCAAATAAGGCATCTTCTGCCATGGCCAACCCATTCACGGCTCATCCTGCCAGCGTCGGCGAGACGTACGGCCAACACCTGCGTTTTGCACTGGCGTTCGCCGCGCGAATGGCGCTGGGCGGCCTCGCGGCCGCGATCCACGCATTATTTCCCTTCCTGTTCATAACGACGGCGAGCCGAGCGCTCGAAGAACTCAACGCGATGCGCGACGGCAACGTCCTGCGCGCAGGGCGTGCCGGCCCGAAGGCGCGGTAGCGTGCCGACGTTGATGCGCCTCGCCGATGTGGACGTCGAGGGCAAGCGCGTCTTCATTCGCGCCGATCTCAACGTACCGCAGGATGATCGCGGAGAGATAACCGACGACACGCGCGTCCGCGCGTCGCTGCCGGCGATTCGCGCTGCGCTCGAGCGCGGCGCAGCGGTGATGGTAACGTCACATCTCGGTCGTCCGCAGGAAGGGCGGTTCAGCGCGCGCGAATCGCTCGCGCCCATCGCCGCGCACTTGGGCGTGCTGCTCGGCCGCTCCATTGCTCTGATCGCCGACTGGGTCGATGGCGGAGCCTGGCACGAAACGCTGCGACCGGGCGATCTGGTGCTGCTTGAGAATTGCCGGTTCAACAGGGGAGAGAAAGAGGATGACGAGACGCTGGCGCGAAAGATGGCGCGGCTGTGCGATGTTTACGTCAACGACGCCTTCGCGACGGCGCACCGCGCCGAGGCAACCACGCACGGGATCGCCCGATTCGCACCCGTCGCCTGCGCTGGCCCGCTTCTGGCTGCGGAGCTCGACGCACTGGGCCGGGCGCTGGCACAGCCGAAGCGGCCTCTGGTCGCCATCGTCGGCGGCTCCAAGGTGTCGACCAAGCTTACGATCTTGGCCGCGCTCGCGAGCAAAGTCGATGTCCTGGTCGTGGGCGGCGGCATCGCCAATACGTTTCTGCTAGCCGCCGGCGACAACATCGGCGGCTCGCTGGCGGAGCCTGATCTCGTGGGCGAGGCCCAGGCGATCCTCAGTGCGCACCCGGGCAAGATACCCCTGCCGATCGACGTCGTCACAGCGGATGAACTCGCGGCGGGGGCGACGCCAACCCCGAAGCCGGTCACCGATGTCCGCGCCGGAGAGCGCATTCTCGATATCGGACCCCGGAGCATAGAGGCGCTGCAGTCGATCATCTCTCGCGCCGGCACGATCGTCTGGAACGGGCCGGTCGGCGTCTTCGAGTTGGACGCCTTCGCCGCGGGAACGCGTGCGCTTGCACTCGCCATTGCCGAGTCGAGTGCCTTTTCGATTGCAGGAGGCGGTGACACGATTGCCGCGATCAATAAGTTCGGCGTCGCCGAGCGCATCGGCTACATCTCCACCGCCGGCGGAGCCTTTCTCGAGTTTCTCGAGGGCAAGACCCTGCCAGCGGTTGCGATTCTGCAGCAGCGCGCCATCGCGCCATGATGCCCTCGCGACAGCGCCGTGCTTCGACTACGGCGGTATTGCGGTTGAGACCACGACATACGATCACGGCGCGGTCAAACGCGCCCTGAAGCATCAGGAGAAACCATGCAACGCGCTACCAAGATCGTCGCCACCATCGGACCTGCGAGCAGTACGGCCGAAGTGCTAACCCGCATGCTCGCTGCGGGCGTTGACGTCGTGCGACTCAATTTCTCGCACGGCACGGCTGCCGACCACGCGTTACGAGCGAAACTCGTGCGCGGCGCGGCACAATCGCTCGGCCGCGAGGTTGCCATCATGGCCGATCTGCAGGGCCCCAAGATTCGTATTGGCAAGCTCGCCGACGGCAAAGTGACCCTCCGGACCGGACACGGTTTCATCCTCGATGCCGACTGCGAGCTCGGTAACGAGGAGCGCGTCGGGCTTGACTACAAGGAACTGCCCCGTGATGTCGCTCCCGGTGCGGTCCTGTTGCTCGACGACGGCTTGATCCGGCTGCGGGTCGAGTCCGTGCGCGGCAATGAGATCAGGACCCTGGTCGAAGTCGGGGGAGTGCTCTCGAACAACAAGGGCATTAACCGACAGGGGGGTGGTCTCACCGCCCCGGCGCTCACCGCAAAGGATATGGACGACATGAAAACGGCAGTCGCGCTTGAGGCTGACTACATTGCCGTGTCGTTCCCGAAAAACCGAGAAGACATGTACATGGCGCGTCAGCTGCTACGCGCCGCCGGCGGCCGCGCGCTGCTCGTGGCCAAGATCGAGCGCGCCGAAGCGATAACCGCGCTCGAAGAAATCATCGACGCCTCGGATGCCATCATGGTTGCCCGCGGCGATCTGGCGATCGAAGTCGGCAACGCGTCGGTTCCGGGACTGCAGAAACGGATGATCCGCATGGCCCGTGAGCGCAATAAGCTGACGATCACGGCAACCCAGATGATGGAATCGATGATCGTCAATCCCGTGCCAACGCGTGCCGAGGTGTCTGACGTCGCCAACGCGGTCCTCGATGGCACCGACGCGGTGATGCTGTCAGCGGAGACCGCCTCGGGTCGCTATCCGGTCGAGACCGTGGAAGCGATGAGCCAGATTTGCATCGAGGCCGAGAAGACCGACGTGGTCGAACTCGACCGTGATTTTCTCGACCGGACGTTCACCCGCATTGACCAATCGGTCGCGATGGCCGCATTGTTCACGGCACATCACCTTCGGGTGAAGGCTATCGCGGCACTGACGCAGTCGGGTTCAACCGCGCTGTGGATGTCGCGCCACAACTGTGGCTGCCCGATCTTCGCCTTGACGCCGGAGGTCGCATCACAGCGCAAAATGGCGCTGTTTCGCAATGTGCGCCCACTTTTTCTCGAGCAAAGTGCCGACCGCGAACTGGTCCTGCGCGCCGCCGAGGACCTGCTCGTGGAGAAGGGGCAGGTACAGCCGACCGACCTCATCGTCCTCACTATCGGCGAGCCGATGGGCAAGTCCGGCGGCACCAACGCACTCAAAATCGTGCGCGTGGGCGAGCACAACTAGCGCTTCCGCGAGGTCCCGCCGCGCAAGGCGGGTCTTCTCCGATCGCGCGGCAGGGAAGTGCGCTTCGCTTGCGCACGTTCTCCTCGGCGCGCGCGAGGCGGCCGGAGCGGAGAGGTTCGACAGGGAGATGGGAAAGTGCTGCGTTGGTAGTTCTCAGGTACTTACTTACTAAGTGGGGCTAAGGTGAATCCTTCCTGGTGGAGTCGCGTCGTCTTTTCCGCGTGGGTGCGTCCGATCCTGCTCATCGGATTGCTGCTCGTCCTCTGGGAGCTGGCGATCCTGGTATTTCGCATCCCGCCCTACCTCGTTCCGACCCCAATAGCCGTGGTCAGGCAGCTGGTCGAGGAATGGCCCAAGCTGTTGCGCGAGAGTATGTTCACCACCTATGCGACCCTTGGGGGCTTCGGACTGGCGATCGCATTCGGGATCCCGATGGCACTGCTGATCGCATACTCAAGGACCGTGGAGAGCTTCGTCTACCCTTTGCTCGTTTTCTCGCAAAGCGTCCCGAAAGTCGCCATCGCTCCGCTGTTCGTTGTCTGGTTCGGCTTTGGCATCATTCCCAAGATCATCGCGGCGTTCCTGCTCGCGTTCTTTCCAATCGTTGTCGCCACCGTGGTCGGCTTCAAGTCGGTGGAGCGCGACATGCTCGATCTCGCCCGTTCGATGAAAGCCACCCGAATGCAGGTGTTCAGGCGCATCAGCCTGCCGCAGGCTCTGCCATCTATTTTCGGCGGATTGAAAGTCTCGGTGACCCTCGCCGTAGTCGGCGCAGTCGTCGGCGAGTTTGTCGGTTCGAATTCGGGAATCGGTTACGTGTTGCAGATTGCCAACGGCAACTTCGACCTGCCGCTCATGTTCGCGGCGCTCACCGTGCTCTCCTTCATCGGCGTCCTGCTTTTCGCTGGCGTCGACTTGGTTGAGCGCATGATGATTCCCTGGCACGTGTCGCAGCGGAGCGAATTCCACGCGACTGCGTGACCTTAACCCAGCAATCCTAGGAGGAAACCATGTTCAAACGCGTAGCCATTCTGGCGCTTGCGCTGAGTGCGCTTGGCGCCATACCGGCGTTCGGCGAAGGCAAGGAGAAGGTCGTGCTGCTGCTCAACTGGTACACGTACAGCGAGCATGCACCGTTTTATCTTGGCAAGGAACGTGGATACTTCGAGCAGGAGGGCATTGACCTCGACATTCAGGAAGGCCGCGGTTCGGGTCTCACGGTGCAGGCGGTTGCGGCCGGAACGGCGACGTTTGGCTATGCCGACGTGCCGACAATGATCAAGGCGGCATCCAAAGGCGCGCCTGTCATGGCGGTCGGCGTCGCGTTGCAAACGAGCCCGATGTCCGTGATGGGCTTTGCCGACAAGAACGTGCGCAAGCCGGAGGACATCAAAGGCAAAATCGTCGCGGTCACCCCTGGCGACTCCATGTCTCAGATCTGGCCCCTGTTCCTTAAGAAAACGAATCTGCAGGAGGCCGACTTCAAGCAGGTCGCCGGCGACGCCCAGACCAAGCTCAATGCGGTGATCAACGGACAGGCGGACCTCTTGCTCGGCTACGTGATGGACCAGGCGATCAAGCTCCAGGATGCGACGCACAAGCCGGTATACCCGATTCGGTTCGCTGATTACGGCGTCAACCTGGTGAGTTCGGGCATCATCGTTCAGAAGGACTTGCTCAAGAGCAACCCGGACCTCGTCAAACGATTCATGCGCGCGGCAACACGTTCGCTGGAGGAGGCGGCCAAGAACCCGGATGCGGCGATCGATGCGATGCTCAAAGCGCAGCCCAAATCGGGCGTCAAGGACACCGCGCTCGTCGGGCTCAAGAACACGATCGCGCTCTATCACGGTCCCGATAACCCGAATGACCGGCCGTTTCGCGTTGGCGCGAAGAACATGGCTGAAACCATGCAGCTCCTTGTCGAATATGGTGGCTTGGACAAGTCCTCTGCCGGGAAGGCCGAAGACTATTACACCAACGCCTACCTACCCTGACAGCCCTGTTACGTGCAACACCGGCACATGACCACTGCATTCAACGGCACCGCACCGAGCGCTGCCGGTGCCCGCACAACCGGGAGCGCGTTAATCCGCCTCGACGCAGTTAGCAAGACCTACCGCAGCGCCAACGGTCCGGTGGAATCGCTCAAGCCACTTACATTTGAAATCGTTGGCGGAGAGTTCATGGCCGTCGTGGGACCGTCCGGCTGCGGCAAGTCGACCTTGCTCAAACTCATCGCCGGCCTGCTCCCAGCATCCGCGGGAAAAGTCTGGCTCGGTGAGAGAGCGGTGGACGGACCACCGGACAACGTCGGCATCGTGTTTCAGAGCCCGGTACTGCTCGCTTGGCGCAACGTCCTCGACAACGTCCTGCTGCAGATCGAAATGCGGCACTTGCCGCGCGCAGCGTATCTGCCCAAGGCGCAGGCGCTGCTGGAGATGACCGGCTTGAAAGACTTCGCGACGAAGTATCCGTGGGAACTCTCGGGCGGCATGCAGCAGCGCGCGGCCATCTGCCGGGCGCTGGTGCACGACCCGGCGGTGCTGTTGATGGATGAACCATTCGGCGCGCTCGATGCCATGACTCGGGAGAAGATGAATCTCGAGCTGCAGCGGATATGGTTCGACACGAAGAAGACCGTCCTGCTAATTACGCACAGCATCCCTGAAGCGGTCTTCCTTGCCGACCGCGTTCTGGTGATGACGGAGCGCCCGGGTTCGATTGCGGCGATCTATCCGGTCGATCTCTCCAGACCGCGCTCACTTGCCGTGATGGGGGACCCGGAATTTGTGCGGCTGACACAGACGATTCGCGGTCACTTCTACGCGCGGGGCGCACTCGACGCCTAGGACATCGACGTATGTCGTCCCCTGCATCGTTTAGCGTTGTCGCCATCGACTGCTTCGAACGGCCTGTTCACCTGCGCCTGCCATTCCGCTTTGGCGCGGCGACCGTCAGCGAGGCAATCCAGGCTTTCGTGCGCGTCCGTATCCGGCTAGCCGATGGGCGCGAGTTTGTCGGTGGAACCGCCGAACTCATGGTTCCGAAGTGGTTCGACAAGGATCCGGCACTGTCCCACGCCGCCAATGTCGACCAGCTGCGCCGCGCTCTTGCGCTCGCGCGGGAGGCATACCTCGCGGATGCAATCCCGCGCAGCGCCTTCGGCCATTTCGCAGCGCACTACGCCGAATGCATAAACGAGGGCGGGCGCAGAGGGCTGCCGGCGCTCGTTGCCCAATTTGGACCAGCAGAAATCGACCGTGCGCTGCTCGACGCGCTTTGTCGAGCACTCGGGGTTTCGTTTCAGGCCGCGGTCCGCGCCAACCTGATCGGCTTCGACGCTGCCGCGATCGCGCCGGACCTCGCCGGCTTCGACTGCGAATCGTTCCTGCGCGGCCTCGTGCCACGAACCCAGATCGCATTGCGGCACACCGTGGGACTGCTTGACGCAATCGGCGGCCACCCGCGCCGCGTCGATGACGGTCTGCCCGAGTCGCTGGAGGAAGTCATCGCGGTCTACGGAGTGACCTGGTTCAAGCTCAAGCTGTCGGGCGAGCTTGACGCCGATATCGCGCGACTGGTCGAGGTCAGTTCCGCCCTGGACCGGTTACCGACCTACCGGGTCACGCTCGATGGCAACGAGCAGTTTGTCGATCCTGCGTCGGTCGGCGCGTTGGTCGCAGGGATGCATGCCGAACCGCGCCTGCGTCGGCTTGCCGCCGCGACGGCATTCATCGAACAGCCAATTGCCCGCCAACGCGCGCTGGATCTAACCGTCGCGGACCTCATTGCCATGCCCCCCCTCGTGATCGACGAATCGGATGCGAGCATGGATGCGTTCCCGCGCGCACGTGCGCGGGGATACGCTGGGGTATCCAGCAAGAGCTGTAAGGGCTTGTACAAGTCACTTGTCAACCTGGCCCGGTGCCGGTGCTGGGATCGCGGCACAGCCGCGCCGCGCTACTTCATGTCGGCCGAGGATCTGACGACACAGCCTGGGCTGGCCGTGCAGCAGGATCTGGCACTCGCGGCACTGCTCGGCATCGGCCATATCGAGCGCAATGGGCACCACTACGTGAACGGCATGGTCGGCGCGCCGCAGATCGAGCAAAGCGCCTTTCTCGAGGCTCACCCGGATCTCTACGAGCGTTCGGCTGGTACGGTGCGACTCGTCATTCGCGCCGGCCAGCTTTCGCTCCGTTCCCTTGCCAGCCCGGGCTTCGCGAGCGGCGCGTTGCCCGACTGGTCGTCGCTCGTGCCGCAACCTGCGGGGGATCGCCCGGCGCACTCCGCTCCACGTGCGCGGAGCCGCGCCAGTCGCACCGCACCCGCTTAATTGCTTACTGACTTCGGAGTAGCTGGTATGGCAACGCAACGACTCGGCATCATCATGAACGGCGTGACCGGACGCATGGGAATGAACCAGCATCTCATCCGTTCAATTGTCGCGATCCGCACACAGGGTGGTGTCGCGCTGGCGAACGGCAACCGCGTGATGCCGGATCCGATCCTGATCGGTCGCAATGCAGAAAAGCTGGGCGCGCTCGCCCGCGCTCATGGCATCGAACGCTTCGACACCGATCTCGACCGCGCACTCGCCAACCGTGACGACAGTGTGTTTTTTGATGCGGCCACCACCCAGATGCGCCCGGCGCTGCTGCGCCGGGCGATTGCTGCTGGCAAGCATGTGTACTGCGAAAAACCCATTGCGGTTACCTTAGCTGAGGCGCTCGACATCGCCCGCACTGCCGAGCGAGCCGGCATCAAGCACGGCGCCGTGCAGGACAAGCTTTTCCTGCCCGGATTGCTGAAGCTCAAGCTCCTGCGCGATGCAGGGTTCTTCGGGCGCATGCTGTCGGTGCGCGGCGAGTTCGGCTACTGGGTGTTCGAGGGCGACCTGCAGCCCGCGCAGCGGCCTTCCTGGAATTACCGTGCCGAAGACGGAGGCGGCATCATTCTCGACATGATGTGTCACTGGCGATACGTGCTTGACAACCTGTTTGGTGAGGTCAAGCGCGTTTGCTGCATTGGCGCGACACACATTCCGGCGCGCTGGGATGAACTGGGCAGAAGATACCAGGCAACCGCCGATGATGCCGCGTACGCCATGTTCGAGCTTGAGGGCGGCGTGATCGCGACTCTCAACAGCAGCTGGTGCGTGCGCGTACGTCGTGACGACCTGGTCACCTTTCAGGTCGACGGCACGCACGGTTCCGCGGTTGCCGGGCTCACCGACTGCCGGACGCAGGCCCGGGTCAACACTCCGAGGCCGGTCTGGAATCCCGATGTGAGGCAGGCAATCGACTTGTATGCTGGCTGGGCTGACGTGCCCGACGCAACGACCTACGACAACGGTTTCAAAGTGCAGTGGGAGCTGTTCATCCGTCACGTCGTCGACGGTGCGCCGTTTAAGTGGACGCTGCGCGAGGGTGCCAAGGGGGTGCAACTGGTCGAATGCGCAGCACAGTCGTGGCGCGAGCGGCGATGGGTTGACATAGGGCCGATGCCAACCTGAACGAATGCGCGGCCCATGCGCCACGACCGCCCCGGCCTCTGGAGATTTGGATGAATGCCCCTGAACAGCTGCCCTTGAAAATTTCCTTGCCGACTGCCACGGGAAGCATCGAAGCGTACGCTCTTCGGGTCCCGCGGGCGTTCCCGATACAGCCGAGACGTGCCTTCACCCGGGTCGCCTACGCAGCGGCACATGTGGTCGCGGACGCGCGGGCGGTAACCGATCCCTGGTTGCATGTGGCCGTCGATTGGGACGCGACGATCGCCTATCGGCACTACCTCTGGTCGCTCGGCCTTGGCGTCGCGGAGGCGATGGACACCGCGCAACGCGCGATGGGCCTCGACTGGCCGACCTCGCTGGAGCTTATCCGACGCACGCTCGCTGCAGCGCGCGACGTGCCCGGAGCCCTGGTGGCGAGTGGCGCCGGCACCGATCATCTCGCGCCCGACGCAGCGCGCACGATCGACGACGTCATCCGAGCCTACGAGGAACAGATCGGCGCGATCGAGGCACTGGGGGGCCGCATCATTCTGATGGCGAGCCGCGCACTGGCGCGCGTTGCGCGATCACCCGCAGACTATGAACGCGTCTACGACCGGGTTCTCGGTCAGGCACGAGCGCCGGTCATCATTCATTGGCTAGGAGAAATGTTCGACCCCGCGCTCAAGGGGTACTGGGGAGACCTGGATCCCCAGCGGGCAATGGACGTCGCGGTCGGCGTCATCAACGCGCACGCTGCGAAGGTCGATGGCGTCAAGATTTCGTTGCTCGACGCGGATCAGGAGATTGCCATGCGGCGCCGGCTCGCGCCCGGATTGCGCATGTATACCGGCGACGATTTCAATTATGCCGAGTTGATCGAAGGCGACACGCGCGGTCACAGCGACGCGTTGCTCGGCATCTTCGATGCCATTGCACCCGCGGCCAGCGCGGCGCTGGGGGAGCTCGCCGCGGGCAACCTCGTGGCTTACCACGAGATCCTCGCGCCAACCGTGCCGCTGTCACGGCATCTTTTTCGCACGCCGACGCGTTTCTACAAGACTGGCGTGGTCTTTCTTGCGTGGCTCAATGGGCATCAAGACCATTTCACGCTCATCGGCGGCCAGCAGAGCGCGCGGTCGATCCTGCATCTCGCGGAGGCGTTCCGTCTTGCCGACGCCGCCGGGCTGCTGCGCGCTCCGGAGCTCGCTTGCACCCGCATGCGCGCGCTGCTTGCCGTCCATGGCATCGCGGGTTGAGCGCCTCGATGAATCCACCGCGTCCGGAATTTCTGTCGATCAATACCGCGACCGTGCGCAAGCAATGGTCGCTGCCTGAGATTGTCGCCGGCTGCGCCCGCCGCGGGATCCGCATGATCTCGCCCTGGCGCGACCAGGTCGCCGCTGCGGGCCTGACGCAGACCGCGCAGCGCCTGCGTGATGCCGGTGTAACGCTGTCAGGCTATTGCCGCGGCGGCATGTTTCCCGCATTGAATCGCGCCGGTCGCAAAGCCGCGCTCGACGATAACAAAAGTGCAGTCGACGAAGCACTGACGTTGGGCGCGCCATGCCTGGTTCTCGTCGTTGGCGGTCTGCCCAAGGATTCGGACGGACGCGTCGCGTCGAAAGACCTCGCGGGTGCGCGAGAGATGGTTCGTGACGGCATCGGCGAACTGCTCGACTACGCGCGCCCGGCATCGATGCCATTGGCCATCGAGCCCCTGCATCCGATGTATGCGGCGGAGCGCGCCTGCGTGAACACCCTGGCGCAGGCGAACGACTTGTGCGACGAGCTGGCGCCGGGCTCCCATTCGGGTCTTGGCATCGCGGTCGACGTCTATCACGTCTGGTGGGATCCGAACCTCAGGCACGAAATCGATCGCGCAGGTGGCCACGCCGGTCGGCTTATGGCATTCCACCTCTGCGACTGGCTGGTGCCCACCACCGACCTGCTTCTCGATCGCGGCATGATGGGCGACGGAGTGATCGACCTGCCCCTGATCCGGTCCTGGATGGAGGGTGCGGGCTATTGTGGGCCACATGAAGTCGAGATCTTTTCGGCGAACAACTGGTGGCGGCGCCACCCCGACGAGGTGCTCGCCACGTGCATCGACCGCCATCAGAGCGTTTGCTGAACGCTTCGTCGCCGGCGCTGGAGGCGCGTCCCCCCGTTGCCGGTTAGCCTCGTCAAGCTTCAACCGGGGGCAATTCTTTATTGCAGGCTGGCCAAATGCTTGGCACTACCCGGCACAAGGAAAAAGGGCCCCGGTAATCCCGGGGCCCCGCAGCGGAACCGGCCGCGCCGGTCCGGACCTATTCTCTGTTGAAGTCCGACTCGATGTCGCGGTCCTTGTGATCTCGCAGAAAAATCAAACCGACCACGAAGCTCATCAAAGCCACGACGATCGGATACCACAAGCCGAAGTAGATATCACCCTTCGCCGCGACCAATGCAGTTGCAAGCAACGGCAGCATCCCTCCGAACCAACCGTTCCCGATGTGATACGGCAGCGACATCGAGGTATACCGGATCCTGGTCGGGAACATCTCGACCAAAAACGCTGCAATCGGCCCGTATACCATCGTCACGTAGATCATCATGATGACCAGGATTAAGAGCGTCATCGGATAGTTGATCTTCGACTTGTCCGCCGAAGCCGGGTAGCCAGAGGCCTTCAGCGTTTCGTTGTACGCCTTGTCGTTGAAGCCCTTGAGCTCGGTATTGCCAATCTTCGTTATGACGGTATCCGCGGAACCAGCGGGCAACTCGGTAAACGTGAACGAAAGCCCCGATTTGGTGAGCAAGTCCTGGGCCTTGTCGCAATCGCTGAATGTCGACCAGGGACCAACGAAGATATGGAATTGACAGTCTCTGGCGCTGACGCTGATCGGGGTGCTCGCCTGGTAGCTTTCGAGGGCCGGATTGACATAATGCGTCAATCCCTTGAACAGGGGGAAATAGGTGACCGCGGCGATCAGGCAGCCGAAGAGGATGATCTTCAACCGGCCGATCCGGTCCGACAGTGCCCCGAACACGAGGAAAAACGGTGTTCCGATCAGTAGCGCGAGCCCGATCAACATATAAGTCGTCGCACCATCGAGCTTCAGCGTGATGACCAGAAAGAACAGCGCGTACAACTGCCCCGTGTACCAGACCACACCCTGGCCAGCCGTCGCGCCAAGCAGCGCGAGCAGCACGTACTTGTTGTTCGGGTATTTGAGGAAGCTGTCACGAAGTGGCGATTTGGAGCCTTTGCCTTCCGCCTTCATCCGCTGGAAAACCGGCGACTCATTGAGCTTGAGCCGGATATAGACGGAGAAGACCAGAAGAATCAATGACACCAGGAACGGTATGCGCCAGCCCCAGTCGGTGAAATCCTTCGGTGCCAGCCAACCCGTAAAGCGACAGAGATAGATCACGATGAGTGCGAGAAACAGGCCCACGGTCGCCGTCGTCTGTATCCACGCCGTGTCGTAGCCTCGCCGATTCTGCGGCGAGTGCTCGGCGACGTAGGTTGCGGCACCGCCGTATTCGCCGCCGAGTGCCAGTCCCTGCAACAGACGCAAGGTCACGAGCAGGACGGGCGCGCCCCAGCCGATCGTCTGGAAAGTGGGTAAAAGACCCACGGCGAAGGTCGAGAAACCCATCACCACGATGGTTACCAGGAAGGTGTACTTGCGGCCCACCATGTCGCCAATGCGCCCGAATAGCAGAGCGCCGAACGGCCGCACCAGAAAGCCCGCGGCATAGGTCGCGAACGCCGACAGCAATGCGGCAGTTTCATTGCCCTTCGGGAAAAACAACGCGGCAAAGAAAGGCGCAAGAATGGCGTAAAGGTAGAAGTCGTACCACTCGAAGACGGTACCGAGCGAAGAGGCAAAGATGACCCGGCGCTCTTCGGACTTGGTGCTCAGCTGAACGTGGGCGACTCCCGGTCGGGCTGTCGAACTCATGGATTCCTCCTAGTTTGTACCGCAATCCCCTTCGCGTCAGGCCGTGAGCCTGGTGCGTTCCTGCAATGCAGCGTGAGGGTAACCCTCGCTTGTCTACCGCGAGCGCAATTTACGGCAATTTTCCGGACGACGCAACGCCCGTGCCCGGCGTCAAGACACCCCGGATCGGACGCAAGAGGCGGGTGCTGCTGACGCGCTAGTGGTCGCACAGTGGCAGGGTGAGCGCCTGCAGCACGTTGCCGCTCTTGGTGTCTTCCGCAAACGCGACAATATCGATCGGTCCGCTGTCGCTGGGCAGCGGCAGCTCGACCCGCTGCTGCAACTCTCCGCTGGGACCGACCGCAAGCCCCGACCGCCACACGCGGACCACGTGATCGTGGACCAGGTGCTTGCCTTCGTTTTCACCAGCCTTCACATCGGTGGCCAGGCCGCTTTGGACGAGCGCCACGTCGACGACCGCATGCGCGCGGTCGACCTCCTCCGCCACGCGCACGTGGACGTCGACGGCGATGGACGCGTGATCCGTTCGTACCGCCGCCAACTCGATTGTGGCCTTGGGCGCTCGTGCGTTGATCAGGGAGACCGCTTTCGTGGGCTGCCGCGAAGTGCGCCAGGTTGCAAACTCGCTGCCTTGCAACAGTACCTGCGGCGTATAGACGTTGCTGCTGTCATGGCGCCGCATCTCTTCTTGCTGTCGCTGCGTATACGCGGAGCTATCGAAGCGATCGCGCCAGCCATAGCGATCCCAGTAGTCGACATGGAATGCCAATGCGGTTGCGTGCGCGGGGGCGGGGCCAAAGTCAAGGCCCGAGAACCACCGGTCTGCCGGCGGACAGCTGTCGCAGCCCTCCGACGTATACAGTTCGAGCAGGGCCACCGTGTACTCCGGGCTCACCGCGCGGCAATCCGCGGCACCGGTCAGCGGCCACAGCGAGGTCGCCGCGAAGGCGACCCAACCAAGCTTCCGTTTCCAGCTTGCGTTCATTGGAGTCTCTCTTGGGTTAAGCCGTGGTCGTGCTATCCACGCCAATCCTTACCGCAACGCGCTGTTTGTTTCGTGCTAGCATGCGCCGCTGGTGGCGTCTCGGCGCGTCGCCGCGTTGCTTTCCGAGCAAGCATCATCACTGGGGGTGCCCCATGGGAATCATGTCCATTATCGGAACAATCATCGTCGGCTTCATCGTCGGCGTATTGGCGCGCTTCTTCTACCCGGGTGCCGTGCACATGGGCTTCCTGATGACGGTCGGGCTCGGCATTGGCGGATCGATCGTCGGCGGCGTCATCAGCAGTTTGATCTGGAAGACACCCGACGGCAAGTTTCATCCCGCTGGTTGGATCATGTCGATCATCGGGGCGTTGATTCTGCTTTGGGCCTACATCAATTACATGCAGTGACACGGCAGCCCTAGGCAAGTTCCACAGCTTCCGGCCTGGGCGAGCGCAGCCGAATTTCCCGCCCGAATTTCGGCGCCGCGGCGCCAACGGCGTGCCTATAATTCGCGCATGCCAAACCTTCCTTCAGACGATGAAATGTACCGTGCGCTCGTCGCGCACGATCCGACCTTCGAGGGCATCTTCTTCGTTGGTGTAGCGACTACCGGCATTTTCTGCCGGCCGACCTGTCGGGTGCGTACGCCGAAGCGCGAAAACGTCGAATTTTTCGCCTCGACGAGCGACGCGCTGCATGCCGGCTATCGCCCGTGCCGCCGCTGCCTGCCTCTCGATCGAGGGCGCAGCGCGCCGCCGCTGGTAGGCCAACTGCTCGCCGCGGTCGAGGACGAGCCTGCGGCCCGGTTGCGCGACATCGATCTTGCGCGCCGCGGCATCGACCCCTCGACCGCCCGGCGCACCTTCAAGCGTTATTGCGGCATGACCTTCCACGCCTATCACCGGGCGCGGCGCATGGGGCTCGCGCTCTCCGGTGTGCGCCAGGGAAAGGCCATAATCGATCTGCAACTGGATCACGGCTTCGAATCCGGCAGCGGCTTTCGCGGTGCCTTCAACCGGCTTGTCGGCGCCGCGCCCAGCCGCGCCCGGGACACCGAGATCCTGGTCGCACAGTGGTTCGAAACCCCGCTCGGCGCGATGCTCGCGCTCGCCGACGACAGCGGACTCGCGCTGCTCGAGTTCGTGGATCGCCGCGGACTCGAGCGCGAACTCGAACGCATCCAACGCCAACTCAAACGCCGTATTCTGCCTGGAGCGCATGGGCTGCTCACGCAGATTGGCGAGGAGCTCGCGGCGTACTTTGCCGGTCGCGTGCTGACCTTTGCCACGCCCATCGCCCTTGCCGGTTCGCCGTTCCAGCGTGCCGTATGGAGCGAATTGCTGTGCATTCCGGCCGGAACGACACGCTCGTACGCCGAGATCGCCGCCTCCATCGGCCGTGCGTCCGCGGTGCGCGCTGTAGGCCGCGCCAACGGTGACAATCGCCTCTGCATCGTCGTGCCCTGCCATCGAGTTATCGGCGCCGACGGCACGCTGACTGGCTACGGCGGCGGCCTTTGGCGCAAGCAGTGGCTGCTCGAACACGAACGCACGCACGCCGGCGGACGCGGGCAGCTCGCCCTCGAGGTTGCACCGCGCCGGCACGCAGCGACGGCAGTCGCCGCCACCTGACAATGCCGGCCGCAGATCTCGCCCGGCTACTCTTTCTTGCCGGGCTGTGGGGC
>Ga0302324_100006964_pt1 | contig 24177 bp, 20 predicted proteins | sample Palsa_T0_1_FD_201949 | JGI IMG/M metagenome (GOLD analysis project Ga0302324, IMG submission 201949) | Peat permafrost microbial communities from Stordalen Mire near Abisko, Sweden - Palsa_T0_1 | ecosystem: Environmental > Terrestrial > Soil > Palsa > Peat permafrost | place: Sweden: Abisko... | reverse complement strand
TTTTCGCCGGCCCGCCCCGGGCGGTCCCCCCGCGGGGGCGCGCGGGCCCCGCCCCCCCCCCCCAATCATCTTCCTACCTCGGGGGCGGGGCCCGCGCCCCCGCCCCCCCGCCTCCGTTCCTGTTAACGGACGACCCGCCAAGGCGGGTCGTCCGAGCGAAAATGAGACGGGCGGCGTGGTCACAGACCATGCCGCCCGTCTCATTTTGAAGAACAGACCGGGACTGCGCGGTTAAAACTTGCGCAGTCCCGGGAAAGAACCGATCAGCCGCCGTGACGCAGGAGGCGGCCCGGGACCGCGCCGGTCTCCTTATCGTCTTCGATGATCGCCTCACCGTTGACCATCACGGCCTTGTAACCTTCGGCGCGCTGCACGCGACGCCATTCGCCGCCCGGAAAATCGTGAACGACTTCCATCGGCAGAATGTTCAGCTTGTCGAAGTCGTACACGACGACATCGGCCGCCGCGCCTTCCACCAGGGTGCCGCGATTCTTGAAGCCGGCACACATCGCAGGCTGGGCGCTCAGGCGGAAATGCGCTTCCTCGAGCGACATCACCTGGTTCTCACGCACGAACTTGATCAACGCCTCGGTCGGATAACGGCCGCCGGTGAAGAACTTGGTATGCGCACCGCCGTCGGAAACGCCGAAAATCGGCTGCGAATTCGAGTGAATCATCTCCGACATGTTCTTGAGGTTCATGTTGACCGGCGGAGTGTAGAAGTCCGTGTTGAGGCCGTCCGCGCATGCGATATCGAGCATCGCATCGACGACGTGCTTGCCTTCGGCCTTCGCGATCTCGCCGATCGTCATGTTCTCGTACTTCTTCAGGTCTTCGCGCTTGCACTCGAGCACGATGATCTCATCGATCTTGTTGGTGATGAGTCCGGTCTGTTCGACCTTGCGCAGCTCGGGACGGCGCTCGGGATCGGACAGCTTCATCAGGCGGTCTTCGATCGGTCCGACTGTGCACTCACGCCATGCCGGCATATCGTCCCACAGGTTCCAATCCTTGAAGGTGAACGCGAAATTGAGCTCGAGCGTCGCGCTCTGACCAAGCACGCGGATGCCGCGCTCAGTGCAGCTTTCCAGCCATGCGAGCTGGCGCTTGTAGCGCTCCGGATACATATCGTTGACGGCGATCGCATTGTAGAGAATCGGGCGGCCCGAGGTGAGCGCCAGTTCCTCGTAATGCTTCTCGGAATGCGTCTGCATGTCGCCTTCGTACTTGCTCGCATCCGGGATGTAGGACATCTGGATGAAGCCCTCATTGCGCTCGCCGAGGACCTTCGCCAGTTCGATTGCAGTCTCGTCGTGCATCAGGTCGGTCACCATCGGGGTGCCGTCGTAATCCGCCTGAACGCTGTTCTGCCCGAAGCGCTGCGCCGACCATCCGCACGCGCCATGATCCATCGCTTCGTGGACGATGCGCTTCATCTCGGCGGTTTCCGCCTCGGTGGGCATGCGCCCCGACTTCGCGTCCTCCAATCCCATCACCCACACCATGACCGGCGCCATCGGCACGAAGGGCAACAGATTCACGCCCTTGGGACGGCGATCGATGCTGTCGAGGAACTCCGGATAAGTAACCCAGTCCCACGGCAAGCCCGCCTTCATGGACACGTATGGAATTGCCTCGGTCCGCGTCATCGTGAGCATCGCGCGGTCACGGAAATCGGGTTTGACCGGCGCGAAGCCGAAGCCGCAATTGCCGATGACGAGCGAAGTCACGCCGTGCCAGCTCGAAATCGAGCAGTACGGATCCCAGAAAAGCTGCGCATCGTAATGCGTGTGCAGATCGACGAAGCCAGGGGCGACGATCTTGCCGGTGGCGTCGATCCGCTTGTCCGCCGAATGCGTTTTCAGATTGCCGATCTTGGCGATCTTGCCGTCCTTGATACCGACGTCGGCCTGGTAGCGCGGCAGGCGCGTACCATCGACCACCACTCCGCCGCTGATGACTACATCAAACTCTGCCATACGAATCTCCTTTGGCGCGACCGCGACATTTATCGCCGGCGTGTCGCCCATGCTTTCCCGGGATTTCCCGGTATTGTGATTTGCCGAAACCCTAACGCTAAGTTCCCAAGCCTGTAATGCTAATGCACCCCAACAGCATTACTTATACGTATGCGCCCGAAACGGGCTGGAGCGCAAGCGCTGCATTGGCCTCGAAGTTCGTCTCGACACGAATGACGCTTTCGCGCCGATCCACAGCTCAAATTGCCGCCTCCCATTGAAGCCAGCGCCATCCATCTGTCCACGGAAACGGAACTCAGTCCCCGTCATTGGCGTCCCCTTCCAACAACAGTCGCCCCGCGCCGAAATCTAGTAAATGATCATTTACTTGTCAAACGGAATCGCACGCCAGGCGTAAACCGATACGCGCAGCCTCGCGCATCGCGCTGACGAGGTGCAGCAGTGCGCCGCGCGGACCAGCGCACAACTTGGCGGCTTGAATCAACGGAGCGTTTCGGAAAGGCTGACAGCCAGTGAAAAAGGCCTCGTCAAAGAAGCAGCGCGCCGAGCCAACAGCCGCCGGTGCGAAGCGGGGAAAAGGAACGTCCGCGATCCCGAAGACCTCGACCAGCGAGCGCATCGTGAGATCAGCCGCCCATCTTTTTGCCACACTCGGATTCGCGCATACCTCGATGCCTGCGATCGCAAAACGCAGCGGGATCACGCCGGGCGCAATTTATCGCCATTTCGCGAGCAAAGCGGAATTGCTGATCGCGGTCGTACGCTACGCCCTCGAGACCTTGCCGACCAGCGTGCGAATGCTCGAGCCGGCGCAGATTGACGCGTCCGATCTGCCGGAGTTTGCCGCCAGCTACACCAGCCCCGGGCACAAGTTGATTCGCCAGCTTTCGCTCGAAATTCACGCAGCGGGCAGTCGCGAGCAAAATGTCATGAAGCTGCTCGCCAAAGTCAACGAGGAAGCCGCGCAGGCGACCTGCCGAAGTATCGCTGCGGCGCAGGACGCCGGGCAGTTTTCAGCGGCCCTCAACCCGGATTTCACCGCGCGGTTTTTCCTTGTGATGATCATGGGCCTCAGTCATATGGATACGCTGGAGCCGCAGTTGATCGGCGATGCGGCGTGGCATGATTTCGTGCTGGGCCGAATCTCAGCGCTGCTGGAATGTCATCCGCGCGAGCAGGCAAACGCGGGCGCCAATCACAATCACGCTACTGCCGTCCACAACGAAGCCGACTAGATTTCGCGATCAACTCGCAAACCACTGACGGAGGAACCACGATGGCCGAGATCACCCATCGATTCGTCACCACCAACGGCATCAGGATGCACTTCGCGGAAGCCGGCGCGGGGCCGCTCGTACTGCTATGCCACGGCTTTCCCGAATCCTGGTATTCGTGGCGCCATCAGCTTCGAGCGCTCGGCGACGTCGGATACCACGCGGTCGCTCCCGATATGCGCGGCTACGGCCAGACCGATCGGCCCAAGGAAGTCGAGGCGTATGACGTCTTTCAACTGACCGGCGACCTCGTCGGGTTGGTCAACGCCCTGGGCGGAGAGCCGACCCTGATCGTCGGACACGACTGGGGTGCATGGATCGCGCAGGCCGCCGCGCTCTTCCGGCCAGATCTGTTCCGCGCTGTTGGCCTCCTCAGCGTGCCCTTTCTGCCGCGCGCGCCGATCAGTCCGAGCGCCTGGGAAAAGGAGAAATATCCGGACAAGATTTTCTATCAGCAGATTTTCAGGGCGGCTGGTTCAGAGCAGATCTTCGAGAGCGACGTTCACGGAACAATCCTGAATGTGCTCTATACCGCCTCAGGTGAGCCGCCGCCCGAGCAACGCTGGAAGTTCGCGATCGATCCAAAGGATATTTCGAGCCTGACGCCCATCCCATCGCAGAAGCCGAGCTTTGTAACCGACGCCGATGTCGAATTCTTCGTCAATGAGTTCAAGCGAACGGGCTTTGCCGGCGGCCTCAACTACTACCGCAACCTCGATCGCAACTGGGCCTCCACGCCATTCCTCGACGGTGTGAAATTGCGCCAGCCGACGCTGTTCATCATCGGCGATCGGGACGGCGTCCTCGGCTTCTGGGGCGAGGAAGTCGAAACCATCGATCAGCACGTGCCGAACCTCGTCAATAAGGTGATCCTTCCCGGCGTCGGCCATTGGACTCAGCAGGAGCGCCCCGAAGAAGTGAATCGCTTGCTGATCGAGTTCCTGCGCGGCCTCAAATCGTAACAACAATTTTCGCGACGCCCGGCCTGGCGGCTTAGCCTCAGCGGCCTTTGAAGGCGGCCTGCCGCTTTGCCAGAAACGCGCCCATGCCTTCGACGCGATCCTCCGTGCTGAACAGAAAGGCCATCGCCTGCCGCTCCGCCTCGATCCCGGTCTTGAGGTCCGCATTCATTCCCGTATGGACGAGTAGCTTGGCACAGCGGACGCCCAGCGGCGGCATCTTGAGCAATCGCCGCGCGAGATCCATCGCGGTTTCGAGCACTTGCGCCGCCGGCACCACTTGATTCACGAGGCCAAAATGCAGCGCTTGCGACGCCTTCAGCGGTTCGCCGAGATAGATCATCTGCTTGGCGATCGCGGGCGGCAACATCTTCGATAGCCGTTGCGTTCCTCCGGCTCCCGGCAGCACGCCGATCAGGATTTCCGGCACGCCCATCGAGGCTTCCTCCGCCATGATCCTAAAGTCGCAAACCAGCGATAGTTCGCAACCGCCGCCAAACGCGAGACCGTTGATCGCCGCGATCGTCGGCCGATCGAGATCGTCGATCGCATTGAAGGTCTTCTGAATCGTCTCGATATGCACCATGAAGTCGCCGGCGCTCTCGATGCTGTTCAAGCTCGCGATATCCGCGCCCGCGCAAAACGCTCGCCCGTTACCTGTGAACACCACCACGCGTACGTTCTTGTCGGCCTTGACGTTCGCGGCGAGTTCGCCGAACTCGCGCACCATCACGTTGTCGATCGCATTGAGCTTGGTCGGACGGTTCAGCCGGACCAGCGCGATGCCGTCGTCGAGCGAATATTCGAATGATTGGTACATCGTGGCCTCCAGCAAATACGTGATGATGGACGCGCCGGTGGAATCCGGTTCAGCGTAACCGCGAGGAGCCTGCCATCACCCGGCAATTTTGTCTATCGGATTTTATGCGCAAAGGTTCCATCGCGCAGCACTTTCGGACGCGAGCAATACGGGACGCGTCTGGCAACGGCTCCGGCGCTTGCGGATAGCGACTCGCCTTGCGGATACTGTGGACGCATGGATACGGCTAATCGCAACGACGATGAAATCAAGCTGACGTGGCGTCCGCTGCTGTTAGGTCCACTCGCGGTGGTGCTGTTTTTCGCGGCGTTATGGCTCAACGATGGCGGCACCGCCCTGCTTGGCATCATCTTATTGGACCTGTCGTTTACCGTCGCGATGCTCTGGGTGGTGCTGGCCGCGCGAGCGACCGAAAATCTGAATTCGCCGCTGCGCGCCTTCATTCCGAAGCTCACTGCCTTCCTGGTGCTGGGTGCAGGCTTTCTTGCGGCCACCCGCTGGCACACCGATCCCCGAATCAGCTACCTCGAGTTCGGGTTCGCCGCCCTCTACATAATTGCCGGATACGTGGCGAATAAGATCTTCGATGCGAAAGTCAAACCTCCGCAATTGAAGCCCGTGAAAGTCCGCAAGCGTTCGCCTCGCAACTAACCTCGCGAAGATCCATCAGACGAACTTCATCGATCGCGATAGTCCCCTCACGTCACTGCCGCACAATGGTGACTCCAAATTCTTCATCTGATGTGACTATCCGCCACGCTGCTACCTAAGGCTTCGTTTGCTCTTTTCTTAGTCAACTTCGAATAGGCACTTGCCCGCATTTTCAGCAGCGGCTTCTTCCCTGCTGAATCGCGCGACTACCATAAATTGCGCCGTCTGGCGCCTACCACATTGCATAAGATTGCATAATGCAGGAACGCGGCTGCGGCTAATCATCGACGATGCATTTTGCCACAACAGGATCGTGTATTTCGCATTGTCGCAGTTGAGATAAGGAAGCCGCCTCGGCAAGGGCCAACCACTCTCTGATAAGGCACGCATCATGCTGAGCAGTGCCACAGCAAGAGTGGCTGGTGGTCAACTCTACTCGATGCTGTGACTGACCGGCCGCGGCTGAAAGAGGCAAACGATGTGGTCGTTGCTCGAGAAGCTTCGCCCTAGTCGGAGACTCAGTATAAGTCGCGCGCTCGGCGATGCGCTGGCCTTGCAGCGTCGCGGTGAAGCTCGTCCCGACGGCATATCCTCTTTCAGTTTCGCGATCGGATTAACGGTGAATTGGCGCGCCCGTGACGTACATCCCTGGGACCTCGACATGCCCGAAGAACGCAAAGCACCGCGCTTGGTTGATCAAACGCTCCGTGACACTGAAGCGGCGATCGAGCGAATTTTCGCGGCCTTTCCGGAGGTCAATACGCTCGAAGTGAACGTCTTCGAAAGAGAACCGGCGAGCGAGCAAGTGATTTTAGCGGGCGTGGTTGTTCGCTCTGACCTGGGGCGATGTTCATCGACTTCAATCGGCATGCGTTTGCGGATGCTAGGCGTCAACTATCGTTTGGCGGAACAACATTTCGTTCCTATCGCGGTTGGCAAAGGAGAGCCAAAACCGGTCGATAGCAAGTTCCAGGATTTTGCGCCCGAACCGCCACATCGTGACTCTTCGCCGCCGGCGGGTATGAGTAACCAATCGCGACCTTTGTGGCCGGACGGCGACCGTCATCCGAACTAGGCCGGTAACCCGAGCCCCCTGCGGCGCGGGTGTCTCATCGGTTAGTTTCTAGAATGCTTTCAAAATTCGCGGGCATCTCATCTGCCCGCCAAGGGAGAGATGCTAAAGATGGCTGAAAGTTCCGATCAAAAGATGAAGCCGACCCTTGGACTCACGGGGGTCACAGTCAATGCAATGGCCTTGATCGCTCCAGGCGCCTTCCTCTGGATTACCTTTGTCGTCCAGGCGGGCTATTCATTTCCTTCAGGTATGTCGATGTGGGCGGGCATCGTCGCCGCTTTGGCCCTCGCGTTCGCCACTGCTATCTCCTACTCAGAACTGGCTAAGCTCTACCCAGGTGCTGGTAGCTCTTACTTTTTTGCCGAGCAAGCCTTCCTGAACCATACCAGGCATCATAGGTTTGCACGCGTCGCCAAGTTTGCGATCGGCTGGGGCTCGCACCTTTATTACTGGGTCTATCCCGGTGCTATGGCCGCCACGATTGGAATCATGATCGGTTACATCGTCGGCATCCTCGCCCCGAACGTCATGAATTCCGGAACGCCGGGTCCCGTATTGATGGCGCTGGTCGCGGTCATCTCAGCCTTTGCGGTCTCCTACATCGCCTACCGCGGGGTGCAGGGTTCCACCAACGTGAACCTTGCTATCAATGCGATCCAGATCGCCGCCCTGCTATTCTTTGGCGTCTTGGCCATTGCCTACCGCGTAGGACATCCCGACGGCTCCACCGGGATGGCGCTCGACGGCACCACCAAGGTGCTGCATTACTCCTTTAGTGGCGACGCGCCGGCCCATCCTAGTGCATGGTCGGTAGTAGCCCCTCATGGGTTCAACTCGGTCATGCTGCAGGCTACTATAGCGATCTTCCTGCTATGCGGCTTCGAATCAGTTACCGCCCTCGGCGAAGAGGCCAAGAACCCCAAGCGCGACATCGCGCGCGGCGTCCTGCTTTCCCTCGTTATCCAAGGGTTGATCTGTTACCTCTTTGAATACTTTGCCGCGAATTACTTTCTGAGCAGCGCCTACAGCATGAACGACGCGAAAGGCTCTGCCGCTCCTATCGGCGACATGATGACGATCATCGGCAATACGATGCTGGGCGGCCACGGCCAGGCGTTCATGATGATCGAGGCGTTCACCGTATTCCTCGCCTTGATCGGAACTACTCTGAGTTGCATGAACACCGGCGCGCGAGTTACCTTTGCGATGGGTCGCGATGAGGAAGTGCCCGACCACTTTGGAGTCCTCCACCGCGAAAACCTGACGCCGCATCGGACCATCTGGACGCTAGCTGTCATCTCGGCAATTCTAGGCGCTTACGGCGCGCTATATTTCTTTGCCGGCGGTTCTGCTCCCGACGATAAGACTATCGCCACCCTTCCTCATAACCTATGGTACGCCGCCGGCATGAGTTCGAACGCCTATCTCGCCGGCCTCCCTAATGGCCTCGCCCTGGTGACGCTCATATCTAACTTCGGCATCTTCATCACCTATGGCTTGACCAACGTCATCTGCATGGTCGCCTATCAGGAGCGCAATGACTTCCAGGGCCTCAAGCATATGGCGATTCCGATGTTTGGCGCAGTTGCAAACGTCGCTTGCATGGCCTTCTACATCATCGGTCCGATCGAAGGTCTGGGCAGCGTCAAGGAGCCGTTGATGGCGGTCGGGATCGCGATTGCGTGGGGCTTGTACGGACTCTACTACTTTGTCCGCAATTCAAAGAAGCGCGGCAAGGCAACTCTAACGGTCAAGACTGCATAACGTCTCATCCACTTGAAATAGCAAAGGGCGCGGGATGACATCTCGCGCCCTTTTCATTCAGCACCTACCCAAAATTCTCGACCTTTGCGATCGACGCTAACAATCACGCCGAGCAGGCCATGCCCAGCGGTTCGATTACGCATCTAGTGAAGCGCGGCGTTGACAATCTCCTCCGCGATCATCTTCTTCGCATCATGCTCGTCTTCGCCAGGATGGTACACCGCGACTACCGTCATCTCGTCAGGCGATCCGCTGATTGAAACGCGCGCCACGATCACATTGTCGAAATCACTGGCCTGCAGTTGCCGCGCGTGCCGTCCCGCGCTCTCGTAGCCCTGGGACATATAGTCCGCGGTATCCCCCGTATAGCCCGGGCTGCCCGGCGGTGGCGGGGGAGTGGTTCCCGCTCCCGAAGGATCGGCGGTGGGTTGCCCCAGGTTGCCTTGAGCCTGAAGCGTGTTCATCAGGGTTTGCATTGGAGTTGCCCCCGGCGGAAGCATGTTGTTCTGCGCGCGAGCGCGTGCCAGCGCCGCCTGGTCCACGTCGGTTCCGGTATCGCCAACCGGTGGCGGCGTCGCCCCCGCCGCCTTGATCAGCCCCTCGACCTCGGGGTCTCCCGGCGCCAGGTCCTGCAGCGAAACGCCCGGCCTCAACGATTGCTCGTTCACCGAGACCGACAGCGTTACCGGATCAGTGGCGTTCGCGTCCGCCCCCCGATGCTCCGCCTCGAAGTCCTGTCGCAATACATCAGCCACCACCGAGTCCGTCGAAAACGCAACCACCTGGGCGTTGCCGGGTACGCTGATTTTACCCGCCCTGCGCACTTCGAGCGCCAGCGCCTGCGTCGCGCCAACGATCGCCAGACCCGCGGCGCCCGCAACGATCGATGCGTATGTGGTCAGTCGGCGCTTCATCAATAGCAATTAGATTCCGCCCCCGACGCGAACGCAACTCGCGCTTCAGGGCAGCTTCGTTTCGAGCAGTTCTTTCACGCGCCCCGCCCGCCAGTTCTTCAATCGCTCGGTAAGCGCCGTATCGCCGAGCGCGATAATCGCGGCCGCGAACAGACCGGCGTTGGCCGCCCCCGGCTTACCGATCGCCATCGTCGCGACCGGCACGCCTTTCGGCATCTGCACTATCGAAAGCAGCGAGTCCATGCCGTTGAGGCTCGTCGTCGGCATCGGCACTCCGATCACCGGCAGCAGCGTTTTCGCCGCAATCACCCCCGCCAGGTGCGCCGCGCCCCCGGCTCCCGCGATTATCACCCGCAGGCCGCGCGCCGCCGCACTTGCCGAGTACTCCAGCGTCAGATCGGGCGTCCGATGCGCCGACAGCACCCGGACCTCATGCGCTATCTGGAGCTCGCTCATCACCTCGGCCGCCGCCGCCATGTACTCCCAATCGCTCTTGCTACCCATGATCACGCCGACTAGCGGTGATTCCGCCGAAGCCATCGCATCCTGCCTCCCTCGCGCTTGATATATGATTGAAGGAGGCTGCTGCGCCGATGCGCCGTTGTCAAGCAGTCTCGTCCCTGCCGTATCCGCAGGGTATCTTGTTCCGTTACTCTCGATTAGCACGGCGACCCCGCGGAGCATTGTGGAATGGCGACAGCGATCCCGGTAAATCGATGCCGGTTCAGCGCAGCCGAAGTCACTCGCGCCACTCGCGCAACCTTTACCGGTGCGCTGGAAACGTACTTCGAGGGCGTCAGCGTTGACTCACGATCAATTGCGCCCGGCAACCTCTTCGTCGCGCTGCGCGGCGTGCGCGACGGCCACGATTTCCTCGCCGCCGCAGCCGCCCGGGGCGCCACCGCCGCCCTCGTCGAGCGTGGACGCACCCACCCGGCCATCGCCTGCTTCGAGGTTGACGACCCGCTCATGGCGCTCGGATCGCTCGCCCGGTTTCACCTCAAGCGGGTGCGCGCGCTGCATCCGCTACCGACGATCGCGATCGGCGGCGCGGCCGGCAAAACCTCCACCAAGGAATTGACCGCCGCGATGGCGCGCGCACTCTTCGGCGAAATCCTCGCCACTCCCGGCAATCTCAACAATCTCATCGGCGTGCCGATGACCATCTTTACGCTCACCGATAAGCATCGTGCGGCGGTCCTCGAATGCGGCACCAACCAGCGCGGCGAAATCGCCCGCCTCGCCGCGATCGTCGCGCCCGACGTCGCGCTCGTCCTCAACGTTGACGTGGAACACACTGAGGGACTCGGCTCGCTCGAGGGCGTCGCCGATGAGGAAGCCGAACTCTTCAAGACCGCACGCGTCGCCATCGTCGGCACCGCCGAGTCGATGCTCCTCGCGCGCGTCCCCCCCGCGATGCCCACGGTGAAGTTCGGCGCGGCGGCCGATGCCGATGTGCGCCTCGCGAGCCGCGTCGTCGTTACGCCCGGCCGCCAGCGCATCGCGATCGCCTTATCGCCCTCGATGACCGCGCGCGGCGTCGATAGCGCCCTCGAAGCGAATCTCGGGCTAATCGGCGCGGCCTCCGCGATGAATGCCGCGGCGGCCCTTGCGGCAATCACCGCCGCGGCCGCGCGGCCGCTGCTCCGCACCGACCTCGCCGCGCTCTCCCGCGCGCTGGCCGAGGTCGCGCCCGTCGCGGGCCGGCTCGCGACCCGCGAGATCGGCCGCGTCGTCGTCATCGACGATACCTACAACGCGAACCCGCGCTCCGTGCGAGTCGCACTCGCCGCCGCGCGCGAGACCGCCGACGGTCTGCGCGCGCGCCTCGTCGTCGCCCTCGGCGATATGCTCGAGCTTGGCGCCCTCGCCCCTGCGATGCACGCCGAAGCGATCCGCGACCTCTATCGCGTCCATCCCGACGCCGCCGTCGCCGTCGGCCCTGAGTTCGCCGCCGCCCTCCACTCCCTTACCGCCACTGAGAACGTTCCCGCCTCGGCTCCCGCCGATCCCGTCCCCCCTCAGCCTCCTGATAGCGTCACCACACTTACCGGCGCCGGCGATGCGCTTGCGGTCGAAGCCCTCCCCATCACCAAGGTTCCCAACGACGATGCGCTCGCGGTCGAAGGCCATCCACATCGACCTATGATTCACCTTGCTCCCGACAGCGCTCCTCTCTCCACCGTCGCCGAGCCCGCCAACGCCCTCACCACCGGTGAGGGCGTTACGGCATCGGCTCTCACCGCTTCCGCCCCCGCTCCCGTCGAGCCCGCCACCGCCGCCACCGCCGCCACCGCAGAAAGCCTCCCACCTTCCTTTGTGAGGAGGGTGGCCGATAAGGATGCGGATGCGGTCGAAGGCCTTGCGCATCGACCGATTATTCACTTAGCTCCCGACAGCGCCGCCGCTGCCACTCTCGTGCGCAGTCTGCTTCATCCCGGCGACGTCCTACTCGTAAAGGGTTCGCGCGGCATCGCGATGGAACGCATCATCTACGGCCTCGCCCGCTAAGACTTCACGCCGTAAAGGAGGATTGAGTTAAAATTGTCCCCCATTGATCGAAAAATTACACCCGGGCCCTTTGGGGTTATCAACTTAGCGTCTACTGCTCGCAACGACTTAAGTCTGTTCGTCGAAATCTGTATTGAGGGATTCGCTTTTGCCGAGAACGCCAAAAAAATCGCAACAATTCTAGGCAAGTCAAAGGAAGGCGAGGGTGACGCTCTTTTTGAAAGTAAGATAGAACACGCAGAATCGTTGGAGGAATTCGCAAAGGTGCACGGCGAATTAGAGTTTTCTTACCTATATTGCCTAGTGTCTTTGAGGCTATGGTCGATCCTCGAAACATTTGTCAAGGATTTGAGCCATGAGATGCTTCTTGGATTTCCGGAGTTGCAGTCCATAGAGGCTTTGAAAGAACTCAAGGGACCACTTTTTACCTTTTTTGACGTCTTCAAAATCGGAGCAAGCAGCCGTAATTCTTAAACTGTTAGAGAGAGACCTCGGCAGTCCTCAGAAACAGATTGGCATCGCTCGATTCGAATCGCTCTTGGAACAATTCGAATTAGCTGGCGCAATTAAACCTATAATTAAGCGAACCCTAATAGAGCTCTGGGCGGTGAGGACGTTGTTGCTCACCGAAATGGAATCGCCGATTCGAGATTCCTGGAAGTCTGTCCCTGGTTCGATGCTTCGGTAGGAAAACAAATTCTTGTCTCTAAGCGTGACTTTCACCGTTACGATTTGGCGTCTTTATGGTACTTAATGGAAGTAGATAAACGCCTGATGGTCAAATATCCCCAGCACATACCGACGACTGAAAAGAATTATGCGAAGGTCTGGCAGATTGAAGAATTACTTCAAGAACTGCTGCTCTCACTGGAAACATTGAGTGGCGAAAAAGGACAACTAGGATAAATCGGATTTGAGAGCTCGCTCCACGTGCCCGAGACATCCGCGCAGAATGGCCCACCACGCGCAAGTACCATCTGCCTAAGGTCCGCCCCGCTAAAGCCACGCAGTTGACGGTCTGGCTGCGGAAGTGTGAGGTGAGCATTGAAGACTCCCGCTAGTTCCGAGATCCCTACGCGCAGTCATCATCCCACCCACTCCGCAGGGCTGCCGTGTCAAGCGTGCAATTCTTCCCCACAAACGGATAGCGAAAATGTTTCACGTGAAACATTTTCGCCTTCCATTCGTTTTGTGGTTAAAAGACTGAGCCTCCCAACCTCACAGACCAGCTAAGCCCAAGCGGCTTTTTCGATTTCTGAACGGGAAGACCAGCCCGGCCCATCCAGCCACAAAACGCTCGCCGCAATGCCGTGACCGGGGGAGTGAAATTTGCGCAAATCGCGCCTCATCCACCGCCAAATCCTTGCGCCCGATGCACCCCCGGATTGTCCGGAGTTATCCCGAAGCGTGCGAGCGGCTCTCGAACGTGCGGGCACGCCACTTGGCCAGGCGCCCTGGATGCCCGGGATTACGCCCGCCGCCGTCTCCATTGTCGCCGCGCCGCATTGCATCGTCTCAGCCGCCTCGCGTATCTCCTCCTCTCCTCCCATCGTCTCATCGCCGCGCGCGGGCATTGCATCGTTTCAGCCGCCGCGCCGGACGATCTCGTGAGCCGCCCGCTCCAGCGCCTCCCGAAAGGCCGGATGACTGATCGCGATCATCCGCCGCACTCGCTCGGCGATCGTTTGGCCGCGCAACTCGGCCGCACCAAACTCCGTTACGATCACATCGGCGTCGCTGCGCGCGGTCGTGACGACTCCGTCCTCGAGCCGCGCCACGATTCGACTGATCGAGTCGTCGCGCGCCGTAGCCGGCAACGCGATCACCGATCGTCCGCCCGGCGACAGTTGCACGCCGCGCACGAAATCGACCTGGCCGCCCACGGCTCCCATATAAGTGCCCGCCGCGACCTCTGCGTTCACCTGCCCGGTAAGATCAACTTCGATTGCCGAGTTGAGGGCGACGATATTGCCGAGCCGGCTCAGCACCAGCGGGTTATGTGTGTGGGCCGGCGTGAACAGTCGAATCGCCGGATTCCGGTCGGCGAAATCGTAAAGCCGCCACGTCCCCACCAGGCATCCCGCCGTGGCGTAGCCCGTATCGATTGGCTTGCGCGCGTTGGTCATCGCGCCGCGTTCCATCAGGTCAGCGGTGCGATCGCTGATCAGTCCCGAATGAAAGCCCAAGTCGCGCCGATCGCCGACGCTCGCCAGCACCGCGTCGGGAATGGAGCCGACTCCTATCTGGATCGTCGTGCCGTCCTCGATGTAACTGCCAACGTGCCGTGCGATTGCTTCTTCGACCGGACCGATCGGTTGCGCCCGAACTTCCACCGGCGGCCGCGACGTCCGAATGACGTAGTCGATGCGTCCGCGATCGACGCCGCCATCGCACCACGTCCACGGCACCTGGTCGTTGACCTCCGCGATGACCACGCGCGCCCGCGACATCGCGGCCCGCTGGAAGTCGTTGCCAAGTGCGAAGCTGTATTCCCCTCGCTCGTCAGGCTCGCTGAGTTGCACGAAAACGACGTCGGCGCGAAAGACGCCCCGCTCAAAATAGCCGGGAATCTGCGAGAGATGACACGGCACGATTCGCAGCAGTCCGTCGCGGGCAAAGCCGCGCAGACTGCCAATCGCACCCAGGCTACTGAAGGTCAGTACATCGGTATGTTCCCGCTGCAGCGTCCGCCGCGATCGCACGCCGCCCATGAACACGCTCGCGCGGCCAATTCGATGCCGCTGTTCGAGCAGCTTCTCAACCAGCGTCGCCGGCTCGCCGGCGCCCTGGCCCCAGACGATATGGTCGCCGTCTCTGATAAGGTCGGCGAGATCGAGTGAGTCGAGGCTGATCTCCTGAGGCATAGGATTCATCGGGCGCGATCCGCGCCGGGGAACAATCGCACAAACGACAGCCGCAATGCCACGACCCCGTCCGTTGCTGATCGCGATCAACAAACTCATCCCCCGGACCGTGCAAAGAAATCCAGAGTGAGATATATGCCATCGACAATCGGCAGCCCGAACTCGATGCGACGATCACGGCGCCGAAACGTTCAGACGATGAAAGGTACGTTCACCAATGCAGCGAATGAAGCTTGCTTACTGGCTTTTCCTGATCCTGACGCTTGCAATCACTGTGGCAATCGCGGACGCGCAGCAGTCGCCCGCCACGCCCTCATCCGATAGCTCGAACACGAAAACCGGATCTAACGCGGCCGCATCGATCAACGCCGCAGCTCAGCCGGGCGGCGCCGCCAGCGTGAATGATTCCGGGATTCCTGTCGGTACAGTAATCACAATGCAGAACTGGCAGAAGTACCAGCAGTACTTCTCGGATGGTGTCGCCGATCTGTTCGCGGGCAAATACTACTGGAAGATGCCCGCCGACGTTTCGATGGAAGTAGGTCCGACGATCGTCAACGCTGCGCCGAAGAACTACCTGGAGGCAACCGAGAAGTACTCGTCACAAGTGAGGATTGTGGAGCTTCCGGATGGCGGACTCGATCTCCAGGGCTACCAGGGAGGCTTGCCCTTTCCAGATCCCGAGGAACCTCACAAGGGCTGGAAGATTCTGGCTAATGTCTGGTATCGCTATATCCCGCACCTTTCATACATCAGCCACGCCAACGGCTGCACGCTTAACAGCAGCGGCAATGTGAACTGCGCGACCGGCAATGTGGTCTATCGGCAACTGAGCTATAACACCGATCCCGGAACCACCAACGCCGCCGACCCGGAAGGCAGGTACTACACTCAATGGTTCATGATCCTCGAGCCCGAACAGGATCGCTACACGGCGTCGCTGACGATCGCCTACAACGATCTCAAGCGCCAGCAGGATCTTTATGCCTTTATCCCTTCGCTGCGGCGCTATCAGGCAGTGTCGGCTGCGGCGCGCTGCGGACAAACGTCGGGATTGGATATCAATGAAGATGACTATCGATCCGGATTCAACGCGAACGTTACTCAATTCAATGTTGAGTATTCCGGCGAAAGAAAGGTCCTCGCGCTGATCCTTTCAAAGATGCCGACTAGCAAGTTTCCCGACGATTACGATATGCCGCTCGGATGGCCGTTGCCCTCGTGGGGAAAATGGCAGATGCGCGACACTGACGTGATCGGCGCAACCAAGCTGCCGTCCCAGGCCAAAGGCTATTGCTATGGGAAACGCGTAATGTATGTGGACAAGGCCGACGCCACGCCTTTATGGGAGGAAATATACGATACCGACGGGAAGCTATGGAAGATTGGCGGCCTTTATTTGCATACTGTAGATGTTCCCGGCATCGGACCGGTTGACGCTTCAGGCTCGCTGATCTACGAGTTCTGGGATATCCAGAACAATCATGCGTCATTCATAGCAGATCCAACTGACAGCTCCCATCCATTCTACGTCAACGAGCAGGTGCCGAATGACTATGTGGATATCACCCGATATTCGACACCGAGTGGACTGAACATGATCATGCGATAGCTACTCGGAGATCGCCGATCGCGAATAGTCAGCGGTGGAGACGTAATACTCAATTTCGTTTAAGCGGAGAATCAACGGAGGAACGGAACATGGAAAAGACTTTTACAAAGCGCGCAGTCACCGCCGAATTGGCGGCCAAACTGGTTGAAGGGGCCGTGGCCAAGGCGAAGTCCCTGGGCGTTCCGCAGGTGGTTGCGATCCTCGATGAAAGCGGGCTGCTAAAGGCGTTTTGCCGGATGGATGGCGCGCCGCTGATCAGTATCGAAGTATGCCAGAACAAGGCGTATACGGCTCTTTTGGGCGCGCCTTCACAGGACTTCTTCAATCGCATCAAGGACAGCCCGGCGTTGCTGGCGGGAGTTCCGCACATCCCGCGCATCGCGGTTTTCGGCGGCGGTCTGCCGATCAAGATCGACGGCGTAGTGGTCGGCGGCATCGGCGTGAGCGGCGGTTCGGTCGATCAGGATATCGAGTGCGCGCAAGCGGGACTGGACGCCATCCCCAGCGCTTAGAAGATTCGCTCGCGGAGCCGATTCCGATCCTCGAGTCCCTTGCCGTCAGGGAGGGACTCGAGGTAAGTACCGTCTGGATCGTAGCAAGCCGAGATCAAATCCGGAGGTGCCGCATATAGTCACTCGCGATAGTCACTTGCGATAGTGCGATAGTCATAGCAGATAATCATTGCGCGCGCGCCGCCTATCGCTGATCGGGTAGCCGGGTATAAGCGTTGAAGTTCCCGAAGAGCTGCTCGTCCTGCACCTCGGATCGGGTGACAGCCTCGACCAGCAAACGCCCGCCGACGAAACATCCTTTCCAGGATTGCCCCAGTCCGCCAAAGGTTTCGTCGCGGTCACCGCGCGATCGCACGGCGTTGATTCCCACCTTGTAAGACCTTAACTGGGCGGTGATTTTCGTCACCAGGCTCGTATCGTCGCATGCGATGGATGACACGAGCGAGCCGTTGGAGACGTTCATTTCGTGGATCAACTCATCCAGCCGATCGACGACCAGGAAGGTATCGACCGGTCCAAACGGCTCCAAATGATAGAGCGTGCAATGCCTGGGAATATCGAGCAGCGCCTGAGGTGCGAAGTAGGCGGAACGATCCTGGCCGGGGAGAAAAGCGTTGTCGTCGAACTGCCCCTCGTACAAACAGGTCGCTCCGCGCTGAACGGCTTCATTAACATCGGCGTGAAGTTCGGCCGCCTTGCCGGTGCTGATCAAGGGACCGAAATCCAACGACGGAGGCTCATTGGTGCCGGCGAGGGCGGCGGCTGGATGACCGAAGCGCAAGGACTTGACGACCTTCAAGTAGGTATCGAGAAACCGCGGGAAGAGCTTGCGCTGGACAACGAAACGGACGTAGGCAGTGCATCGCTGCTTGCCATATTCGAAGCCTTTCTTGATCTGCTTTTCGAGCTCGGGCCAATTGGAGAATTCCCATACTCCGTAGGCGTTGATGCCTTCCATTTCGAGCATATAGGGAACGCCCCGCATCTCCATCCGCTCTGCGATGGCGTTGCCGGTTTCCTTGCCACCGATGAAGGACAGGCATGAAACCGCGGGGTCGGAGACAAGGGCGCGGCTGAGATCGCCGCCGGGTCCACTGACTAACGATATGGGTAGTCCCGCGCGCCGCGCGAAGGCCGCCGAGATAGTCAGTGCGTAGAGCCCGCCGTCAGTAGGAGTTTTGATGATCGCACTATTGCCAGCAAGCACCTGAACCAGAACCGCGTGATACAGCGCCGAGAGCGGATAGTTCCACGAAGCGATATTCGAGACCATTCCGACCGGCTGACGCCGTCCGAGCATATGTTCAATTTTTTCAATGTACCATTCGACGCCGGAGATGCAGCGGTCCACGTCCGCTTCGGCGACCTTGAAAGGCTTGCCGATCTCCCACATCAGCAATGAAATGAGTAGGACGCGGTTATGCTTCATATCATTGAGGCATTGCTGAACGCGCCGGCGGCGCTCGTCGAGATCGACCTGAGCCCAGGCCGACTGCTCCTTTGCGGCAAACTCGACCGCGGAGCGCGCGACTTCATAGGAGATGAACGGGAGAGCACCGAGCATGGTACCGTCGTTGGGCGTCTTGTAAGGGCGATCGTAGCCGGGCTCCTGCCATTCGCCACCAATCAGATTAAGGATCTGCCGATCGGAGTTAAAGGCCTCGGGCACGAGGGCGCGGGTTTGCCCGAGCAACTTATCCCATTCGAGTGCGGGCAGGATGCGCGCAGCAGCCCCAGCTTGATGATTGCCAGCGCTGATTTCCGGCTTCGCTTCCGCTTTCATCTTCATACCTCTGATGTTGAATGTAAGTTTCGCCCGGCGATTTCAGATTGCGCTCGAGCGCGGTTCTAAATTAGGTCCCTTTTCCGCAATGAAGGTCAACTACCAAGCGCAAATTTGAGCAGGCCGATCGGCACTTGCACGGACCAAGGTCGAAGGGCGTAATGGTGCCACGATGGAGGCGTTTGACGTCATAATTGTGGGCGCCGGCGCCGCGGGATTGATGTGCGCGATGGCAGCAGGCCGGCGCGGCCGGCGGGTCCTGTTGCTGGATCATGCGGATCGTCCCGGTGCGAAGATCCTCATCTCGGGTGGCGGGCGCTGCAACTTTACCAATCGCGAAATCGCGCCGGAGCGATTTCTTTCGACGAATCCGCATTTCTGCAAATCCGCACTGAGCCGCTACACCCAGGGGGATTTTATCGAACTGGTCGAACGGCATCGGATCGCCTATCACGAGAAGACGCTGGGGCAGTTGTTCTGTGACGGTTCGGCGCGCGAAATCCTGGCAATGTTACTCGCGGAATGCGCTATCGCAAACGTGGACCTGCGACCAGGACATGACATCACCGAGGTGACTCGCGATGACCGCTTTCGAGTCGATAGCAACCATGGCCGCTTCGTAGCTTCGGCACTTGTGCTGGCAACCGGCGGCCTATCGATTCCGAAGCTGGGTGCGACAGGATTCGCGTACGATGTAGCGCGACGGTTTGGCCTGGCGCTGACTGAACCACGGCCGGGATTGGCACCGCTGCGGCTAATCGGCGAAACGCTGGCACTATGCCGCGCGCTGTCCGGAGTATCGGTTGACGCCGAGGTTTCGGTGGGGCAGCAGCGCTTTCGTGAGAGCATTCTGTTTACGCATCGAGGGGTGTCGGGTCCCGCGATTCTGCAGATCTCCTCTTACTGGCGTGACGGTGAGACGCTTTCGATTGATCTGGTTCCGCAGATCGACGCTGGAGATTTCCTGAAGCAGCGCAAACGGGATCGGCCCAGAGCGGAGCTCAAGACGGTGCTGGCGGAAGTGCTGCCGACTCGTCTCGCGCATGCTATCGCAGGAGTCGCGGCGGAAGGAGTCACGATGGCAAACCTTCCCGACCGCCTCCTGAATGCCACGGCGGCGCGATTGAAGCGTTGGGAGCTGAAGCCCTCCGGATCGGAAGGATGGGAGAAGGCCGAAGTGACGGTTGGCGGCGTCGATACCGACGCGCTGTCATCGAAGACGATGGAGGCGCGCGACGTGGCAGGCCTCTACGTTATAGGAGAGGCGGTCGATGTCACCGGATGGCTAGGCGGCTACAACTTCCAATGGGCCTGGTCGAGCGGCTGGTGCGCCGGTCAATCGGTCTAGTATTCAAAATTAAAGTAGCTACAAAGAATAACCAACCAGTAGCGCTGCGGACTTCGGATATGCCCCGAACGGCTCAGATTGATCGTGGAATGGTAATTCAGTCCGCCGGTCTTAGTCGTCGTCGCCCGCCGAAAATGTCTTATCCAATAGCTTCTTCTGATCTGAGGAAAGCCGCCATCCTGAAGCCCCACAGTTCTCGGCGACGCGTGAGGTTTTGTCAGACTTCGGAATAGTTATAATTCCCGGCGCCCAAGTGCACCAATTCAGCGCGACCTGAGCCAGCGTCTTTTGGGTCTGTGCGGCCACCTGTTCCAATACCTTCATTCGATCGGGATCCGAAGAAGCCCTCGAATTCCGGGCGAGCCGGCCGCTATCGAGCGGCGTGTAGGCGATGATAGCCACCTGGTGATCCTGACAGTAGGGCAAAAGGTCCGCTTCAATCTGACGGCGATTCAAATTGTAGAGGACCTGATTGGAGACGATCGGGTACTTGCGCGCCGCGGCCTGAGCCTCGCGCAATTCGGCAGTCGAGAAATTGCTCACACCAATGTATTTCACCATGCCGCGATCGACCAGGGCCTCCATCGCGCGCATTGTTTCCTCAATCGGAACCAGCGAATTCGGCCAATGAATCTGGTACAAATCGATGCAGGCGATATCGAGGCGCTTCAAACTGGCCTCGGCAGCCTTCAAGACTTCGTCGTGGCGAAGGTGGTTGCCGGAAACCTTGCTTGCGACGAATACCTTATCGCGAAGGCCCTTGATGGCTTCGCCGACAACTTTTTCGGTGCCATAGGCCTCGGCAGTGTCAATCAGCGACGCACCCAGGCTGATGGCGTGGCGCAAAGGCTCGGCGCCCCCGCCATAACGCCAGACGCCGACTCCAATCTCAGGGACCATCTCGCCCGTATTGCCAAGCGGCTTCTGCTCCATTGTGGTGTCCTCGACGTTGCGAAGTTACACTAGCCGGTTCGACGCCGGGAATCAGCTAATGAGATCCGTTCTGCATATTGGAGTTGGTATGCGCCGTTGCATAGGTTGTGAGATCGCGGACGCCCGATCGATCAAATGCAACCTGGCGTTCACTGCACTTGTTGCATTGGCCGCAATGCTTCCCGGCCGAAGGTGCCATGCAGGTGAGAGTCAACTCGAGAGGTAGATCTTTAAAGCGCCTGACGATCTCCCATTTGTGCAATTCCCGGAAAGCAGCTTTCACTTCGACGAAATGGTCCAGGCCAATAGTCAGCGCAGACGCGAACTTGCTAAAGAAATCCGGCGAGGCGTCGGAGAAGGGATTGCCTCCAAGCGATCCGATTCCGATCTGAGATACGTTATGAGTACTGCACCACACAGCGGCAAGGCCGATCAGAAGAATGTTTCGGCCCGGGAGGAAAACGGAGGTATCCGGCTCGTCGGCGCCGGGAACTCCATTCACACCAGTGCTCCAGTGGTCACCGTACATAGGAGCGACTGGCACCGCGAGCGTCGTCACTGGCTGAACATTCGGACTGTCAAGGGCTTTCAGGAATACGCCGAGCGCCTTTCGCTCCTCATCTTCCCATGCGAGGCCGCACCTTACATAGATGGGATAGACCTCGCGGGTCCGGGCCTCATCCGCCATCAATACGGAGCTATCGAGCCCGCCGCTCGTCAATACCGCGATTTTATTCACACCACTCTCCCGGCCATCCCGTGCACTTTTTACGATTGTTTCAAGATTAAGAGTCAATCTTGAAGTCGCAAGAGAAACGCATCCGATCGGCTCTCCAGTACGGAATTCAAGCGCTTAGCTAGATCAAAAAGCGTACACCCTGGAAGGATCGCGCGCTACCTCGAACTCGATCTTGCTTCGCGAATCTGACATGCTTTCGCGTCACGTGAACAAAACATTGCTCGCAACACATCGGTAACAATTGCAAGGACTGCGATGACATCCCGCGAGAGCGCCTGGTACGTGGACTTTTTCGGCGACGACTACCTCAACATCTATAGTCATATATTCACCGGCGAGCGGGCGGCGAAGGAGGTATCTTTTGCCGAACGTTTGCTGGAATTGACACCTGGCGCGCGGGTGCTCGACCTCTGTTCCGGGCAGGGCAGGCATAGCGTACCCCTCGCACAGCGGGGTTATCGCGTCACGGCACTCGATCTGAACGCGGATTACCTGCGGCTCGCGCAACATGCAGCCGAAGCCCATGGTGTAAGTCTTGAAACGGTCGCCGGGGATATGCGAAGGATTCCGTTCACGGCTTGTTTCGACGCGATCATCAATATGTATTCCTCCTTCGGGTACCTGGAAGCCGAGGCCGACGACGCTCGAGTGTTGGAGTCAGTAGCTACGGCGCTCAAGCCGAAGGGCCGCTTTTTTCTCGATATGCTCAATCGCGAATGGGCCGTTGCGAACTACATACAAAACGATTGGCATACGGGTGCGGATGGTACACTGTATATCGAACGCCGCGACCTTGATCTGGCGACGAGCCGGATGCATGTTCATTTCACAATTGTCGATCCAAAGGGCGGCCGGCGTGAGTCGATCGGTCACAAGATTAGACTATACACCCTTACTGAGATCAGCAGGATGCTAGCTGAATCCGGGTTCGATGAAATCGCCGCATATGGGGGCTTTAACGGCGAGATCTATTCTATCGACACTCGCCGCATGATCGTCACAGCGCGAAAGAGCGCGCAACGGCTCCGACACCGTTCGTGATGCAACCGTTGTAAACTCAATGCCGATGCCATTTTCGGATTATTGCCTCAATAGCAAGCGTGGCTTGCGGCACCTACTGATTGCGCTGTTGTTGACGGTAACGGTTGCAGCTTGCACTTCGCATCCTGATGATTCCGCGAACACCTCAAGCTTTCGCGTCGCATTGCTCACACCGGGTCCGGTGAGTGATGCCGGATGGAATGCGGCCGCGTTCGACGGCTTGCAGTTAGTCAAGGATAAGCTAGGTGCCGAGACCGCGATGGTGCAAACGCGTTCGCCCGCTGACTTTGAGGACAGCTTTCGAGATTTCGCGTCGCGCGGCTTCAACCTGATCTTTGCGCATGGCTACGAATACACCGATGCGGCGATCGACGTCGCGCGCTACTTTCCCAATACCTACTTCGTAGTCAGTTCGGGTAGTGAGTCTTCAAAGAATGTGGCTTCTCTGACATTCAAGATTGACGAGGCGGCCTATGTTGAAGGCCTGATTGCCGGCGGCGTCTCCAAGAGCGGCGTGGTGGGCGCGATCGGAGGAATTGAACTACCGTCAATCAAGCTGACCTTCGACGGGTTCAAGCGCGGCTTTCTGGCAGTGCAGCCGAATGGGCGTATTCTGACGAGCTACACCGGCAAGTTCGACGACGTGGGCGCAGCCAAAGAGGCGTCGCTCGCGCAGATTTCGCAGGGCGCAGATGTTCTCATTCACGACGCGGACGCGGCGGGACTGGGCGTCTTTCAGGCAGCTGCGCAGGCTCATATATATGCTTTCGGTGCGATTCGAAATCAAAACGACATTGCCCCCGACGTCATCCTTGCGAGTGCGGTGACTTCGACAGCGGAGGCATTTCTGAAGGTTGCGACTGAGGTGAAGAATCATCACTTCCAGCCGGCAATGCTGGAATTCGGAATGGCGGATGGGATGGTAAAAGTAATACTCAATCCGAAACTGGAATCCCGCATCCCGCCGGCGATACTCGAACGAGTGCATGCCGCGGAACTCGCGTTTCACTAGCCGGGAACCTCACTCGTTGGCGCCCGATCGGATTCGTGCCGCCATATGCTCGCCAAGCATAACGGCGGTCAAGTGGGTATTCGCGCGCACCATTTCGGGGATGATCGAGGCGTCGATCACGCGCAATGCTTCGGCGCCGATCACACGGCATTGAGGATCGACGACCGAACGAGGATCGTCCGACCGGCCCATTCGGCAGGTACCCGAAGCATGCTGGACATCGAAGCAATGTTCCAGCATCCACTGGTCGCTCGGAATTGCAGGCAATGACTCTCGCGAACCCTTGCTCACCAGATCGAGTGATCGCCCCAGGTGCGCGGAGTAAGAGATCGCGCGAAAGGCGGGTTGCTGTGCGATCGCAATGAGCCGGCGTACGGCATCGCGCA
>Ga0302324_100006963_pt1 | contig 24179 bp, 16 predicted proteins | sample Palsa_T0_1_FD_201949 | JGI IMG/M metagenome (GOLD analysis project Ga0302324, IMG submission 201949) | Peat permafrost microbial communities from Stordalen Mire near Abisko, Sweden - Palsa_T0_1 | ecosystem: Environmental > Terrestrial > Soil > Palsa > Peat permafrost | place: Sweden: Abisko... | reverse complement strand
CAGCCTTGGGATTGGGCTCGATGTGGCTGGCGTGCGGGTACCATTCGCTGATCACGCCCTGGGAAAAACGTACTTTCACCGACACCGTGGTTTCACTCGGCGAGTAAAAATAAAGAACGGGGGTCTCCATGCGGATGGTTCCGCTCAACCCTACTTTCAGGTCGGCGGTGCGAAAGTGTTCCACGAATCGCGGCAGGTCGCTGCCATTCAGCGGGAACCACCGCATGGCATGGCCGTCGCGTCCGGCAATGGAAGTGAAGGTTCCCCACTCGTGCGCGGTGAGATTGGAGTCGGTAGAGTTCGGTCGCGCGGCGCGACCGCTGACGAAGGGACCCGAGAAGGCAAGGCAGGTCAGGGAAGCGCTGAGGACCGAAACTCGGAGTGCCGAAACTCTGACGATGAGGGAGCGGACGGCGAGAGTGGCCATGAAAAACCTCCCGGCGCGACAGCAGAAAGTTTATCGTGACTCGTTGCTGGAGGGCAATCAGGCCGGGTAGTGTTGCAAACGGCCACAGAATGCGGCCAAAAGAGAAATGAATCGCGCTCGAATTGTCGATTTCCGCGAATCTTCTGATGCCCAGCGGAAACTTCCGTGGCACGACCTCCGGTAGGTGTTGGCCACTGGTAACAGGTTACTTCCCTTCAGGATCGTTGACTTAGCTTGAGGCACGGGTTACCTTCGCGATATCTCTCCTCAGAGGAAACCTTTGGCCAGGAAGATACTGCTCGCCGACGACAGCGTGACCGCCCAGAATATGGGGCGGAAGATCCTTGCGGATGCGGGCTACGAAGTCATCACCGTAAATAACGGCTCGGCGGCCTTGAAAAAGATCGCCGAGACCAAGCCTGACATCATCATCCTCGACGTTTACATGCCCGGATACAGCGGGTTGGAAGTGTGCCAGCGGCTCAAGGAAGCGCCGGAGACGGCGCGCGTTCCGGTGCTGTTGACGGTGGGTAAACTGGAGCCCTTTAAGCCCGAAGAAGCGCGCCGGGTGCGGGCCGAGGGCTACATCGTGAAGCCCTTTGAAGCCAGCGAGTTGCTGAGCGCGCTAAGCAAGCTGGAAGACAAAATTGTGCCCCGACCGGAGCCTTCGAAGCCGGGCCGGTTCGCGCGCGCCAATGCCGCCATTGACGAAGGCAGATATGACAAGTCGGTGGCGAATGAAGAGGATTCGGGATGGAAAGACCGGATCGGGTTCCCTTCCAAGAATAAGAAACCCGCGGAAGCGGCCTACGACGACGACTCGACGATCTACAACGCAGTCAATAAAGATCTGCGTACGGTAGTCGATCGCAAGCTGGCGCAGGAGTCGCGAGAGGCGGCGATCGCGTCCGCCAAAGACAAGGGCGAAGAGGCGCGCGAGGAAGCTCGCGAAGAAGCGCGGATCGATCTGGGCGCACTGGCGCCTGAGGGTCTGCCCAAGGATGTGACTCCGGAAGAGATTGCCGCGCTCGCGGCAGCTGCTGCCCAGGTAAAGGAAAAGCTGGCGGAAAGCGCGGGGCCGGTTGAGTCGAAGCCTGCGGATGCAGTGATCCCGGCGGAAGCTCAAGTGGCGGAGGCAGCGAAAAAAGAATCTACGGCTACGGAAGCGGCGCCCAAAGAAACCGGCACGGCGGCGACCTTTGCCGCACAGACTTTTGCCGAACCCAGGACGACGGCGAAAGGCGAAGCGTCTTCAGATCAGTCGGGGCACGAGCAACATCTGGGCGCACCTGTTCCCAGCCCGACGGAAATGATGGCGGCCATTGCCGGAATGATTCCGGAGATGGGTAAGGGGACGGCTTCCAGTTCAGGGAACGGTTCGGGATCGCATGAGGGCGCGTCATACAGTGCGGCATCGGGCAGTGTGGCGTCGGGCAGTTCTGCAGTGGGCGATATCGAGCCTGGCCTTGAGGTTGAGGAGCCCCGCCATCCCTACCGGCGCTCTACGGACTCACCTGCCAGTAAAGCCGGAACGGTTGAGCCGATAACCATGGCCGCATCCGCGGGTGCGGGGTTTGGGGGATCGGGGTCACGCTGGACGGCGGTTGCCGTAGCGTTGTCCTCCGACGAAGGAACGGTTTCGCTGGAACAAGAGATGCAGAAGGCGCACGCAGCGGCGGAGGTTGGCCGCGCCCAAGCGCTTGCGACGATCGCTGAGGCCGAGCCCGCGCAGCCCGCGGCAATCGCAATCGCGGAAGTGGTCAGCGCGCCTGCCTCAACGGAGGCAGCGACTTCGTCTCCAACGTCGTCGTCACCTTCATACTCTCAGACTGCCTCTGAGACTGCCACGCCGGTTGCGCCAGCGCTGCAAACCGAGGCGGTATCCGCCGAGGTACGAACCGAGTCACAGACCGAATCACAAACTGATCAGTCCGCGACGGCGCAGGCTCGCGAAACAATCACGACTGCGGTGAAGGAATTCGAGAAGGTAGCGGCTTCGAACTTTGCCTTGCACGCAGCTTCGACCGAGCCACAGCCAGTTCAGTATGTTGGAGGCGCAGCGCCGAGCGCGATTGAGGCGGCGCGGACTGATGAGACGAAGTCTGACGGCGGCCTGGAAGCGCCGGTGGCGCAGTTTGAGCCCAGCCGTCCTGAAGCGGAAGCAACGAAAGCGGAAGCAACGAAAGAATCCGCGAGTGAGATGGTGCGGCAAGAACAAGAGTCGAACCAATGCATCGAAAAAAACCAAGAGCGCATCGGGGAAGAGCTGAAACCGGAATTACAGAAGGCAGAAGCAGAAAAACAACCTGCGCCTGAAGATATGATCACCGCGGAGCGGGTGACGGATATTCCTTTTGCCACCTCGACTGTGTCTGCTGCCGCCGAAGAACCAGCGATGAAGATTGAGGAGAAAAGCGCCGCTGTTGCATACCAGGCGGTAAAGGAAGCGGCGGCGAACGAGGCGATGACGGGCGAAGCTGAGTCGAAGCCGGCCGCGGTGGAAGTAGCCGCTGCTCATCCCACTTCTCCCACCGCGGAATTTTCCGAGGCCACCGCCGCGGAAAATCACGAGCCGGCGGAGAAAGGCGTAATCGCAGGAGGCACACACGATATGGCGAAGAAGGAATCGGAAATTTCGGAAACCACGGCTGCGGCGTGGGCCAGTTGGCGACGGATTCGCGAGTCCGGCGAACCCAAGTCGGCGAAACTGGCAGAGGCCAAGCCAGCCGTAGCGGAACGCAATGAGCTCACGGCCGAAAAACTTGCAGGCGAAAATAAAGAGGCGGTCCCGCAACCCGAGGCAGCCATGGCCGTGGCCGCCGGGGCCGAGACGAGTCCGGAAGAAGTGCCGGCCGAGTCGGCTGACTCCGCCGAGATCGCCAGCATTGTCGACACTATGCTGGCCGACCTTCGTCCCAAGATGCTCGAAGAAATTTCGCGCAAGCTGGGGAAGAAAAAATAGGGCAGACGTTGGACGTCAGCCCTCGGCCTGCACCATCACTCATCTTCGTGAAGGTACTTCCAGCGAACCTCCAGGAACGTTCCGTGCGCTCTCCGTGTAGATTGACCTACTCGGGGCACTTTCCCGCATAGCTTCGTTTGCCCCTTCGTTGCCTCGGTTCAAGGTTGTGCGCTATGAGCCGGCGCCGCTGATTTCTGCTGATTTTTTCCGGTGAGATCAAAGCCTCGTAGAGAGGAGTTGCGTTTCCCACCCTTCGCATAGAACGCGAAGGATGGGGCACCCCTGAGGTGGTCACTCAAGCAACCGCGGCAAGAGGTTTGCTACTCGACTGGTGAAGCCCGCCCGGGCCAAACGATCAATACTGAACGATCAATATTGAACGATCAATATTGAACGATCGATATTGACGATCGATATTGACGATCACTATTGAACGGTCAATACTGAACAGTAATCGAAGCCCCAATGTCCGATACTGTCGTTTAGAACAGCCTCCTCTTTTCTTAAACCGCCGAACTTATACGGCCGAACTTCCCGGAGGTACAGGGGGACAGAGAGCTTGGCGGTAACTGCCTCGTCTGTCCCAGTTCCGATTTCAAGGAGACGCCATGTCGTTCGGAATCTATGCGATCGGGTTCGCGATTATGATCGGCGGATTGATGTACGGCGCACACTTAATGCATATGCCCACGCATTGGGTTGTGGTTTTTGGCATTGTTCTATTAGGTGTGGGGATTCTCTCGGGAGTAAAGGCGACACGGCAGAAAGATCCCCCGGCGTAGATGTTCGACGCAGATAAGAATCCACAAGATCCAGGACCCCGGCGAAGTTGCGGACGAAGAAGTGTGTCGGACGTCGGCTCTCTGGACGTCAGCCTGCAGTGTCATCCCTGGTCTTTGTCAAGGCACCTCCATCTAAACCTCCGGGAACGTTAAGCGCGTTTCTCTGGGCCGATTCCCCACTCTCGCTGCTTCTCCATCCGCTCACAGGAATAAATCAGGGGACGTAAACCTTAGAGGACCGCTGCGCATCAGTAGCGCTTGCCTCAGGAGGTACCATGAGCAAGAGCAATGGTTCACGAAGCGGGCTGGCTGATCCATCACGGCTCGCACCCGTTGATTCTGACAATAAACAGCAGCTGCTGCGCGTCGTCATCGAAACGCCGAGAGGGAGTCGAAACAAATTTGCTTTCGATTCGAAAGAACGAGTTTTCGAGTTAACGAAGGTGCTTCCGAGCGGGATGACTTTCCCCTATAGCTTCGGGTTCGTTCCTTCAACCAAGGCGGACGATGGCGACCCGGTGGACGTGCTGGTACTCATGGACGAACCTGTCTTTCCCGGATGCGTTTTGACCTGCAGGCCCATCGGAGTAATTGAAGGCGAGCAAAGCGAGGGCAAAAAAGTCGAACGCAACGATCGCATCCTGGCGGTCGAACAGAAATCCCACGAATGGGCAGATATCAAGACGGTTAAGGATTTGGGGGAAAAATTCTGTGAAGAGTTGGAGGATTTTTTTGAGAATTATCACGAGCTATCCAAAGAGAAATACCGCGTTTTGGACATTAAAGGTCCGAAAGCTGCCTGGAAACTCGTGAAATACGGAAGGAAAATGATCTGACTTCGACCTTCAGTCAAACGTATGCGCGAGTGGAATGTATGCCTGTGTCAAATGTATGAAGGAACTTCTGTTACGTTTTCTCATTGGCGGGGTTGTGGTGACTGTCTTCGCTACGCTGGGTGATTTGTTTAAGCCCAAGAGTTTTGCGGGGCTCTTTGGAGCTGCGCCTTCCGTCGCGCTGGCCACGCTGGGATTAACTGTGGCGGCGAATGGCAAGGCTTACGGCGCAACGGAAGCGCGTTCTATGATTGCCGGAGCAGTGGCCTTTTTCCTTTACGCATCTTTGGTCAGTTGGCTATCGATGCGCTACCACTGGAAGGCCGTCGTGACCACGATTTCTGCTATTCCTCTGTGGTTCGGTACAGCGTTCGGCCTGTGGTATGTCTGCTTACGATGAACAATTTCCGAGCAAACAGTCTCGGGTCAACAATCAATGAGAATCAAAGTCGATCCCACAGCTCTTGGCGATATCCGATGGTATCAATACGCCGTTAGATTTCTATTCGGCGGACTGATCACTGCGACTGCGGGCTTAATCGCCGAACACTTCGGCCCTGTGATTGGGGGACTATTCCTGGCTTTCCCCGCAATCTTCCCGGCCAGCGCGACGTTAATCGAAAAGCACGAGAAGGAACGTAAGCAAGAGCAGGGAGTCGATGGAAGGGTGCGAGCGACAGAGGCTGTGAGTGTGGACGCGGCAGGAACGGCGATCGGCACCATCGGCTTGGCGATCTTCGCGCTGATCACCTGGCGGCTTCTGCCCAGTCGTCCGGCTTGGCTAGCTCTGACTGTCGCTGCGTCCGTTTGGCTGGGAGCTTCGGCTCTTTTCTGGGAATTGCGCAAACGGATGTGACCGGGCATTTACGCAGCCCCAGGACGAAGAGCCATGTGATTCTGCGAGTTTTTGTCTGCTATCCCTCGTTCCGTTTGACCCTTCTTTTCTTGCGCCTGTAGTATGGAAATCAGGCACTCAGCCTTCAGCACTCAGGGTTCAGTTGAAGAAACGCCGAGGCGAGGCAGTTTTCAACTGACTGAATGCTGACGGCTGAGTGCTCACTGTTTTCTGCCTCCATGCCGCACGAACTACCTAAAGCTTACGAGCCGGGCGCGATTGAGAAGCGCTGGGCGGAATACTGGATTGAGGAGAAACTGTTCTCGACGACTGCGCCCCCGCGCGCGCGGGAAGGTTCTTCCGAAAAGACGCGACCGGTGTTTACCTTGCTGTTGCCGCCTCCGAATGTGACCGGGCGGCTGCATATGGGGCACATGCTGAACCAGACGCAGATGGACATTATTGTGCGCTGGCATCGCATGCGCGGCTTCGTCACGCTGTGGCTGCCGGGGACCGACCATGCCGGCATCGCGACGCAGATGATGGTGGAGCGGCAGCTGGCCACCGAGGGCATCAAGCGCAGTGAACTGGGGCGCGAGAAATTTATTGAGCGGGTGTGGGAGTGGAAGAAGCTTTACGGCGGCGCGATTCTCGACCAGATGAAGCGGCTGGGCGCGTCCGTGGACTGGGACCGCGAGTATTTCACCATGGACGAAAATCTTTCGCGCGCGGTGCGCGAAGTTTTTGTTCGCCTGCATGAAGAGGGGTTGATCTATCGCGGGAATTACATCGTGAACTGGTGCCCGTGGCACGAGACGGCGATCTCCGACCTGGAGGTGAAGCACGAAGAGATTCTAGGAAAGTTGTGGGAGATTCGCTATCCCGTGGTGGGCTCGGATGAGTTCATCACCGTGGCGACCACGCGTCCGGAGACCATGCTGGGCGATACCGCGATTGCGGTGAATGCGAAGGATGAGCGCTACACGCATCTGCACGGCAAGAAAGTTTTGCTGCCGCTGATGAATCGCGAGATTCCGATCATCACCGACGAACTGGCGCAGCCGGAGTTTGGTACGGGCGCGGTGAAGGTGACACCGGCGCACGATCCCAACGATTTTCAGGCTGGGCTGCGGCACCATCTGCCGCAGATCAATGTGATGGACGAGCGCGCGCGCATGAATGCGAATGCCGGCGCGTACGCGGGCTTAGATAGATATGAGGCGCGTAAACGGGTGCTGGCCGATCTGCAGGAGCAAGGATTTTTGGTTGGCGAAAAGGATCATCCGCTATCGCTGGGAAAGTGCGAGCGCTGCGGGACTGTGATTGAGCCGCGGCTCTCGGAGCAATGGTTCATCAAGATCAAGCCACTGGCGGATCGGGCGCGCGAAGCGGTAGAGAACGGGGAGATCACGATTGTCCCCGACAATTACCGCACGATTTATTTGAACTGGATGAATAACATCCATGACTGGTGCATTTCGCGGCAGTTGTGGTGGGGACATCGGATTCCGGCGTGGACTTGCGGTGATAAAGACTGTAAGCATGTGATGGTTGCGCGCGAGGCTCCGCTTACGTGCGGAAAATGCGGGAGCGCGAAGCTGGAACAGGTGACCGACGTGCTCGACACCTGGTTTTCGTCTGGCTTGTTGCCGTTTACCACGTTGGGCTGGCCGGAGAAGACGCGCGACCTGGAAGTGTTCTATCCGACGACGCTGCTAATTACGGCGTATGAGATTTTGTTCTTCTGGGTGGCGAGGATGATCATGTTCGGCTGCCACTTCATGCAGGATCACAAGCAGGATTCGGCGATCAAGGCGGCGAACGGCTGGGGAGATTTTAAGGACGACAGCGTGCCTTTTCGCCACGTTTATATTCATGCGCTGGTGCGCGACGCCGAAGGCGAGAAAATGTCGAAGGTGAAGGGGAATGTGATTAATCCTCTCGACATTATCGAGCGCTTTGGAACGGATGCTACGCGCTTCACTTTGGCAGCTATGGCCGCGCCGGGGACGGATATTGCTTTTTCGGAGAGCCGGACGGACGGGTATCGCGCGTTCGCCAATAAGATTTGGAATGCGGCGCGGTTTATGTTCATGAACGTGGATCGGATCGAGCCGGACCTGCGGCCCGGGACCCTTCGAGACTCAGGGCAGGCAGCCGAGGGCGGCTGTCTCCACATGAGCACCGCTGCGCTGGAGGATCGGTGGATTCTTTCGCGGTTCAATCGCGTGACCGCGGATGTGAACGCGGCGCTGGAGACTTATCGCTTTCACGAGGCGGCGAACCGGATTTACGATTTCTTTTGGGGAGATTTTTGCGACTGGTATCTGGAGGTGATTAAACCGCGGTTGAATTTTGAAGAAGGCGCAGATACGGGTGCGGCACGGTCGGCCTGCGCGAATCTGGTCAATCTGTTTGACGGCTCGCTGCGGCTGCTGCATCCGATCATGCCGTTTATTACGGAGGAAATCTGGCACGCGATTTACGAGGGTAATCCGCCACTGAAGTCGATTGCGTTGGCGGCGTATCCGCAGGCTGATGAGACTCAGATCGATCTGGCCGCCGAAACAGAAATGGCGATTCTGCAGGACCTGATTGTCAGCGTGCGCAACTTGCGGGCGGAGTTGAAGGTTGAGCCCAGGGTCAAAGTGCCGGTCGAAATTTTTACGCCGGAATCGGATATTCGCAAGATGATCGAGCAGAACCTGACCGCCCTGCAGCGACTGGCGAATGTGGAGAAGGTTACATTTGTGGAGAGCTCTCTGGCCTCCCGGGCGGGTGCGCGCGGGACGGCACGGTTCGACGTGCATGTGATCTACGAGCGCGAGATCGACGTCGCGGCGGAGTGCGAGCGGCTGAAGAAAGAGTTGGAGAAGATTGAGAAAGAATTGGGCAACAACCGGAAGCAGTTGGGCAGCGAGCAGTTTCTGGCGAAGGCTCCGGAAAAAGTGGTCGAGGGACTGCGGCGGCGAGGCGGCGAACTGATTGTGATGCAGGAGAAGGCGATCAGCAAGATGAAGGAATTGGGCTGCTGAATGTAGCCCCGGACGCCCTCGTCCGGGGTCGAGCGCAGCTCGATGGGTTTGGTGTTTGCAGGGTGCAGACACAGAGCGAGCGGTCTTCGACCGCCGGACAGCCGGGGGCGGCTGTCCCCACATTTACAACCCGGACGGACGAGGCGTCCGTCCCTACACGTATGGATTGGAATTCACGACGCATTACGGCGATTTTAGAGAACGCGCTGCTCGAGGACCGGGCTACGCGCGATGCGACCAGCTACGCCTGCATCGATGCGAATCAGCGGGCGGCGGCGACCATCATCGCCAAGCAGGATTGCATTCTGGCGGGAATTGGCTGCGTGGCGCGGATTCTGGACGTTTACGCCGCGCTCGACGGAGCCGTGACCGCGCACTACGAGGTCACTACGCATCCTGAAATTTTCGATGGAGTGCGGCTGCGGGCGGGACAATCGGTCGCGGTGATCCGGCATAATGCGAGGGTGATTCTTTCCTGCGAGCGCGTGATTCTTAATTTTCTACAGCGCATGAGCGGGATCGCCACGCTGACCCGCAAATTTGTGGAAGCGGTATCGGGCACGCGGGCTCGGATTCTCGACACGCGCAAGACGGCGCCCGGGCTGCGCGTGATCGACAAGAATGCGGTGCGCTGCGGCGGCGGCCAAAATCACCGGCTCGATCTTTCCGACGGCGTGCTCATCAAGAACAATCACATCACGCTGGCGGGCGGAATCGCGCCGGCGCTGGAGCGGGCGGTTCGCAACCGCCGAGGTTCGCAGATTATTGAGGTAGAAGTGCGAACGCTGGCCGAACTGGACCTGGCGCTGGCTCACGGCGCCGAGGCGATTTTGCTCGACAACATGTCGGTGGATGACGTGCGCCGCGCCGTGGAGCGCTGCTCCCAAACCGACGTCGTTGAGGACGCTGTAAAGGATAAGGCGAAGGAAGGGCACCGCATCCCAATCGAGTGCTCGGGCGGGATCCGGCTGGAGAACGTTCGTGCCTATGCTGAGACCGGTGTGGATTTTATCTCGGTGGGCGTGCTGACTCATTCTCCGCAGGCGGCAGACATGAGCATGCGGGTGGTGCCGGCTGAATAGGATTTGCTTGGGTCGTTCTCGCGTAGAATTCCTTCAGACTTCATTTTGATAATCTTCACCACGGGGCGGCTAAAGCCGCGTTTACTTAGCGTAATTTGCGGCTCGGCTAAAGCCGAGCCCCTTCAAAGCCTCGAATCAAAGCAATCTCGAATCGAGGTAATCTCAAATCAAGGCAATCTCAAATCGAAATAAGCTGGAACTTACGCACCATCGTTCCAATCTTTTTCTTGGGATGTCGGCGTGTTTTGGGTAACATGCTGAGCTATGGCTACCCCGCGTCGAGCAGCCAGCTGTCCGCGCTTGATATCGTTCCTTACCCTTCTTGCTGTGTGCTTGCTGCCATCCTGCGGCGGCTCTGGTTCTGGTACAGGAGGCAGCGGCACCGGCACTGCTCCGCCGGCGCCGACGGGATTGGCGGCCACTGCGGGGAACGCGTCAGTAAGCTTGACCTGGAATGCGAGCACGGGCGCGACCTCTTACAACGTCATGCGCTCCACCACGAGCGGCAGCGGCTACGCGACCGTTAATTCGCCCACCGGAACCAGCTACACCGATAGCGCTGTCACCAATGGCACAACCTACTATTACGTGGTGACGGCCGCGGACGCCAGCGGCCAGAGTGGTGACTCCGCGCAGGTGAGCGCCACACCGAACGTGGTTCCCGGGGCACCCACCGGACTCGCGGCCACGGCGGGGAACGCGTCAGTAAGCTTGACCTGGAATGCGAGTACAGGCGCGACTAGTTACAACGTCATGCGCTCCACTACGAGCGGCAGCGGATACGCGACTGTCAATTCGCCCACCGGAACGAGCTACACCGATACAGGTCTCACTAACAACACGACCTACTATTATGTAGTGACAGCGGCGAATTCGGCGGGAACGAGCGGAAATTCTAATCAAGTCTCGGCCACGCCGACGGGGCCGGTGACGAATGTTACCGTGAACGTCGATGTGCTCGCCAACCGGCATCCCATCAGCCCGTACGTTTATGGCGGAGCTTTTCCGCAGGACGTGCAGGCTATCACTGATAGTGGACTAACCACGGTACGGTGGGGCGGGAATGGGGCGTCCACTTACAACTGGCAACTGGGTACCAACAATGCCGACAACGATTATTATTTCGAGGACTTCGCGTTTAGCGCGCTCAACAACAGCACGGATTCCAACTCCACGCAGTTCATTACAGATGTAAAGGCGGCGGGCGGAGTCCCGCTCATGACGATGGTGATGTTGCCATGGGTGGCGCAGACTCCGGAAACCTCGGTCACGCAAGGTGGTACGGACAATTATCACTGGACGTTTTCGGTGTCGCAGGATCACGCGTGTAGTGCAACCGGCAAGGTCGATCAGTACAACATCGACGCCGGCATCAATTTGGAGGCTGATTGCTCGACCACGATGGTTGCCAGCTCGACGCAGCTCAACCGAACGTACTTCCCGTTGCTCGACGACAATACGCAGACCTGTCCCGTAGGAACCTGCGTGTATCGCAAGGATTGGGCGACCGCCCTGGCCGCGGCATTTGGCAGCGGGACGTGCTCGATCCCGAATTCGTCGATTACTTCCTGTCACTTCTACGACATGGATAACGAGATTGATATCTGGGGCGGCACGCACGTCGACGTTCATCCCAATCCGACGACCTATGAGGAGCTGAGCAACATCTATCTGCTCGAAGCGGGTAATCTGAAGACCTGGGATCCGGCGGCGATTCGGTTGGGTCCGGTGAGTTGCTGCTGGTATTACTACTGGCGGTCGGCGACTGGGGTCAGCGACACAACCAGCCACGGCGGCGTGGATTTTATCCCTTGGTGGCTGAACCAAGTGGCCTGGGCTGACGCGGTGGCTGGCTCACGCTCGCTGGATATATTCGACATTCACGCCTACCCTGACGCCGACACGGGAGGTCAGACGCAAGTACAGCTGCAGGCTCTGGCGGTCAGCATTTACCAGGACTGGTGGAATCCCACATTCACCAGCGCGGCGGCGTATATCAGGAACGGAGGCTTCAGCAACGAGCCGCTGGACTCGAAACCATTCCGCATACCGCGCATGCGGGCGATCTTGAATTCGATCTATCCGGGCACGCAGTTCAGCATCACGGAATGGAGCGCGGCGTTCGCGGGCGAAAAAGACTTCTCGACGGCGCTGGGCGACGCGGACGCCTACGGCATTCTGGGACGCGAACGAGTCGCGCTCGCATCGCGATGGACGGCACCGATACCGGCGAATCCGAACTATCTGGCGTTGAAACTGTTCACGAATTATGACGGCGCTCACCACGGCTTTGGGTCGATTTCTGTTTCCGATACCAATAACGGCAATCCTGGTTTGTTCAGCAGTTATGCGGCGGTGAATGCTGCGGGTACGCAGATGACCTTGCTGGTGCTGAATAAAGATCCGGCGAACACGGCCAGCGTACAGTTTGCGTTCAACGGATTCGCTGCGACTAACGTGGTGAGCTATACGTTGGCGTCGACGGCGCCGACTGCGATTGCGGCTTCCGGGTCGAGTGCGTGGTCTGCGACGCAAAGCTTCGCACCATACTCCGCGACGCTGTTGGTGGTCACGGGGACGACCGCGACGGCGCCGGTTTCATCGTGGGACTTGAATCCGGATACGACGATGGCTGCGGCGAGCGGCACCGTTACGCTGAATCCGAAGATTACGAGCGGCAGCGCCAACGTGAATCTGACCTCGGCGGTGTTTGACAGTTACGAAGGAGCTGCGGCGTGTGGCGGGACGATCACGCTGACGATCCCGACAATCACTCCAACTACGCCCGGCCAGATTACCGTGACGGCCGGGAGCACGCCGGGGTTCTGCCATTTCACTGTGACCGGAAGTGACGGCACCGCGACGCAGACCGAGGGTGGATGGATTGTAGTGGGGAATCCGGCGGCGACGTTTACAACGGCGGGCAGCGGGCAGTCGGGAGCGCCGAACAGTCTGCTGCCCCAACCGTTGACGGCTAACTTAGTTGTCGGGTCGTCAGGAGGAACGAATACGGGCGCCAGCGTTTTGTTTACTACGAGCGCTGGTTCGCTCTCGAACGGCACCAGCAGTGGGACGAAGGTGATTGCCGTCACCAACAGTTCGGGCGTAGCGTCGGTAACGTTGACGCTGCCTGCGACTGCGGGACCTGTGACCGTGACTGCCGAGGGGCCGTATGGGCTAGGGCATCCGGTGGCGACGTTTACCGAGACGGTGAATTAGGGGGATTTCGGGCTGGATTCTTTCCGATTCCGGATTTCCGGACAGATGCACTTCCGGGTATTTCCATCCTGCGCCGCCGCCGTAGATTAGTCGTAACGGAGGCCCTCCCCATGTTTTCCCAGCCCATGTTTTCTCACCCTGTGAATTTCCAGCTGCGCTGTTTTAGCGCGTTTTTTCTATTTTTTGTGGCTGCGAGCCAATTCTCTGTCGGTCAAACACTTGCGCATCAAAGCGCTGCCGCGCGAATTGCTGAAACTCAGGACGCGACGACGAATGCCGTGTCCCCTGCAACCACCAACGTTACCGTTACTGTCGACGTGCTCAGCAACCGGCATCCGATCAGCCCGTATGTTTACGGCGGCGCTTATCCGCAAGACGCAGCGACCATTACCGACAGTGGATTGACCGTTGTGCGGTGGGGCGGAGATGCGACTTCGCGTTACAACTGGAAACTGCAGACCAACAATGCCGGCAACGATTATTTCTTCGAGGACTTCGCCTACTCGGAAATCGGCGACTCCGATTCAGTGAAGTACATTCAGGATGTGATTGCGGCGGGCAGCCATCCGATTATGACCATGCCGATGCTGGCCTGGGTGGCGAAAGCGGCGGAGAATCCGAGCAACAAAGACTGGAGTTTTTCGGTGGCGAAGTATGGCGCGCAGTGCGCGGTGGATCCTTACAACACCGACGCCGGCGACGGATTGAAAACTGACTGCGCGACCGCGCTGACGGCGAATCCGAACGACGCCAATGTGCCGCTGCTCGATCAGCCGGGCACGAGCGACCCTCCGGGAAGCGTTTATCGCAACCAGTGGACGGCTGTGCTGGCTCCCGCGTTTGGCTCCGCGCCGCATTTTTACAACATGGATAACGAGATTGAAATCTGGGGATCGACGCATCGCGATGTCCATCCGCTGCCGACGGCCTACAACGAAATGCGCGACACGTTTCTCGAGGAATCGCAGGCGCTGAAGGGATGGGATCCGAAAGCCATTCGGCTGGGCCCGATTACCTGCTGCTGGTGGTTCTACTGGAACGGGGCGAACGGCAACGACAAGGGCGCGCACGCCGGGGTCGACTTTGATCCGTGGTGGCTGAACGAGGTTTACTGGCGGGACAAGGTCGCGGGCACGCGCTCGGTGGAGGTGTTCGATCTGCACGCGTATCCGGATGGTCCTGACACTTCGAGCTTCACGCAGACGGAGAAGCAGGCGCTGGCCGTGCGGATATATCGTGACTACTGGGATCCGACGTATGTGAGCGAGTCGAGTACGATTAACCAGCCTTGGGCGACGTCGATTCAGCCGAACCGGACAATTCCATTTCGAATTCCGCGCATGCGGGCGATCGCCAACATGATTTATCCGGGAACGCCGATGAGTTTCACGGAATGGAGCGCAGCATTTGCGGGCGAGTCGGATTTTTCCACCGCGCTGGGCGACGCCGATGCTTACGGCATTATGGGCCGCGAGCACATGTACCTGGCCTCGCGGTGGGTTGCGCCGGTGCCGGCGAACCCTAACTATCTGGCGCTGAAACTGTTCACCAATTACGACGGACTGCATCACCGGTTCGCGAATACTTCCGTGTCGGATACGAATAGCGGCGATCCGGATCTGTTCAGCAGTTATGCGGCGCTGGGTTCCACGGGCAAAATTCTGATGATGATTGTTTTGAATAAGGATCCGGCGAACACGGTGCAGGCGCAGTTCGCGCTCAGCGGATTCACGCCGCAACGATTCGTCTCTTACACGCTGGCGTCGACGAACCCGGCTCAGATTGTGGCCTCGGCGGGGACGAAGTGGGCTTCCACCATGAACTTCGCGCCTTACACGGCGACGTTGCTCGTGGTCACCGGCAGCGCGACGTTGCCCGCTACCGACTGGGAGTTGAATCCGGACACGACCATGGTGGCGGCGGGAAAGAAAGTTTATCTGAATCCGAAGATCACTACGGGGACCGCGACAGTGATTCTCGGCACTCCTCAGTCCGATAGCGGCATCACCCTCGCGGTTACGAATGCGACTCTGACGCCGGGCCATCCGGGCTTGATCGCCGTGACTGCGGGCACTACGCCGGGTTTCTACCACTATACAGTTCCGGGCACCGACAGCAGTGGCGTCGCGCAGCAGCAGAGTGGCTGGATTCTGGTGGGGAATCCGCAAGCTACGTTGGCCAAGACGGGCGATAACCAGAAGGGCGCGCCAGGCAGCACGTTGAATCTTTCTGTGACGCTCAATCCCGGACAATCCGGCGGAAGTGCGGCGGGCGGGACGATTTTCTTTACAGCCAGCGCGGGCACACTCTCTGGTCGCATCGTTACTACCGACTCGTCGGGAAAGGCGGCGGTGGTTCTGACCTTGCCTGCGACGGCGGAAACCGTACATGTAACTGCGGAGGGACAATATGGGCTGGGGCATCCGGAAGTGACGTTTACCGAGACGGCGCAGTGATGATGGATCGCCTCAGCGGGTAAAGCCCTCACAGAAAAGAAAGAATCTATCGCAGCGCCGGAGCGCTGCGCCACCCAAAAGCGAGTTTTTCAGCAAACTGTAAAGCTGCGCCCTTTCAAGGCGATTCTCGAACAGACCCGAGCCGCTGCAAGGTTTGTTGTTTGAAGGTGAATCGCGCATAATCAGCGCATCAGCAAGCCCGGCACAATTCGTAAGCGAGCGACGCGCGCAACTTCCGCCGCAACTTCGGCCGCAACGCCAGCCGCACATGCGCAACAGGCGACTGATCTGCGGCTCGGGCGCATTGTGCGCTTGTTGATGGAGCACGCTACTGTCGTGGTCAGCGGCACCAAGATCGCGCAGGAAATTGCTTCGAGCCGGTCCGAGGTCTGGCGGCTGATTCAGCAACTGCGCGGGCTGGGAGTCGACGTCGCCGGACAACCAGCCAGCGGGTACAGGCTTCGCACCGTTTCCGATCTTCTTCTGCCTGAAGTTCTGCGCTCACTGGTGCGCGGGACTGTTTTTGACGCGAACCTGCAACACTTCTTCAAAATTGGCTCGACCAATACTGCGGCGATGGCGGCCGCCGCGGACGGCGCTCCGGAGGGCACAGTTTTTCTGGCCGAGGAACAGACCGCGGGGCGCGGGCGCGGCGCCAACTCCTGGCAATCGCCGCGATCGACCGGGATTTACTGCTCGGCGATACTGCGACCGGCGCTGCCGCCATCGGAAGTATTGGTGTTGTCGCTGGCGGCGGGACTGGCGGTATTGTCCGCGATTCAGCACGTGGATGCGCGCGTGCGCCTCGACCTAAAGTGGCCAAACGATGTGTTGATCGCCGGCAAGAAAGTTTGCGGCATTCTCACCGAGATGAATGCTGAGGCTACTCGCGTCCGCTACCTGGTGGTGGGCATCGGCATCAATGTGAACCAGTCGAGCTTTCCCAAAGACCTGCCTGCAACTTCGCTGCGCCTTGCGACCGGGAGTGAATGGTCGCGGGTGGAGTTGGCGGCGGCTTTGTTAAAATCACTCGACCGCGAATATCGGAGTCTGGTCGAAGGCAGAGGCGCGCGGGAGTCGATTCTGCGGCGCTTTGCGGAGAATTCTTCGTGGGTGCAAGGTAAGGAAGTTCGCATCGAGGAGAATGGCTCGTTGTTCGAGGGGACGACTGCGGGCCTGGATCCACGCGGATTTTTGCTCGCAAGGAACGCGGAGGGAATGCGGACGGTGTTGAGTGGAACGATAAGGGAAAGATAAACCCCACATCTCGCAAAGGACGCGAGAAATGGGGCATCCGGGATCACCGTTTCCCACCCTTTCGCAAAGAGCGCGAAAGGATGGGGCACCCTCGTTTTCAGTTCGCCCAGGTAGGCCAAGAGCGGAGAGCATGCTTCTCGTTATTGATGTCGGTAATACTAATACGGTGCTTGGCGTCTTTGCCCGCGCGACGGGCGGCGACGCGGAGGGCTCTCCGCGCTACGAGCGGCTGGTGGCGAATTGGCGCGTGGCTACGTCGCGTACCAGCACCGTGGACGAATATGGCGTGCTGTTCCGGAATTTGTTTTCCATGGCGGGGCTGGAGGCGCAAGGCATTCACGGCATCGTGATCTCTTCGGTGGTGCCGCCGCTTGATCCAGTGCTGCGGCAGGTGTGTGAACGTTATTTCAATTTGCGTCCGCTTTATATTGAGCCGGGAATAAAAACCGGCATGCCGGTGAATTACGACAATCCGGCGGAAGTGGGCGCCGACCGCATCGTCAATGGGGTCGCGGCGTTCGAGAAATATGGCGGGCCCTGCATCGTGGTGGACTTCGGTACGGCGACTACGTTCGACTGCGTTTCCGCGCAGGGCGAGTACATGGGCGGAGTGATCTGCCCGGGCATCGGCATTTCTGCGGACGCGCTCTTCGAGCGTACGGCACGGCTGCCGCGGGTGGAAATTCGCAAGCCCGCGCGCGTGATCGGCTCGAATACGGTGGGCAGCCTGCAGTCCGGACTCTATTACGGATATCTCGGCCTGGTGGACGGTATTCTCGAACTCCTGCTGGGCGAGCTGGGTGCAGCGACCCACGTGATTGCAACCGGCGGCCTCGGATCGATGATCGGCACGGGATCGAAATTCATACAGCATGTGGACGATTTTCTTACCCTTGAAGGGCTGCGCATCATCTGGAAGCGGAATGGGGCGAAGCGGGCCAAGCCAGCGGCAGGCGAAATCATTGGCGAAGGCGGATCGAAAGCACCTTCCAAGCTGGAAAGATCCAAGCCCGAACGATCAAAGACCAAGAATGGCAACGGCGCTCCATCGAGTCCCACATCCCGTTCCATCCGCTGATCTGCCGTGGAAAATTACTTCAACTATTTCACCGAAATAGAAGAGCACTTCCAGCGCCGCTGGGGAGGGCTTCTGCGGCTGTCGCCGCTCGACTGGGTGCTGATGGAAAGCTGGAGGGATGCGGGGATTCCGCTGGAGGCGGTGCTGCGCGGCATTGACGTGACCTTTGAGCACTACGAGCGCCGGCCGAGCAAGACGCGAAAAATTAACGGCTTGGGATTCTGTTCGCAGGAGGTGCTGGCCGCGGCGGAAGATATGAAAGAAGCGGCCGTGGGCGCGGCCAGCGCTGAACCTGTAAAACCGCGCGCGTCACAGGGGTTTGAGCCGGAGGTCGTGGGGCCATTCCTGCGGCGCAATGCGGACCTGCTGGAAGGGGCGAAGCTGCCGCAGGGCAATGGAATTTCCGCGCGCTCAGTGGCGCAGGAAGCCGCGCGGACTTTGCGCGATCTGGCGGACGGGATCGACAAGAAGCCGGCACGATTGGAAGATCTCGAGCGGCGGCTCACCGTAATGGAAGAGAAACTGTTTGCCGCGCTTCTGGCGTCAACAGCGGACGACGAGATCGTCACCGTGCGCGCGGAAGCCGATCGCGATCTGGCACCCTATCGGCGAAAGATGTCCCCCCCGCAGATTGATCAACTGCAGAAGCAGTATGTACACAAGCGCCTGCTCGAAAAATATCATTTACCACGCCTCAGCCTGTTCTACATGTGACGGCCGTGATCCATTCCTTCGATGTGGTGATTCTCGGCGGAGGTGCCGCTGGCCTGATGTGTGCGATCGAGGCCGGCAAGCGTGGACGCCGCGTCGCTCTACTCGAACACGCTGACCGGCTGGGCAAGAAGATCCTTATCTCCGGCGGAGGGCGGTGCAACTTCACTAACCTGCACTGCCGGCCGGAGAACTTTCTCTCGTCGAATCCACACTTTGCCAAGTCGGCGCTGGCTCGATATACGCCGGCAGACTTCATCGCTCTGGTTGCGAAGCATAAGATTCCATATCACGAAAAGACGCTGGGACAACTGTTCTGCGATCGTTCCGCGCGCGACATTGTGGGCATGCTGGAAGAAGAGTGCCGCGCCGCCGGGGTGAACATTTTCCTCAACGCAAAAATTCAGCGGGTCTGGCGCACTACTCAGTTTGCCGTGAGCACCGCGAATGCCGAGTTTCATGCGCCCGCGTTGGTCGTGGCAACCGGCGGTCTTTCGATCGCGAAGATCGGCGCGACTTCGTTCGGATACGATTTGGCGCGGCAGTTCGATTTGAAAATTCTAGAGCCCAAGCCTGGGCTCGTTCCCCTGGTGCTCGGCGCGGGCGACCGGTCGCGCTACTGCGATCTGGCTGGCGTTTCCGCGGAAGTGATTGCGATGTGCGAGGGGCAGAGGTTTCGCGAGAAGATGTTGATTACGCATCGCGGCCTGAGCGGCCCGGCAATTCTGCAGATTTCGTCGTATTGGACGAATGCCTGGTCGAACGCCAGGACGAAACCGCGGGAGATATATGTTGACCTTGCTCCGGGTGGTGATCTTACTGCGACGTTTCGCGATCCAAAGGTCCCGAGAACGCCGGCAACGCTGCGATCGGAACTGAGGAGGGTCCTGCCACAACGATTCGCCGAGCGCTGGCTCGATCTGCACGCGCCCGCGTCGTGGACGAACGCGGGGCTCGACGAGTTCGAACGGGTGACACACGCGTGGCCAATCCTGCCCGCGAGCACAGAGGGCTTCGACAAGGCCGAAGTCACCGTTGGCGGGGTCGATACCGACGAACTCTCGGCCAAGACCATGGAAAGCAGGAAGGTGGCCGGTCTGTTTTTCATTGGAGAGGTAGTGGACGTGACCGGTCAACTCGGCGGATTCAATTTTCAGTGGGCCTGGGCCTCGGGAGCGGTGGCAGGAAGAGCGATATAAATCAACTGGATCCCTACTCTGCCCGCAGGTCTTCCGGCTAGCCAGGATGTTTCGCCGAAGAGGGCTGAGCATGATGAATGTTTGAAATACTTGCAAGGACTACGACACCCGGGGAAATTAATTCTTAGATTTCCTCGGGATTCCACAGGGAAGGCACATCGTCCACAGTTTCTGCACAAGCGGGGAAGGTTTTTTTATTGCGGGGCGCGACATTGTGACGCAGAGTGGATTCATCGAAACGTGAGAGTTCCTGAGCTCGCCGAATGATTGCGGTGAGAGCCAGCGGTAAGCCGGTGATTCGCGAGGGTGAATCGCCGGGGGACATTCGGAAACGCGCGCAGGCGCGAACTGGGTGCCCGGGCATTGCGGCCTCCTCCTCGATTCTGCTCTTCGGAGCGGGAATGGTCCGCTGGCAACCGCAACGGTTGAAGTTCGTGATCGCGAAATCTTCCGATCGCAGGATCGATAGATCACAAGATCGTGGATTGCGAGATCGCGAGCAGTAACCGGCTTTGGCAAAAGTGGCACTCGTCGTTCGAGAGAACGCGGGCGCTGTCGGGCTGAAGCGGTCGTTCTTTCGCAAGGCAGGCTTTCGCAAGGCGGCCTCCGCCGAGCGGTGACAAGGCAAGCAGGAAACCACGTACGAATGCGGTCTGGGTGGCTGGCCCGGACCGCATTTGTTTTTTACCGGATTGCTTTCCCTTTGATCCTCCGTATTTTAATCACTCCTCGCTTGATCTTCGTATTTTATTCTCCTAGACTGAAAGCGACGCGCGGGGCTTCGGGGTTGCGAAAATTCCCTGGCATGCCAACTTTTTTAATTTGGCCTGAGTTTTCCATAGTGTGCGCACGCTTTCACAAGAGAGATGCAGGTAGGGTGAATCTGCATCCCTGAAAAATCTCATCGAGAGAAATCATTGGCGACTACTGACTACAGCATCAGCACTCTTCCGGCGAATGTGGAGGCGGAACGCTCGATATTGGGCGCCATTCTGCAAGACAACTTTGCCTATAACCAGGCGGCGGAGCATTTGCGGATCGAGGATTTTTCGCTCGATTCGCACCGGCGGATTTATGCGCGAATGGTCGACCTGGCGGAGTCGTCGCGTCCGATTGACATGATTACGCTGATCGAGGAACTCGACCGGCACAAGGATCTGCAGCCGATTGGCGACGTGGGCTATGTGTCGAGCCTAACGTTCGGAGTGCCGGACCGGCCGAGCATTGAGCACTACGTCAAGATTGTGCGGGACAAGGCGCTGCTGCGCGGGCTGATTTCGGCGGCGAGCACGGCGATTGCGCGGGCGTCGGACCAGAGCGATTTGGCGGAAGACGTTCTGAGCGATGCCGAGGCGGCAATTTTTCAGTTGTCGGAGAAGCGCATTGGGCGCGGGTTCATGGGGGTGCAGGAAATTGTCCGCGAGTCGTTTGGGTCGGTGGATGCGCTGCTGCAACGGGGGCAGCGGATTACCGGGCTAGCGACACATTACACCGATCTCGATGAGATGACTTCGGGATTGCAGCGGTCCGATCTGGTGATTATTGCGGCGCGGCCTTCGATGGGCAAGACGGCGTTTGTGATGAACATCGCGGAGAATGCGGCGATTGAGGACAACCAAGTTGTGGGAGTGTTCTCGCTGGAAATGTCGCGCGAGGCACTGCTGATGCGCCTGCTGTGTTCGCAGGCGAGGGTTGACGCGCACAAGATGCGCACCGGCTCCTTGTGGCAAGATGACACGCGGAAAGTTGTGAAGGCGATGGAGCAGCTGGCGCATGCGCCGATATTTATCGATGACACGCCGGGAATTTCTTTGAGCGAGATGCGGGCCAAGGCGCGGCGGCTGAAGCAGGCGCAGAACGGGCGGCTCGATCTGATTATTGTCGACTATCTGCAGTTGATGTCCGGTGGGAGCAAGCGCTTTGAGAATCGGACTCAGGAAGTGTCGGCGATTTCGCGCGGGCTGAAGGCGCTGGCCAAAGAGCTGGCGGTGCCGGTGATCGCGCTGTCGCAGTTGAGTCGCGCGCCGGAGAGCCGGGGCGGGGATCATCGTCCGCAGCTCGCGGACTTGCGCGAGTCGGGATCGATTGAGCAGGACGCGGATTTAGTTATGTTTATTTTTCGCGAAGAAGTTTACAAGCAGGACGATCCGGAGTTGCAGGGCAAGGCGGAGATCATTATTTCGAAGCAGCGCAACGGGCCGATTGGCAAAGTGAAGATGGCATTTTTGAAGAGCTGCACGAGATTTGAGTCGTTGGCGGAGGGCGGGATTGGCGGGGACGAGGACTAGGGATGCGATCTCATTGGCCTAGGCAACCGGTGACGCGAATCAATTCGCAGGGAATTCTGAAAGGACCATTCTTTATGAAGACGGTTGTGGCTGCCCTGATGATTTCGCTTTGTTCTACTTGTTCTACGGTTGCGGCTCAGCAGTTTTCCTCCGTCCCTGGGCAGGGACGATCGATGGTGGTGACGAAGCTGGGGATTGTGGCGGCGCCGCAATTTCTGGCGGCGCAGGCGGGAGCGCACATTCTGGAACAGGGCGGCAACGCCGTGGATGCCGCAATTGCCGCCAACGCCGTTATGGGCGTTGTGCAACCGTATGTGAACGGGATGGGCGGAGACCTGTTCGCGATTTACTACGACGCGAAGACGGGGAAGCTATATGGTCTGAACTCCAGCGGGTGGACGCCGAAGGGTCTCACCATCGAATACTTGAAAGCGCATGGCGTCGATCACATTAATCCCATCGGCGTGGAGACCGTCGACATTCCCGGGGCGGTCGCAGGATGGGACGCGCTGCGCGGGCGGTTCGGCGCGCTGCCATTCTCTGAAATCCTCGCCCCCGCGATTTATTACGCGCAGAATGGATTTCCGCTCGCCGAAAGAAACGCTCGCTACTGGGTCGCGAAGAGTTTGATGCAGCAGCCGGGCTACAAAGAGACTTATCTGCCCAATGGAGTCGCTCCTCAGGTGGGTGATGAGTTCAAGAATCCCGCGCTGGCCAATTCACTGCGGCAAGTGGCCGAGCGTGGCCGGGATGCGTTCTACAACGGCCCGATGACCGAGACGATGGTGAAATTCCTGCAGGCCCAGGGCGGCACGCACACGCTCGAAGATTTCCGCGATTTTCAACCCGAATGGGTCGAGCCCATCTCGACGACCTATCGCGGATGGACGGTCTACGAACTTCCGCCCAACGGACAAGGAATTGCGGCATTGACGATGTTGAATATCATGGAGCAGTTTCCGCTGGGACAGTATGCCCACAACTCCGCGGATGCTTTGCAAATTATGATCGAGGCGAAGAAGCTGGCTTACGCGGATATGTACAAATATGTCGGCGATCCGCGATTCACTCCCGTTCCGGTGAAGGAGATGCTCTCGAAGGATCTGGCGAAGAAGCGCGCGGCGCTCATGAAAATGGATAAGGCCGCGTGCCAGGTGGTTCCTTCCGACATCGAAAAGACGCTCGATGCTCACGGCAATTCAACGATTTATCTTTCGGCAATCGATAAAGATGGAAATATCGTCTCGCTGATCCAGAGTAATTATGCGGGCTACGGCACGGGAATGGTCGCTCCGGGCCTCGGTTTTTCGTTTCACAACCGCGGCGCGGGATTTCAGCTAACACCTGGACTGCCGAATTCGCTGGCCGGGCGCAAGCGGCCGTTGCACACGATTATTCCGGCGTTCATGGAGAAGGGCGACATTCATATCGGGTTCGGCATCATGGGAGGGTGGAACCAGGCGCAGGCGCACGCGCAGTTTGTGGCGAACGTCGTAGATTACGGAATGAACGTGCAAGCGGCGCTGGAGCAGCCGAGGTTTACGAAAGGAACTTTCGAAGGCTGCGATGTGCAGATGGAAAGTACGATTCCGCAATCCGTTCGAGATGAACTGACCAAGCGCGGACACGAGATCGAACTGCTCGAGCCATTTTCCTTCACGGTGGGGCAAGGGGAAGCGGTAGTGAGAGATACAAAGCGGAATGTGAACTTTGCCGGCGCTGATCCCCGCTCCGATGGTGAGGCGATCCCCCAGGAGCCGGCTACAAAGTGATTGCCGGGGGCGTGAAGGGTCGCAGTTTCGGATACAGGAATCACCCTAATCGAGATTGGGTAACTACTGTAGGACGTTGAGGTTGGAGATGGACAAGAGGCGACAGTTCGGCCTGTGGAAAAGCTTGTGGAATTGAAAACCTTGTTCAGAATTGCTTTGGGAAAAGACCGCTCGGTCGGTATGCGGACGGCGTCTTTTCAGCCTTTAAAGCCATGAGTAGTAACCAGTTATGCAATTCACGGA
>Ga0302324_100006962_pt1 | contig 24184 bp, 16 predicted proteins | sample Palsa_T0_1_FD_201949 | JGI IMG/M metagenome (GOLD analysis project Ga0302324, IMG submission 201949) | Peat permafrost microbial communities from Stordalen Mire near Abisko, Sweden - Palsa_T0_1 | ecosystem: Environmental > Terrestrial > Soil > Palsa > Peat permafrost | place: Sweden: Abisko... | reverse complement strand
CGGGAGACGTAAGCGCACCCGAGCTTGGCTCGACGACGGATGCCAGGCGGCCATCGGCATCGTAATTCCAACTCTTGGTGCCGTAGCTTGCGCTGATGCTTGCAGCACGGCCATTGGGATCGTACACATAACTGCGGCCCGGTGTTATTCCATTATCGGAGAACTGCACGCCCGACATTGCGCCGCGCGCATCGTACGCGTACGACGACACCACGCCCATCGGGTCGGCTTTCGAGGTCAATAATCCAAGCGTTTGCTGTGACGCATCGTAGGTCGATGTTGTCTGGCGCAGCGTCGTGTTGGAGCTAGGTGAAAAAGTGTACTTCGTTATTTGCCGATCGAGCGCATCAAAGACGCTACCCTTTTGATCGAGCCATGCCGGCGCAGATGTTTGGCCCGCTGTCGGCACCCACTCTTGGGTCTTGTAGAGATTGCCGAACGCCAGATACAGCGCGCTTCCGCCAAAGGAAACACCGGTGTTTACCGTCAGATCATAGTCATAGCGCGTCAGCCACGGCGAACTGTAATAATCCGTCGGGTCGTGCGGCAGTGCGACTTCAACAAGCCGATCGAGCCCGTCGTACCACTTGGTCGTCGTGGCTGCCAAGCCGTTATAGTGATGTATTTCCGATGTCTCATTGCCATCGGTGTCGTACGTAAAGCTCGTCGCAACACCCGCGGCACGCTCAGCGGGCGATTGCGTGCTTGCCACCTGACCATCGGGGGCGTACGTGATATAGCTTGCCGTGGCATAACTTGATGCAGGCTTACCGCATCCGGAAATAGAGCCGTCATCCGGGTCGGCATGCACGATCGGGCGGAATAAGGCGTCATACTGAACGAGCCACGTTCCCAAACCGTTCGAATCGCAGACCAGATCGCCGTTGAAATCGTACTGATAGATCTCCGTGGGTTGACGAACGGTACCGTCGACTTGCGTGATCGGCGAGCCGGTAACGGTGGTCGGCAAGCCGTAGTCGATGCTCCCGCCCCCTTCGCTTGCGGGCACGTAACTAAAGGAGTGCTGGTAACCAAGCGGCGTCGTTAGCGATACGAGCGCGCCCTTGGGATTGTATCCCGCCGATTGATACGCCATGACTGTCGCACCGGGACCAACCGGGCACATCGAATCCGAAACGGCCAGCGGACCGTTCCAGTCACGTCCCAGCGCATTCGTGTACGTCTCGTCGCAGGCAGCGACCATATTGTCATTCACATCGTACGAGAATAACTTGGTCGGCCGAAATGTCCCGACGGATGTCGTTACCGGTGGCCCCGCAACGGCGACGGTATTGCCGTCATTGTCATAGGCATAATCCGTCTCGTTCCCGCGCGCGTCAATATCAGCGGCGCGATCGTTCAGCGAGTCCCAGACCTGCTGCGTGGCAAGACACGTCGTCGGATACGTCATCTGGCAGGGCGAACCGTAATGGGACGCCAGCTCCCAGATCTCCAATGGCCGCCCGAGGGTATCGTAGTAAACCGCGCGGCCATGGCCGTCGCTGTCGGCGTGCTGGGTATACGTTCCGTAGACGTTACTGCCAACCGTTATCGCTTCATTCTTAATAAAGCCGAAGCCGCTGCCGAGATTGGGCTGAAGCAGCGTGCCTGTTCCATCGCTCGGAACAAAATTTAAGGCACCGTTCCACTGAATGAAATTTATCGACGGAGCATTCGTGGTCGATCGAAGGAAGACGGTGTAGTCGCCTAACGCTGCGCCCGTGGCGTACATTTGCGGCGAGGTCACGTAGATCGCCGCTGAGTTAAACAAATACGTTTCGACGCGGCTGGGGCCGGGAGCAGCGTCGGTTCCAGAGGTCGATGTCTTCCATACCTGCGACAGGTTACCCGACGCATCATACACGTACTGCGCCAGAATCTCACCTGTATCGGTCCACTCGATCGAACTGAGCAGCGTGTAACTCCCGGTATTCGTATACGAGAACCACAGGCAGTGCTGCGAGGCGACTTCCGGACACACTTCCATCGCCCGCAAATTTGTCGGCGAGGACGGGTCGTTGTTGGCCCACGCATAGGACATAACGGTATAGTTGTTTTGATTGCGACCGTACAGATTGAGCATCTTGCCCGCATAACCCGCACCCGCCGCCGGCGGCCCACAGACCGTCGCGCTCGCGAAGGGGGTGTAGAACTTATAAACGGCGCCGCTCTTCTTTGTCCAATAGTAGGAGCAGCTGCCGTCGAACGTTAATTGCGCGTGTTCGCCCGTCGGCGGATCCCAGCTGCCATTTCCACTGGGGTCCGGCGAATAATCATAGCGCGCACCATCGATATCAAACACCGATAGGCCGCCGGCAGAGTTTGCCGCTAGATGGGCATCGAACGTGTTTGTCCAACCGTTGCCATACATCCCGGGCGGGGTGCCGTCGCTACCGTTTACGTCGTGCCCGCTATAGGAATTGTAGGTTCGCTGCATCACAAAGTCGGCACCGCGATGCGCGATATCGAAATCCGTCGACTGAATGAGCAGGTTCTGGTTCCACTCATTGATCATAAAGTGACCGACGCCCGCAATGGCGTCTTCGCGATAACTCCACCACGGATTTATTCCGGTGCCCGCAATGGTACTCGAATTCACCGTGCGGATCGAGCGCACGGCGCCCGTTGCGCTACGGACCGGGATTGTCGTTCGAGATGCGCTCGAACGTAGCACGCTCGCCGGTGGCATTGCGTGCGGATCGCGTTGCGGCCGCACCAGGCTGGGCATCACCAAATGCAACCGCGAGAAATCGGAAATATGTGTGTGGCTGCGAGAAAGCACGGATGGCGGACGCGGCAGCGACAATGCCGATTGCGGCAGTAATATACGCGCTACGTGCGAGAGGTGCGTTCCAAATCCCGCCGGTGGGCCATGTTGATGCGAGCGCGGAGCGATCGATGGCACCGGCGTTGCTGCCGGTATCGCGCGTTGACGGCCTTGCGCCGGATTCCCAACGCACTCCAACGGCAACGTAAATAACAGTACCAACGCAATACGGCGTACTAACATCCTACACCGTGGCCCAATGCGCTCATGCCTGGAAACAAATGATAATGCGTTAATAGAGCGGCCACAAAGCGTTGCCACATGATCGGAAACCTCCCGTATCCGACCGGCCCGAAACCACCCGCGGTCGAAGATGCGCAGGTTGTTGCTCGCCTAGCGAGTTACCTGCCGCTCAATACTATCAATATTAGAGCAGGAAACTGCAGACGCTACGCGTTGAGCGCCGCTTTTATCTGCGACGCTAGGCTGGCGGTTACGCCTTTGATCGCGGCGATTTCGTCGATGCTCGCGCGCTTGATCGCGCCTACCGAACCGAACGCGCTCAGTAGGCGCTTTTTGCGCACGGGACCGACGCCATCGAGTGTGTCGAGGGCGGATTTTGTCATGGCTTTGGCGCGGCGTTGGCGGTGGTAGGTGACGGCGAAGCGATGCGCTTCGTCGCGGATGCGCATCACGAGGTGCAAGCCGGCGGAACTCGGCGTCATGATAATCGGGTCGGGATTTCCGGGCACGTAGAGCCACTCGTTTTCTTTTGCCAGGCCTGCGACGGGAATGCCCCACATGTCCATCTCGTGGAGCACCTCGACGACGGCGTTGAGCTGACCCTTGCCGCCATCGATCAAGAGCAAGTCGGGCTTTTTATGGAAGCGCTCTTTTTTCGCTGCTTGGCGTTCCATCGCGAGTGCTGCTTCGTCGCCGTCGGCGATCGGCGGACGATCGGCATCGTTGCGCAGATAACGCAGACGTCGTCGCAACGTTTCTTGCATCATCGCGAAATCATTGGGGCCTTTGTCGTATTGGATCTTAAAGTGCCGGTAGTCGCTCTTCTTCATTCGCCCTTCGACGAACACGACCATCGAGCTGACCGAGTTTGTGCCTTGAATATTCGAGATGTCGTAGCACTCGATGCGGTGCGGCGGTTCGGGTAAGTCCAGCGCGGCTGCAAGTTCGGTCAACGCGCTGGCGGATGCCGTTTCGGTCGCTTCCTGATGAACGAGGAATGCCCTGAGATTTTGCTCAGCATTCTTTTTGACGAGGCGCAAATATTCGGCGCGCGGCCCGCGTTCGGGACGCAGGATACGCACGCGCTGACCCTTGAGTTCGGTCAGCCAGAGCTCGATGACCGAACCGTCGGGCGGCGCTGCTTCGAGCAAAATTTCTTTTGGAATCGCTGCGCCGCCGCCAAGTGAGCGGCGATGACGCGTGCGTTCTTTCACCGCGACCGGCGATTCTTGGTCACGCGCCGCCCGCAGGGCGAGCGGACTGCCCTCAAGCTCGCTATCGAGCGCCGGGCCCATCGTCAGATTGCCGCTGCGCGCGGTGTAGAATTGCTTGAGAAATTCCGAGAACAGTTCCGCTTCGGTCGCGTCATTTGCGCCCTCGAGAATGAAATGTTCTTGGCCTAGCAGCTTGCCGCCGCGCACCATGAATACTTGCATGCACGCTTGCCCTTGCGTGCGCGCGACCGCCATTAAATCCATATCGATCCGCGAGCGCCACACGACTTTTTGCGTTTCGGTTACCCGGCGCACGGCGATGATGCGGTCGCGCAGATGCGCCGCTAACTCGAAATTGAAGTGCTCCGCAGCCTCAGCCATATCGCTTTGCAACCGCGCGAGGAGCGCATCCTGTTGGCCTTCAAGAAAGAGCACGACTTCATCAACGAGCCGGTCGTAATCGTCCTCGGACTGATACCCGACGCACGGCGCAAGACATCGCTTGATGTGATATTGCAAGCATGGGCGACGGCGATTGCCGTCGATCGGCTCGCGGCACGTGCGTAGCGGAAATACGATGCGAATGAGATCGATCAGCTCGCGCAGTCCGTGAGCATTGGTGTACGGCCCAAAATAGCGCGCACCATCATCTTTGATCGTTCGCGTGAACACGACTCGCGGGAAATGCTCGTTCGTTACTTTGAGATACGGAAAGCGCTTATCATCGCGCATCCGGACATTGAACGGCGGCTGGTGCCGCTTGATCAAATTCGCTTCGAGGATCAGCGATTCGATCTCGTTGGATACCACGATCGTGCGCACGTCGGCGACCCGCTCGACCATATCGCGCGTCCGCGGCAGATGGGCCGCCGACTCCTGGAAATAGGATCGCACCCGATTGCGCAGCGAGACGGCTTTCCCGATGTAGAGGATGCGGCCGTCTTCCCCGATCATCATGTACACGCCGGGCGCGTCGGGAAGCTGTGCGAGGGTCCTTTCCAGCCGGTTGTCGTTCACCGCCCCATAACTTCGGGAATTTGCCCGTCGAGCCCTTAGGGTTGGCCGGTTTGGCGCAGAAGGGTACCAGTATCGCTGACGTGATCGAGACTCTGACCGAGCCCGCCTCCCCCGAGCGACAAGCGTCGCTTTGGTACAAGGACGCGGTCATCTACCAGCTCCACATCAAGGCGTTTGCCGATTCCAATGCGGATGGAATCGGCGACTTTGCCGGGTTGACGGCCAAACTGCCGTATATCAAGGAACTGGGCGCCTCGGCGGTCTGGCTCTTGCCGTTCTATCCGTCTCCGCTACGCGACGACGGTTACGACATCGCCGATTACAAGGGCATTCATCCGTCGTACGGGACGATGCGCGATTTCCGGCAATTCGTCCGCACGGCTCACAAACTCGGCTTGCGCGTCATCACCGAACTCATCGTCAATCATACGTCCGACGCACATCCGTGGTTCCAGCGCGCACGCTCGGCGCCGGCCGGCTCGACCGAGCGCGATTGGTACGTATGGAGCGATACGCCCGAGAAGTATGCGGACACGCGCATCATCTTCACCGATACGGAAACGTCGAATTGGACTTGGGATCCGGTCGCCAAACAGTATTACTGGCACCGCTTTTTCAGCCATCAGCCGGACCTCAACTTCGACAACCCGCACGTTTTCGATGCGATCGCGGACGTGATGCGGTTCTGGTTCGATGCGGGCGTCGACGGCATGCGACTTGACGCCGTACCGTATTTGTGCGAGCGCGAAGGCACGAACAACGAGAATCTGCCCGAAACGCACGCAGTACTCAAGCGTTTGCGCGCGGTGCTCGACGCCGAGTATCCGGATCGCTTTTTGCTGGCGGAAGCGAACCAGTGGCCCGAAGACGTCGCACAATATTTCGGCAACGGCGACGAATGCCAGATGGCGTTCCACTTCCCGCTCATGCCACGCATGTTCATGTCGATCGCCGAGGAAGACCGCTACCCGATCTACGACATCATGCGTCAAACTCCGCCGATACCGGATAATTGCCAGTGGGCAATGTTCTTGCGCAATCACGACGAGCTGACACTCGAGATGGTCACCGATCGCGAACGTGCGTTCATGTATCGCGTCTACGCAACCGACGCGCGCGCCCGTGTCAACGTCGGTATTCGGCGGCGCTTGGCGCCGTTGATGGAAAATGACCGGCGCCGCATCGAGCTGATGACGTCGCTGCTGCTCTCGATGCCGGGAACCCCGATCATCTACTACGGCGACGAAATCGGCATGGGTGACAACATCTATCTGGGCGATCGGGACGGCGTTCGCACACCGATGCAATGGTCGGGTGACCGCAACGGCGGCTTTTCGACGGCCGATGCCCAGCGATTGTTCTTACCGACCATCATGGATCCCGTGTACGGCTACGCCGCCGTCAACGTCGAGGCGCAGGAACGTTCGCCATCGTCGCTCCTGAATTGGCTCAAGCGATTGATCGCAGTGCGCCAGACGCACGCCGTTTTCGGGCGCGGCACGATCAGTTTCATGTATCCCGAAAATCGTAAGGTCGCCGCGTACGTGCGCGAATTCGGCGACGAAGTCGTGCTGTGCGTCGCCAATCTTAGTCGCACGCCGCAGGCCGTCTCGCTCGACCTCTCACGATTTGCCGGACGCGTGCCCGTCGAAATGATCGGCTGGAGCCCCTTTCCGAAGATCGCCGACGATCATTATGTGTTGACGCTGCCCGGCCACGCATTCTTTTGGTTTTCGCTCGCCGATACCGTCGCGCAGCCGAAGGAAACCGCGGCGCCGCCTGCGTTACTCATGCCCGAATTTACCACGCTCGTGCTGCCGCAGGGTTGGCATAGTTTCACGCAAGAGCCCAGTCGCCGGCTGCTCGAAACCGAAATCGCGCCGCCGTATCTAGCCGCCGTGCATGCCGTTCCGTCGATCGACGGACGCAAGCCGGCTGTGCAATTGGTCGACGCAATTCCGCTGGGCCCCGCGGCACAAGCGCCCGTTCTCGCGCTGTTCGCCGCAACAATGGACTACGGCGATGTTCTTTGGAATACAGTTCCGCTCGCACTAAGCTATGACGACGGCAGCGACCGCAGTGCCGCAGTCGTGCGCTCGGCGATCGCGCGCGCCCGAACGGGACCGCGCGAAGCGCTGCTGATCGATGCGTCGAGTGACGATGCGATGTGGACGACGCTGAGCCGCGCGTTGCGCGATACGCAAACGCTGACCGGAACGGCGGGAACGCTCGTCGCCCGTCCGACGTGGAGTCTGGGTAACCTCGAATTCGCACAAGGCGAAAGCGTTCGCCGGCCGGCAGCCCGCGGACGCCACATCTCGGCCGTCATCGGCGAGACGATGCTCGTTACGCTCTTCCGGCGCTCGCCCGCCGGCACGAACGCCGAAGTTGAACTCGCGCGCTATCTGCACGATGCCGGCTACGCCCACGCGCCGCCGTTACTCGGCACGTTCACGTACGAGGACGCGGCGGCTTCGTCGATCGACATCGGGCTCGCGCGCCGGTATATCCTCAATCGCGGCGACGGATGGGAGGTCACGCATACATTCTTACAGCGCTTTCTCGATCGTCGGCGCGCCACGCCCGTGTCGGAAACGACAACCAGCCCCGGAACGGAAATGGAAACGGATCAGTTCGCCCGCCAAGCACGCAACGCCGGGGCGCGGCTTGCCGATCTTCACCTCACGCTCGCGCGCGACAGCGCCGATCCCGCTTTCGGCATCGAGCACATCACACCGCAAGACCGTGAAGCATGGAAGGCGGCGACCCATGCGCGCGCGCGGTTTATTTTGCGCAGCGAGCCCGATCCCGCGCTTACGAACCTCCTGGCGCGGCGCGATGATATTGCGCGCGTCATCGACGCCACGGGTCCGATCGACAACGGCATAAAAATCCGTATTCACGGCGACTTCCACCTCGCGCGGGTATTGGTTACGGACGGCGACCTGCTCATCGTCGACAGCGGTGCCGGTGACGAGTTCCGGCCGCCGAACGAGCGGCGTCAAAAGCATGCACCGCTGCGGGATGTCGCGCGCATGCTGCGGTCGTTCGATGCTGCAGCGAGCGCCGCGCTGCGCGACGTTGCGCGTGACCGGACCGAAGATCCGAACCGCTTTGCTGACGACTTGCGCGGCTGGACGAAACTCGCGGCGGACGCCTTCCGTGACGGCTACGCCGAAGGCGTGCATGACTCGATCCTCGACACCGGCACACCGGATGTCCTCGCGCAGGGACTTGCAGCGCTTGCGGTCTACGACGCCGTCGAAGCGCTCGCGGTAGCAATCGCTGAGAAGTCTGCGTCGCTTGACTTTTACGCGCATCACCTGGCGGCACTCCTGACGTGATCGCAGCCGGCGCTGCGACTTTCGGCGCGAAAGTGCTGGACGACAACGCGGGCGTGCAGTTTCGCTTCTTTGCCCCCGCGGCACAAACCGTCGAAATCGTCATTGGTGAAAAGACCGCGATCATGCGCTCCGGTTCGAACGGCTGGTTTACGCACACGGAGCCGGCGGCGCGAGCCGGCGCACGCTACGCGTTTCGCATCGACGGCGCCGACGGCACCGTTCCCGATCCCGCATCGCGCTTCCAGCCCAGCGGCGTCCATGGACCAAGTGAAGTCATCGATGTCGCGGCGTTTGCGCCGCTGCAGACCGGCTGGTCCGGCCGGCCGTGGACGGAACTCGTGTTTTACGAGTTGCATGTCGGCACGTTTACGCCGGAGGGCACGTACCGCGCCGCAGTTGCACGGCTCGATGCGCTCGTTGCGCTTGGGATCACCGCGATCGAACTGATGCCACTGGCACAAGCGCCCGGCACGCGGAACTGGGGCTATGACGGCGTGCTACTCTACGCGCCGGCGCACAACTACGGCACGCCGGTCGAATTGGCGCACTTCATCGCCGAGGCGCACGGGCGCGGGCTTGCGGTCTTTCTCGACGTGGTCTACAACCACTTCGGACCCGAGGGGAACTATCTCCACCTGTACGCGCCGGTGTTTTTTACCGACCGGTACGTGACACCGTGGGGCGACGCCATCGATTTCTCAGTTCCCGACGTGCGCGCATTCTTCGTAGAGAACGCGTGCTATTGGATCGATGCGTACGGCTTCGATGGCTTGCGACTCGATGCGACGCACATGATCTTCGACGAGCACCTGCCGAGCATTCTGCTTGAGTTGCGTGCTGCCATCGTGGAGATCGCGGACCGCAACGTCTATCTCGTCCTTGAAAACGACGGCAATGACGTGCGTTATCTGCGTGCCGGTTTCGATGCGCAGTGGAATGACGACTTCCATCACGCGATGCACGTGCTCGTCACGGGCGAGCGTGCCGGATACTACAACGACTATGCGGCTCGCCCGGCATGGTATCTGGGTCGCGTACTGACGGAGGGCTTCGGTTTCCAAGGCGAAGCATCGCCGCACCGCAGCGGCCGGCAGCGCGGTGCTCCCAGTGTCGAACTTCCGCTCGCGGCGTTCGTCAACTTTCTACAAAACCACGACCAGATCGGCAATCGTGCGCGCGGCGAACGCTTGACGATGCTGGCGTCGATTGAAGCGGTGCGTGCCGCGGTCGCCGTGATGCTGCTCGCACCGTCGCCGCCGCTACTCTTTATGGGTGAAGAATGGGGAGCATCGACGCCATTCCTGTTTTTCTGCGACTTCGAGCCCGAGCTTGCCCGCGCCGTTACGGAAGGCCGTCGCCGCGAATTCGCGCTGTTCAACGACGTGATTCCGGATCCGGCGGCGCCCGAAACATTCGCGCGCAGCATCTTGCAGTGGGACGAGCGGTCGCGCGAATCGCACCGTGAATTGCTCGAGCATTATCGAACGCTGCTCTATGTGCGAGCGACGGATATCGTGCCGCGCATCGGCGGCCTGCGCGGGCGCGACGCGCGCTATGTTATCGCCGGCGAACGCGGCCTGCGCATGACGTGGCAGACCGCCGACGGAACGCTGCGCGCTGACATCAACCTCTCACCGGACATCGCGACGGGCTTCACGGAACGGCTGCCCGGCCGGCTGCTCTTCGCAACGCATGGGGAAACGTATGCCGGCGGCGCGGCACCGGCGTGGTCGGTGCGCTGGTCGCTCGCGTGACACCACGCCCGCCAACCGTTCCACTCTCGACCTACCGGTTGCAATTCAACGGAAACTTTCGATTCACTGATGCAACGGACATCGTGCCGTACCTGCGTGACCTCGGGGTCGGGCACATCTATGCATCGCCATACTTGCGCGCGCGCAGCGGGAGCACGCACGGCTACGACATCATCGATCATAACGCGTTCAACCCCGAAGTTGGCACGGACGGTGAACACGCCGCGCTGATCGCCACCGCGCAGGCCGCGGGTATCGGTCACATCCTCGACTTCGTACCCAATCACATGGGCATCGGCCCGGACAATCCGTGGTGGCGCGACATTTTGGAATGGGGCGAACTTTCGCCGTACGCAACGTACTTCGACATCGAGTGGCATCCGCTCCAACCCGAGCTGCACGGCAAGGTACTCGTGCCGGTGCTCGGCGATCACTTCGGCCGCGTGCTCGAGAACGGCGAGTTGCAACCGGCCTTCGATCCGGAGCGCGGCGAGTTTACCGTCGCCTATTTTGAGCACCGTTTTCCGCTCGCTCTTAAATCCTATGCGACAATTCTCGGGCGTGCCGCCGAACACGGTGCTCCGGCACTCACGTCGCTTGCAGCCGAGTTCCACGCAGCGCGCTCGCGCTCGCACGAAGAAAGGCGCCACCGCGCCGTGCGAGCGCGCGGCGCGGAACTCAAGCTCAATCTGGCCGCTGCGGCGCGCGATGGCACCATTGCTCGCGCGATCGAGGCGGCGCTGGCGGACTACCGCGTCACACCCGGCGAACCGCAGACCGCCGACCGGCTCGACGATCTGCTGACGCAGCAATATTTTCGACTCGCATACTGGCGCGTCGCCGTCGACGACATTAACTATCGCCGCTTCTTCGACATCAACGATCTTGCCGGGTTACGCGTAGAAGACGCACACGTGCTCGGCGAAACCCACCGGCTCGTTTTCGAGATGGTCGCCGACGGCCGCCTGCAGGGCCTGCGCATCGATCACGTCGACGGTCTGCACAATCCCGGCGGCTATTGCAACCTGCTGCACGATCGTTCGACGGCTCTCCGTCAGCCGCTCTACGTCGTCGTGGAAAAAATTCTCGCGCCGTTCGAGCGGTTACGTGCGAGCTGGCGCATTGCCGGTACCACCGGCTATGAATTCGCGAACCTCGTGAACGGGCTCTTCGTCGATCCTCGAGCGGAAATTACGTTCGATCGCATCTACGCCCGCTTCGTCGGCAATGAGAGCGACTACGCTGCGATCGTGCGCGATGCCAAGCTGCGCATCATGACGGTCAATCTCGCAAGCGAACTGACCGTGCTTGCCACCGAGTTGTCGCGCATCGCGGCAAGCGACCGGCGATCGAGTGATTATACCTACAACGGGCTGCGCCAAGCACTCGCCGAGATCGTCGCCGCTTTTCCGGTCTATCGTACATACGTCGTCAGCGAAGACGTCGAAGCTGAGGATCAGACATTCATCGACGCGGCGGTCGCACTCGCCGTACTGCGCAGCACGCTGCTCGATACGAGCGTCTTTGGCTTCATCGGTGATGTCCTTACGGTACACGCCGCGCGAGCCGAACGTGCATACGACCGCACTGCCGTCGTTCGTTTCGCGATGCGCTTTCAGCAGTACACGGGCCCCGTGATGGCAAAATCCGTTGAGGATACGGCGTTTTATCGCTACGTTCGCCTGATATCGCTCAACGAAGTCGGCGGCGACCCGTTGCGGTTCGGAAACTCCATCGCCGATTTTCACACCGCGAACGCTGAGCGTGCGGAGCAGCGCCCGCATACGATGCTGGCAACATCGACGCACGACCATAAACGCGGCGAAGACGTCCGGACGCGCATCGATGCGCTGACCGAGATACCGGCCGACTGGAGCCGCGCACTGCGCCGCTGGGCGCGTCTCAATCGCGGTAAGCGCGCGGACGTGCGCGGCTATCCCGCGCCGTCGCCGAACGACGAGTATCTGCTGTATCAAACCCTCATCGGTACCTGGCCTACCCCGTGGCGCGATCCGGCCGTCGCTACGGACGCCGGCTATGGGGAATACGTCGAACGGATCGTCGCGTACATGCGGAAAGCACAGCGCGAGGCGAAGCTGCTTACCAGTTGGGAAACCCCGGACGCCGCCTACGAAGAAGCGACGGCGGCCTTTATTCGCAAGGTTCTCGATCGCCGCGACGATGCACGCTTTCCCGGCGAATGCGCAGCCTTTGTCGCAGCACTGTCGCCCGCCGCGATGGTCGCAAGCCTTGCGCAAGCCGTGCTGAAATGCACGGCGCCCGGCGTCCCCGATATATATCAAGGCTGCGAACTGTGGGATCATTCGCTCGTCGATCCCGACAACCGGCGGCCGGTAGATTATGCCGAGCGACGTCGCCTCTTGGAAGCCGTTAGCGCGGATCCCGCAGCGGCGCTCACATCGTGGGATGACGGGCGGGTCAAACTCTACGTGACGTGGCGGGCTCTGCAGCTGCGTGCACGTCACCGCGCAACGTTCCTCGACGGCGGATACGAAGCGCTATTCGTGAGTGGACCAAACGCCGACCGGATCGTCGCCTTCGCGCGCGAAAGTATTGTCGTTGTCGTTCCGCGTCTGGTTGGCGGGACGATTGTGCGCGGCGCAAGTGTCCCGCAGGTGCGCTTCGGCAACGAACGCGTACGCTTCCCCGGCGGCACGCTGCGCTATCGCGACGTATTCACCGGCGAAACGATCGCGTCAGAATACGATGGCACGCTGGCGGTTGCAAAGGTTCTCGATCGCTTTCCGGTCGCGCTGCTCGAACCGGAGTTACGCGATGATGTCCTTTGACGCGCGCCGTTTCTTTGCGATGCGCCACGCGATGAATGCCGCTGCGATCAAGGCGATTGTGACGACGACGATCACGAGCGCAGATTCATGCACGTACGCAATGATTGAATCGACGCGCGTGCCCGCGTATTGTCCGAGGTAGGCAAGCCCGAAACAAAAGATGCCCGATCCAAGCGCCGTATAGGTGATGAAATAGCGCTTCTGCATGCGCGATAAACCTGCCGGTAAAGCGGAAATACCGCGAACGAACGGCAGAAAACGACACCAAAAAACCGTGAGCCGGCCGTAACGTTCGTAGAAGGTATGCACGCGTTCGAGTTCGTGTTCGCGAAAGAAGACGTACTTGCCATAGCGGTGCACGAACGGTAGTCCGCCGTAATAGCCGACCGCATACAAGACCGATCCGCCGATGAGTTCGCCGGCCGTCGCAACGAGCGCAACGATGATCCAGCCCGGAACCGGCCCGAGCATCGGAAGGTGGCCCTGCGCTGCGAGCGCGCCCGCGGTGGGCACCACGACTTCGGTTCCCATCGGGAGTCCCAAGTTACCGAGGGTCATGACAATAAAGAGCCCGAGATAACCGAACTGAACGATGAGATCGTGAACGAACGTGGCGATTTGCTGCAGGAAGTTCTCCTCGTGTTCGGAGTTACTGGGCTTGGGCGTCGGAGTTTCGCGCCGCGTGCCGGAGAATTTCTGCCGCCATCCCGCCGCCTTCGGTACGGATGGCTTCAAATAAGTCGATCGGTTCCACGTCGTTCGTTCCCGCCCGGCTTTCCGCCAGGGCGACGATCTTGCGAACGCGAGGAGTGACGAGAATCCCCTCCCACATGCGGTCTTCGCCCGTGCCGAGGGCACGCTTGATCTCCGAGTGGATATCGGATGCATTCACGAATTCGTCACGCAAGCACTGCTCGACGATCGCATCGTGCTCCTCAAGCAGGGCGAAAAGCATGTGCTCGGCGCCAACGTAGTAATGGTTGTGGTTCCGGCACTCTTGCTCTGCGGCACGAAGCACGCGCCGCGCCGCGGGGCTGAATCGAGTGAACAAACGTACGCCTACACACGAGAAAGTGGTCGGGGCGGCAGGATTTGAACCTGTGACCTCTGCGTCCCGAACGCAGCGCTCTACCAAGCTGAGCTACGCCCCGTTAATCTGCCCGGGGAACCACGTGTAACGTTTCGGGCAAAGTCCCACAAATTCGCAGACCCCGGGTGCGCTCCTGCCGGGAAGTCTGCGCGGTACGTCTAAGACTCGGGACGCTTCTATAATGAGATACCTCATCGTTGGGTGCGGCCGTGTCGGCTCCACCCTGGCCAAGCTCCTCGTTGCCGACAAGCACGACGTCATCGTCGTGGACGAGAACCCCGCAGCCTTTAAACGGCTCGGCAACCGCTTCGGCGGACAGGTCGAAGTCGGTACCGGCATCGATTACGACGTCCTCAAACGGGCCGGCGCCGAGCGCGCCGACGGGTTTATCGCGGTGACCGACGGCGACAACCGCAACGTTATGTCGGCGCTGATCGCGCAACGCATGTTCCACATTCCCAAGATCGTCGCGCGTATCTACGATCCGCCGCGCGGTCAGCTCTACCGCGAACTCGGCATTGAAACGTTCTCGCCGACGACGATCGGCGCGCAACTCATCCGCGACCGGCTCGCGGACTCACCCTATCAGAGCATGCCGTCCTTCGACTTCGGACGGCTTACGTCGCTCGTCGCCACAATTGGCCCGAACCTCGCCGGCAAGCTCGTCGGCGATGTCGAAGTCGACGGCAAGATTCGTATTGCCGCCATTCGCCGGGTCGGCGACGTGCTCGTTGCATCGCCCGGCGAAAAGCTGCGCGAAGGCGACGAGATTAGCGCCGTCATTGCCCCGGATGCACATACCGATTTTGCCGCGCTGTTCCAGGCCGCGGTACCCGCGGCAAAGCTCAGCGCATAAATCATGTTCATCATCATCGTCGGCGGCGGTAAAGTCGGCACGTATTTGGCACGCGGTCTGATCAAGCAGCAGCACGAAGTCGTCGTGATCGAAAAAGACGCCAAGAAGGCGCAGATGATGACCAACTTGCTGGAAACCGACGTCGCGATTGTCGGCGACGGCTGCGATCCCAACGTCCTCCTGCAGGCCGGCATCGCCCGCGCCGACGTCGTGGTCGCCGATACCGGCGATGACGAGGACAATCTGGTCGTGGTGCTGATCGCCAAGAAGCAGTCGAAAGCGCGCTGCATTGCACGGGTCAACAACCCCAAGAACAAGATGATTTTCGAGTCGCTCGACACCGAGAAGCCGGTGACGGTCATCTCGTCGACCGAGATCATCCTTTCGCACATCGACGACCGGCTCAACAATTTCAATCTCGAACCGCTCGCGCGCGTCGGCAAGGGCGATCTCGAACTCGTTCAGCTTTCGATTCCCGCCGGTTCGCCGGCGCGCGGCAAACGCGTCGCCGATCTCGATTTGCCGCGCGGCTGTATCGTCGTCGCCGTCGACCGAGGCTCAGGCGACGTGGTTATTCCCAACGGTGACACGACGCTCGCCGTCGGCGACGATGTGATCGCCATGATCAAACGTGAAGCCCGCCAGGATGTCTGCGACGCCCTAGTCGGCTAGCGACCGTTTCGCCCGGACACCCCCTTTCCGGACTATGCCACCGCGTGATAGACGTGCGATCTTTCTTTGCGGAGGCACCTCGCGATGGCTCAAGTCGATCAGTCCGTTTCTCCGAATAACATGTTTTCCCAACTCGGCGTCGGCTTCAGTGGCGGCATTACCAGCGCGTTCGGCAGCCCGCCGACGGCGACGTCGGGAAACGGCGGAATGTCTTCGGATTGGCGCGCAATGCCGAGCGACGCCGTCCAGCCGCCGATCTGGTCGGCATCGGGCGGCCCGAGCAACGGCGGGGCGTCCACGCAAAATACGCAAGGCGGCGTTGCGGGCGTCATCAACAACGTCTCGAACCTGTTTTCCTCGCTCATCGGCGGACTCAATAATCTGATCACGCAACTCGGCAATTCGGCGACCGAACAAGGCGCCGAAGGGCCGCCGACACAGACCGTTTCCAACGCGACGTTTTCATCGGTTGGCGATCCGCATCTCGCCGAAACCGGGTCGGCGTACGATGCAAACGGCAACCCGGTGTCGATGAATACCCATTTCGATAGTATGCAAGGGCACGACAACCTGATCAGCTCGCAAGATTTTAACGGCGGTTATCGCGTATCGACGAGCGTGACACAGCCCAATGCCAACGGCATCACGCAGAATCAGAGCGCTACCGTACACACGAACAACAACCAAAACACTGTGACGATGAACAACGACGGTTCGTTTGCGGTTTCCCAAAACGGGCAAAATGTTGCGCTCGCGCCGGGTCAGACCACCACGCTGTCCGCCGGCGAGCAGGTGACGAGCAATACCAACGGTTCGCTGACGGTCAGCGAGCAGAACAGCGGGGGCGGTTCGATTTCGACCACGATGCAGAGCAACGGGAGCGGCGGCGTCGATGTCACAACAAACGTGCAAAACGCGTCGGTCGGTGGCGACATCGCATCGATCGCGAATAATACCGCTCCGGCCACCGGAAATCAGCCCCCGACGACCGGCACGGGCCTGGGCCCCGTGCAGTTCCCGTTACCGCGCGCACCGTTCCCGCAACAGCCGCCAACGGGGATCGAGCCCATCGCCCCGGGTCCGTTACAACAACCAAGCGACGTTATGCGCTATTCGGACGTGTAGCCAGGCTGATGTAAAGTAACTCAGAAAATCCTCAGAATTACGGCGCCAGGCGACGATATTTATGAAAAGACCGAAGTCGGCATCGCCACCGTTACTTCTCAAGAGGAATTTCAATCATGAAGTTACTGCCCGCCATCCTTGCTGCCGCGTTGATCGTCACGTTGAGCCATCCCACGGCGACCTCCGCTGCCGACAAGACCGTTCTTGTCGTCTTGGTTTCATCGCTTGCGCGTGTACCGCTCGAAGAGATCATCCCGTTATATGAAAAAACGCATCCGAGCGTGTCGATTCAGGCGACATTCGCCGGCGGCAGCGTCCTCGCCAGCCAAGTCGCGGCCGGCGGCGCCGACATGTTTTTGAGCAACAATCAGTCGCTCGCGACGGTCTCGGCTAAACTCAACGCACCAGTCGCCCTCTTCCGGATCCACGAAGCCGTTATCGTGCCGAAGGGATCGACAAAAGTAAAAACATTGCGCGACCTCGCAACGCCCGGCGTGCGTGTCGGCATGGTCACGGCAAATTCGGCGGCCGGCACATATGCGCGTAGTGTTCTCAAGCAAGCCGCTTCTGCCTATGGTGCCGACTTCGAATCGAAAGTCTTAGCGAACGTCGTCGCCGCAAAGACCAGCGACGGCGCAATCGTCGACCTCATTGCGAGTTCCTCGATCGATGCCGCGATCGGTCATCCGACCGATGCCGGCAGCAAGATCGAGGCGATCGCCATCCCCACGGCCTTCGACATTCCCGCGGGTGAGGCCACCGCCTCGGCAGCATCGCTCAAGTCCTCGACGCACCTTTCGGAAACCAACGAGTTCATTGCGTATTTGGCCGGAAAAGACGCGCAAGCGGTATTTTCGAAACATCACTTCGACGTTAATGTCAAATAACTGAACCTTTCGCTCGTGCGACTAGTGCGTGTGAGTGAAGTTTCCGAGGGGTACGCCTGCGCGCTGGATGCGTTCGAGCGCAGTACGCATTCCTAACGGGTTTGCGGGGCGGCCGACGCAGTTGAAGTAGGTTTCGGGATCGATGTTCAGCGTGCGCGTTTGGATCATGTTCACGTGGTGCGCGGAGAGAAAGCCTTCCATCGCTTCGACTTCTTCTTGATCGTCGGTTACGCCGGGGTGGGTGAGGTAGTTGAGCGATACGGAGAGGCCGGCTCGCACGGCAAGAGCGATGCTTGTCAGCACATCTTCTAGGCCGTAACCCGTCGGCCGGTAGTATGCGGCATAGACGCGCGGACGGAATGAATTGAGGCTTATGCGGACGGCTTGTAGGCCGGCGTCGATGAGGCGTTGCAGCGAGCGCGGCATCGAACCGTTTGTATTGAGGTTGATCGTTCCGTTATTGCGCGCGGCGCGAATTTTTTCTATTGCAGTCGCGATGGTAGTCGAACGCAACAGCGGCTCGCCCTCGCAGCCCTGGCCGAAGGAAATGATTCCGTCGTCCACGCGTTCGAGATGGTGAATGCCGACCCGGGCGAGTTCCTCGACTTTCGGTTCGTAGGCGATGCGCGCTTGTGGCGATGGGATTTCGCTGCCGGCTTCGAGTTCGGAAATGCAACCGACGCAGGCGGCGTTGCATTTTGGGGAGACGGGAATTGCGGCTTCGCCGCGTTCGAGAAAGACGTTCTGCGCGGTGAAGCAACCGTATTCACGCGAGCAGAGCGCGACTTGCGCGAGCGTACGGTTCGATGGGTCGCCGGCTTGGCGGCGAGCGATGAGTTTTTCGACTTCGCCGTCTTCAAAGTAGCGAGGCTGCCAGTCTTCACTCTCATCGGTTCGCATTGCGGCGACGTACAGCTCATCATCGACGACGCAAGCGAACGTGTAGCCAAAAAGCGGTAGCTGCGGTGCGTCCGGGCGGCGCGCATATGCGGGGATGAGAAGACGCGTGTAGCCGGCCGGTAGCAGCGCGCCGAGCGTCGTTTCCGACGCGGGGGCTTTGCCGCGCACGAGCAGCGGGGTGCGGCCGGGAAGCATCGTCGTCACGGTGCCGGCGGGCGCGGCAATCAGCTCGGCGGCGGTCACGCGGCGAACGATACCGCCGTCGGCAAGCGGTTCGCGGGATTCGTCGTAAAAGATGCGGCCGGCCTCGTCGGTGTAGGCAAGGCCGGGGTTCGGCGGCGCGCTTAGGCGGTCGTTTCGAACTCCTTGACGGCGTCGCCGGTCATCACGGCGCGGCTTCCGGCTGTCCACTCGACGGTCAACACCCCGCCGGGCACGGTAAGTTCCAGCGGAGAGCCGAGGCCCCGGGTTGCAATTGCGGCCGCAGCGCAGGCGACGGCGCCGGTACCGCAGGCTTGGGTTGCCCCGGCGCCGCGCTCCCAGTGGCGTACGCGCAGGGCGGCCGCTCCCGTTATTTGGGCGAAATGGACGTTCGTGCCGTGCGGGTAGCGGGGGTCGCGTTCGATGCGCGGGCCGAGTATCGCAAGATCGATCGCGTCGACATCATCGACGAAGATGACGACGTGCGGGTTGCCGACGTCGACCGGGATTGCAGAAAAACCGGCGACTTCGTGCGGCGTGCCGACAACCGGGATATTTACTTCGACGCTCACGCGGTACTTCGGTGTGCGCGTGAGGATGTGCGATGCGATTGGGCCGGCGAGCGTTTCGACGATCGCCGACGAGCGATGATCGTGTTCATCGAGATAGCGCGCGACGCAGCGCATGCCGTTGCCGCACATCTCCGCTTCACTGCCGTCGGCGTTGATGATGCGCATGCGCGCATCGGCGGTTTCGGATGGAAGGACGAGCAGCACGCCGTCGGCGCCGATGCCGGTACTTCGGTCGCACACGCGCCGGGCAAACGCGATCGGGTCGTCGAGTGGCGTCGTGCGTTCGTCGACGAGGATGAAATCGTTGTGCGTACCGTTGTACTTGTACACGGGAACCGTCGCGATCACGGCGTAGCGACTTCCGCCTCGGGGACGAGCGGTGCGACGAGCGGACCTTGCGGTGAGATCGTCGATACGGCGTGCTTGTAAATCAAGTGTGCCTTGTGTTCGTACTCGAGGATGATCGTGAACGGATCGAAGCCTTTCACGATACCACGCAGTTGAAAGCCATTGACGAGATACACGACCACTTGGACGCCCTGGCGTTTGACCTCGGCGAGGTACGCGTCTTGGAGCGGCGGCTGACGCATCATCGACATTATTCCGTCTTATGCCCAGCCCGGGATTTCTCTTGCTATTTCCGACCAAGCGTCCGGTTCTTGTGAGCCGATTCGTACGAGATCAGGCTCGCTGCGAAACCAGGTACGCTGGCGTTTTGCGTACTGGCGGGTGTTGCGCGCGAGCAGCGTACGCAGCTCGGCAAGCGTGGTATGTCCGTCGCGGTATGCGAGCGCGTCGCGATAACCGACGGCATTTGCTGCAACAGCGCTCACACCAACACGCTCGGCTTCCTCGACGAACCCGGCGGCGAGCATGGTATCCGTGCGGCGGATGATGCGGCGCTCGAGTTCCGCTGCGTCGATGTCGAGATAGAGCTTGCGAAATGGTATGCCGCGTGCACGAAGCGTCGGCAACGGGCTCGTGTCCTCGGCCGGTGTTGCGACGCGCGCCGCGAGCGCAATTTCAAGTGCTCGCGTGAGCCGGTACGGATCGCTCGGCGCGATCGCAGCGGCGCGCTCGGGATCCAGCGCGTGCAGCCACTCGGCCAGAAACGCCGCGCCGTGCAGGCGCTGCTCGCGCGCGAGCCGCTCGCGCAGTTCGGTGCCGTAGACGGGCGACAATTCGACGTCGCCGGCGAGCGCCCGAAGATAGAAACCCGTACCGCCGCAAACGATTGCGCGTTTGCCGCGCGCATGAATCGCCTCGATTGCAGTCGTCGCATCGCGGACAAAACGTGCGGCCGAATAGCGCTCGTGCGGATCGAGAAATCCGATAAGATGATGCGGGGCGCAGTTGAGTTGCTCGGGCGCGGGCGCTGCAGTACCGATTGGCATATCGCGATAGACTTGACGCGAATCGGCGCCGACAATTTCGGCGTCGAAGCGTTCGGCCAGCGCAATGGCAAGGTCCGTTTTGCCGCTCGCCGTCGGTCCGGCGAGCACGAGCACGCCGTGCATCAGATGCGTTTGAACAGGCGCGCGACCTGGTCGGCCTCAAGACGAACGATCGTGGGACGGCCGTGCGGACAATGCATCGGGTTCTCGCAGGCCTGTAACCGCTCAACCAGCGTCGCCATTTCGGGCAGCTCGAGCCGGTCGCCGGCGCGAACGACGGAGTGACACGCAAGGGACGCCCAGACGCGCTGCGCCTGGTCGAGACCACGTAACTCGTCGCTCAAGCCATCGATGAAATCGGCGACGTCGAAGCTCCGCGTTTTTCCGGCATGGACCATGCGGGCGGGCGTTGCGGTGATCCGATACGCGCGCTCGCCGAAATGCTCGATTGCAAGTCCGCTCGCGGCAAGTGCTTCGAGCGAGCTATCGAGCCGCTCCGCTTCTTCGGCGCGCACCTCGAACGTATAGGGGACGAGCAAGGGTTCGGCGGGGGCGTGCTTGGCAGCGTTGGCGGCGAGCTGTTCGAAGACGATGCGTTCGTGCGCGGCATGCTGATCGATTAGCACGACCGCACTGCCGTCGGTCGCGAGGACGTAGGTTCGGTCGACTTGGGCGAGCACGCGTAACGCGGGCGCACCGCCGGCGTCGACATCGGTGAATGCGTCGCTCCATTCGTAGACCCGCGGTGTGCTGTCGACAGCGCGCAGCGGCGGACTATACGAGATCGAACGTTCGAGCCGCTCGACGGCACCGCGTCGCAGGGCCGTCGTCAGCGCTTCTTTGACGACCGACACGACGCGGTCACCGTGACGCAGGCGGACGTCGGTTTTCGTGGGATGCACGTTCGGGTCGACTTCGTCGGGCGGTACGATCAAATACAGCACGCCGTATGGATGGCGACCGACCATGGCAAACGTCCGATACGCGGCACTCCACGCCCCGGACACAAGCGTGCTGCGCAGCAGCCGGCCGTTGACAAACAACACTTGGGCGCGCCGGTCGGGACGGTCGTCGCCCGGTGAGCTGATCCAGCCGGTCACACCGACGCGCGCATCTTCGCGGCCACCGGTGACGGCGACCATCGAGCCCGCGTTCGGACCGAACACGTGCGCCAGACGCAGCGCAATGCCGTCGCCAGGAGCGAATGCAAATACCGGGCGACCGTCGTGGTCGAGCGTGAAACCGACATCGGGATAGGCTAAAGACAACGTCGCAAGCCACGTCGAAATGCGCGTGAACTCGGCACTCGGTGAACGCAAGTATTCGCGGCGCACGGGCACGTTTGCGAACAACTCGCGCACGACAACGCGCGTGCCGACCGGCCCGGGCTGCGGGCGCGGCGCTACAACCGTTTCGGCAAACGCGTCGATCGCCGTCGCGATCTCGGCATCCTTGGTGCGCGACACGATCGTGACGCGCGCGACGGACGCAATCGACGCCAAACCTTCACCACGAAAACCTAGCGTCCAGATGCGCGTGAGACCGCTCGCGTCGGTCAGCTTGCTCGTCGCATGACGCACGACGGCGCTTGGAAGTTCCGCGGCGGCAATGCCGCTGCCGTTATCGGCAACTTCGATCTCTGCTAGGCCGCCGCCGCGAACGCGCACCGCAATGCGCGTTGCGCCGGCATCGAGGGCGTTTTCGACAAGTTCTTTGACGACGGAGAGCGGCCGTTCGATCACTTCGCCGGCGGCGATTTGCCCGATGGTCTCGGGATCCAGCACGCGAATCATGCCGCAGCGATCAATTCGATCCGGTTTCCGAATGGGTCGGCGATGTATCCATGGCGCAACCCGTCTTCGAACGCCTCAACGCGCACGTCAATACCGCTTGCATGCAGACGCGCGACGAGCGCATCAAAATCGGCGCAGCGTAACGCCGGATGGGCTTTTTGCGCGGGCCGGAAATCCGCTTCCACGCCAAGATGGAGTTGCAAGACGCCGCTTGCAAACCACGCGCCGCCGCGCTTCTTCAGCTCGGTGGGTTTTTCAAGTTCCGTCATGCCGAGGATATCGGAGTAAAATGCGCGCGCACGCGCTTCTTCGCCCGGCGGCATCGCGAGCTGCACGTGATCGTAGGCGAGAAACGGCGTGGTCACGGGAGTGCCTCGAAGAGCAGCGGTTGTTCGGTGATCGGAACCTTGGCGAGTTTTCCGCGCAGCGGCGCTTGTGATTCAACGGTCGGGCGCCCTTCGAGTGCGTCGGCGATTTCTTTCGCGCGCGCGACGACGGTCGGCGGTAAACCGGCCATCCGCGCAACCTCGATGCCGAACGAGCGCGAACTCGAACCGGGCAGCACGCGGTGCGAAAAGACCGGCGAACCGTTACGCGACGTGTTCTCGACGGCCGTGATGTGACAGTTCGCGACGAGCGGCCAGCGCTCGGCAAGCGCGACGAGTTCGTGAAAGTGGGTGGCAAAGAGCACCATCGGTCCGCGCGACTCGCGTTCGAGTAAGAATTCGCAGATCGCTTGGGCAATCGCAAGGCCGTCGATGGTGCCCGTACCGCGCCCAACTTCATCGATCAAGAGCAAGCTGCGGCCGGTCGCGCGGCGCAAGATGTTCGCAGCTTCCGCCATCTCGATGTAAAATGTGGAATGGCCCGATGCCAGATCGTCGCCCGCGCCGATGCGGGTAAAGATGCGATCGACGATGCCGATCGCCGCCGAACGCGCTGGCACAAACGATCCGATCTGCGCGAGAATAACAAGCAGCGCCGCTTGACGCAAATACGTGGACTTCCCGCCCATGTTCGGGCCCGTCAGTAAGATGAAACGAGAATCATCGAGATGCAGGCGCAGATCGTTGGGCACGAACGACGAACCAAGCAGCGACTCCATCACCGGATGGCGCCCGTCGATGATGTCGATCGTTCCCGTATCGAGAAACGTCGGCCGCACGAAGCCGCGTTCGGCGGCAACCTGCGCAAGCGAGCAGTAGGCATCGAGTTCCGCGAGCGCTTCCGCCGTTGCGAGCAAGTCGTCAACCCGCTCGGCAATACGCTCGACAAGTGCTTCGAACAATGCCGCTTCGAGCCGCAGTTGGCGTGCCTGGGCGCTCGCAATAGCGACATCGAGTTCGCGCAGCTCCGGCGTGACGAAACGCTCGCCGTTTGCGAGGGTTTGGCGGCGCGTGTAATCGGCCGGGACATTTGCGACGTTTGCTTTGCCGATTTCGATCGCGTACCCGAACGCCGAAGCGTACTTTACTTTGAGACTCTTGATGCCCGTTCGTTCGCGCTCGCGCTCTTCGAGCGCTGCCATCCGCGAACGCGCATCGC
>Ga0302324_100006961_pt1 | contig 24186 bp, 19 predicted proteins | sample Palsa_T0_1_FD_201949 | JGI IMG/M metagenome (GOLD analysis project Ga0302324, IMG submission 201949) | Peat permafrost microbial communities from Stordalen Mire near Abisko, Sweden - Palsa_T0_1 | ecosystem: Environmental > Terrestrial > Soil > Palsa > Peat permafrost | place: Sweden: Abisko... | reverse complement strand
AAGCCAATCTCCGAAGACCATCGGCAAGCCGTGTGCCGGAAACCGGCACGCACGGTCTGACAGGGGGTCCTGCGGCCGCCGCTTCCAATCGGGTACGGAGGCCGTAGGATCTACCAATGCCCGGTACGCCCTCCAGCCTGCAGCGCAAGCCCTTCTGGGCACCGGTCGGGCTGGCGGCCGCATCAGCGTTGGTCGCCGCGCTAGTCATGGCGCTCTCGGCGTGGCTCCTCGTCACGGCCAAATCAACGACGGTCATCGTGGTGAGGGAGGCGGAGATGGCATCGAACGGCGGAACCGATCCGGCGCTCAGCCCCGCGGGACAGTCGCGCGCGGAGCTGCTCGCCCGCATGTTCGGCGACGCCCGGCTCAAGGAGCACGTGGACGCCATTTATGTCTGGCCCACGCAAGGTACCCAGACGACCGCACGGCCCCTGGCGACGCGGCTCGGTATCAAGCCGGTCGTCGTCTCGCAAGACGATGCGCACGCCTTGGCGCGGCGTATGCTGCGGGAGTACCGCGGCGGTCGGATTCTCGTGGTGGCGCCCGGCGGCGCAGCGCGCGATTTGGCTGCCGCGCTCAGCGGCGCATCGGACATCCCACTCGCGACGGATTTCGGGACCCTGTACATCGTCACGGTTCCGCGCATCGGCCGCGCCAATCTCTTGAGCGTGGAGTACTAGCCGAAGTTCGGCTAGCCGCTTCAGTTGCTCGCGGCGCGCAGCATGATCGCTTTCTGCACGAATTCAGTGTGGCGCCCGATGCGCACGTCGGCCAGCACTGCGTCACGAACCCGGCGGCTCGCATCGATGAGGTAGCTGGCGCGACGGACCCCAATTCCCAGGGGGCCGTTGAGACCGTACATCTTGATGACGGTCTTGTTCTCATCCGACAGCAAATCGAATGGCAGCCCGTACTTCTCCCGAAACTTGAGGTGCGATGCGGGCGATTGTGGACTGATCCCTACGACGTGCAGCCCGGCTTTCTGAATTTCGGCGTGCAAGTCCCGCAGCATGCAGGCCTGGCGGGTACAGCCGGGGGTAAAATCCGCGGGGTAGAAGTAAAGGACGATGGCTCCGGCGCTCAGGAGTTGAGTGAGTGATCGATCGGTCCCTGATTGATCCGGAAGGGTGAATTCCGGTGCGCGCTCGCCCACTTTTAGCATTGGATATGGCCTCTTCGCTATATCCTAGCTAAGTTTGCTGGGGATTGGCGATACTTTGGCTTGCCGCGGCTTTGCTGCTAGTATTCGGAGCCCTTTTCGGGGGGAGTAGCTCAGTTGGGAGAGCGTCGCGTTCGCAATGCGAAGGTCGAGGGTTCGATCCCCTTCTCCTCCACCACCCCTAGAGGCCGGATGTCCATCGACTCCGGCCCATCTTGGCCTCGGTAGCTCAGTGGATAGAGCGAGTGCCTCCTAAGCGCTAGGTCGCAGGTTCGATTCCTGCCCGGGGCACTTTTTCGGTGTTCGCCGCCGTTTATGGCGGTTCGTTGCGGGCCAAAAAATACCCCCACGGAAAATTCAGCGTTGCTCACCGAGCTATCCATCAAGAAGGCTCTGAATGACGCCGGACGGACCGGGAGTCCGATCAAGCGCGCCGACCAGGCGGGGCTGTTCGTTTAGACACCTGCGGGCAGCGTTCCATGGCGGCAACGCCGACGCGGGCGATCTGCAACGTGCCCCTCGATTCTCCGGCCACAGCGCGCGGGTTCGAATCCGGTGCGGTTGCGATCACCAGGTCGCGGCCGTCCGTTCCGCCGAGCGCGCAGGAAAAGGCGAACTGCGAAGTCTCGACGCGATCGAGAATCGTTCCACCTTCGCCGATACGCAGCGCTTCGCAGCCCCAGGCATTCGCGGCCCAGATGGCACCTTCGCTGTCGATGCAGATTCCATCTGGAACAATGGACTGCGGCGCTTTGGAAAGCGTCACCCAAGGACGCCGGTTGGTGAGCACGCCGTCGGCGCCGAGATCGAAGGCAGTAAGACCGGGAATAAGACTTTCGGCAACGATCAGTGAGTTGCCGACGATCGCCATGCCGTTGGGAAACGCGTGATTTTGAGACGCGACCTTTGCCTCGCCGTTCGCCGTCACCATGAGAATTGGCGCTGCTGGCGGACCGGGTTCGGCGAACAGTGCCGCGACCCCGTGCTCTTCGATGAACGCGTGAAGGTCGAAACCGAAGCAGCCGACGAAAGCGTGGCCTCACGCATCCACGATCATGTCGTTGGCATGGAATTTTGCGAACGGCTTCAGATCGGCATGCAACACGACGCTTCCATCCGGTTCACGCCGCAGTAGACGCTGACTTGACATCGCCACTACCAGGAGCCGTCCATCGGGCAACCAGCCCAGACCGGAGGGCTGGTCGTCGATCTCAAGTTCGAGCCGTGAGCCCCCATCCGGTGCAACGCTCGAAACCTGATGCCTGAAGAAATCCGAATACCAGAAGCGGCCCCCGTGCCAGCGCAGACCCTCGCCGAATTTCAATCCGCGCATGAACAGTTCTGCTTTCATTCGTCACTCCCCCAAAGACATTCGAATAACTCATCAACACGATACACGGTCCAACCGGTCAGAGCCGTTCGCGGTCCCAGCTGTCCGCCGTAGGCGGGTCGACCCTTTGCCGTCGGTGGCGAATGTCTGCCGTCGGGCAGTGTCAAGCGAGGCCTAAATGCAATGCGGCGGCGATGGGATTCCCCGTTAGCCACTGGAAGTCTTGGCTAGATACTGCTGGCGATAGTCGGCGCTGAAGCGTATACGCACTCTTAGGCGGGGATAGTACAAATCGGGCGTCAGGCACTCTTCGGAGGCCCGGGGGATAATTCCATGACAACGCTGTATCAGTTCGAGTTTTCACACTTTTGCGAGAAAGTACGATGGGCGCTCGACTACAAAGGGATTCCGTACACCAAGCGAAATCTCCTGCCGGGGCTTCATGTAAAGGTTGCCCGAAAGCTTGCGCCGAAAAACTGCTTGCCGATCCTCGTTGACGGGAATTCGGTGGTCCAGGACTCCAAGGCGATCTTATCGTACCTTGACCAAAAATTTCCGGAGCCTCCGCTGACGCCGCGGGACTCAATGGAAGCCAAAGATGCCTTGGCGTGGGAGGAATACCTCGATGAGGAGATTGGCGTTCCGCTCAGGCTGTGGTTCTACTATTACGCGCTTCCCGAGCGTAATCGCTGCATGAGATTTCTTATGGATGGTGCGCCTTGGTACGGCCGACCCCTGTTCGCGATCATCTATCCCAAAGTTAGAAGCGCCATGACGGAGCAGTTGCATATAAATGCCTCATCAGCCAAGCAGTCCGAAGAGCGCCTGGTGACGGCGTTCGAGAGACTGGACGGTGCGCTGGAAGGCCGGGGTTTCCTGGTCGGCAGTAGGTTTTCGAGAGCCGACCTGACCGCATGCGCGTTGTTAGAACACTTTTGCGCGCCGGGCAGCTCAGACGCGGAGGTGGCTGCTGCCGTTCCGACGCAAGTGTGTGCACTGCGTGACCAATATAAATCCCGCGCATTCTTCGGTTGGGTTCTTGAAAACTACAAGAACTATCGGCAACCCATGGTTAGAAAGGCCGCCTGACTTCAGGCAGTACCGGGCAGGCAGGGCCCACTCGCCGGGCTGGTGGGCGTTCTGACCATGCATGGCGTTCAAGCAAGCGTCGATGCACGCGAACTTTATCGGAGAATGCTTTTGAACGTTCTAAACTTGCTAAAAAGCTATGAGTAATCCACATCGGGTTCGATTCCTACCCGGGGCACTTCTTGTAGGACCCTCGGCACCGCTGCGTCATGCCGCGAACCGGGTTTATGCTCGTCGGCAGGGAGGGCTCACGTTGCGACGTGTGCTCATGGGGTTCGGCGCCGCGCTCGCATGCCTGGCTGCGTGCGGCGGGCTCGAGCTCAATCCGTTGGTGAACGAGCCACGCATCGTTCATCTCGAGCAAGATCCCTCGAAGACATTGACCGTCGTTCACGAGATGGTCTGGCAGGACAAGTCCCATGCCACTCGGGAGATCCGTTTCCCCGCCGGAACGTATACGCTCGAGGCCGAGGACGCCGACTACTGGTACATGCGCAGCTCCGCGCCTCTCAATCTGCGCGAGTTCAACAAGGGCGTGCAGACCGAGAGCCGCAACATCCGCGGGGGCATCGCGATGGGCAAGTACACCACTCGGTCGGTGCCGGCTGCGGCCTACATCGATGGCCAGGAGTCCGCGCGCATCCTGATCTGGAAGCTCGGCAAGGATTTTTTGAACCGCGAAGGCAAGGATTGGCGAAAATCCTCATGATCGGCGAATCATCCAGCCAAACGCCCTCGAGCATACCGCCGACGTTGAGAAGTCCTCGCGCCCTCATATTCTGGATGGCGGTCTTGCTCACGGGTATCGGCGCCGGCGTTGCCGGTGCCATTCTTACGAAGCTGCTGTTCGCGGTTCAGCACGCGTGCTGGCCGGGACCGCATTTGCTCGACGCCGCAGAGCAGAAAGATGCGACCTATCACCTCATCATTTTGCTGGCTGCCGGGGTGGTGACCGGTGCGGGACAGCTGCTCGTGCGTCGCCTGGCGGCCGGCAACAGCATCGACATCGCCGAGGCCATCACGAGATTCGCGGGACGCCTGCCGGCGCTGCGCACGCTCGCGACGGCGACGCTGTCGGTGGTAGTCGTGGGCATGGGCGCCTCCTTAGGACGGGAAGGTGCGCCCAAGCAGGCCGGCGCGGTCATCGCCAATGCCCTCGCAGATCGCACCGCTTTGACGGACGAGCAGCGCCGCCTGCTCGTGGCCTGCGGCGCGGGTGCCGGCATGGCGGCGGCCTACGGCGTGCCGCTCGGCGGTGCCCTGTTCGCCGTCGAGGTACTGCGCGGCGTGCTCGCGCTGCGGCTGATTTTGCCGGCGCTCCTCGCCTCGGCGTGCGCCGCGGGCGTCGCCTGGCTGCTCGCGATGCCCAACGAGCCGACCTATGCGATTCCCTCCTATTCGCTATCGGCGTCCGTGATCTGCTGGTCGGTGGTGGCGGGCCCCATCGCCGGTGTGTTCTCGGTGGGCTTCGTGCGCCTCATCGCCTGGGCGGACCGAAGCAAGCCGAAGGGTACGGGACGGCTGCTCGCGCCGCTCGGCGCGCTCGGCGCGCTCGGCGCGCTGTCCATTCCTTTCCCGCAAGTGCTCGGCAACGGCAAGGATATTGCGGCGCTCGCCTTCACGGGGCAGGTCGCCGTCCCCTTGCTCATCGCACTCCTGGTGGTGCGGCCCTTTGCAACGGTGCTGTGCCTCGGGAGCGGGGTGCCGGGAGGGCTCTTCACGCCGTCCCTCGCCACCGGAGCACTGCTCGGGGGCGTGCTGGGAAGCGCCTGGTCCTTGATCTGGCCGGGCGTTCCGCCCGGACTTTACGCCATCATCGGAGCCGCAGCCGTTCTTGCGGCGACCACGCATGGACCTTTGTCCTCGATCGTCCTGGTGATGGAGCTTACGGGCCGCGACCGCTCGTTCATCCTGCCCATGCTCATCGCGGTGGTCACCGCCACCGTCGTCGCACGGACCCTCGATGAGCGCTCGATCTACGACGCGCGGTTCACCGATCGGCAGATGCAGGCCCTGCAGAAGGCGCGGCAACCCTCTGCGCAGTGAGGGTGCAGCCATGCGCGTGCTCGTCGTCGAGGATGACCGGATGATCGCCAAGGGGCTGCACACCGCGCTCAAGCAGGACGGCTATGCCGTCGACGGCGTGAGCGATGGCGCGAGCGCCGCCGCCGCGCTGCGCTCTTCGCGATTCGACCTGGTGCTCCTCGATCTCGGTCTGCCCGAGCGCGACGGTCTCGAGGTACTGCGCGAGCTGCGATCGCGCGGCGATGCGACGCCGGTGATCATCGTCACCGCACGCGACGACGTTCAGAGTCGCATCCAGGGACTCGATGCGGGCGCGGACGACTACATCGTCAAGCCGTTCGATCTCGACGAGGTCGCGGCGCGCATGCGTTCGGTGCTGCGCCGGGCGGCCGGACGCGGCGACCCGTACATCCGCCATCGCGGCATCACGCTCGATCCGGTGTCGCACGCCGTCGAGCGCGACGGTGTGCCGGTCGTGCTGTCCGCCCACGAGTTCGCCGTCCTCGAAGCTCTCATGCAGCGCCCCGGCGCGGTGCTATCGCGCGCGCAGCTCGAGGACCGATTGTACGGATGGTCCGAGGGCATCGAGAGCAACGCCGTCGAGGTGTACGTGCACGGGTTGCGGCGGAAGCTCGGGAACGATGCGATCCGCACGCTGCGAGGCGTGGGCTACTTCGTGCCGAAAGACTGAATGATCTCGATCCGCACCCGACTGTTGATGGCGCTCCTCGCCGTGGTGATCGCGACTTCGCTGCTCGCGGGCCTCCTCACGTATCGGCGCGTCTTCGCGGAGACCTCGACTCTGTTCGACTATCAACTGCGCCAAATGGCGCTGTCGCTGCGCAGCCAGATACCCATGGCGCCGCGCCTCGAGCTGCCGCCGGATCAAGCCGATGCGGATTTCGTGATCCAGATCTGGGACCCGTACGGGACGCGCGTCTACTTCTCGCGTCCGGGATTGCCGCTCATCAACGCCACCACGTTAGGGTACGCGGACGTGCGCGTGGCCGGCGAAGCCTGGCGAACCTACGGCCTGCAAACGCTCGAGGGCGTGATCCAGATCGCGCAACCGCTGCGCGTCCGGGAAGCGTTCGCGCGCGGCGCGGCACTGCGCGCGGTGATCCCGCTGCTGTTGCTCTTGCCGATCCTGGGCGCAGCGATCGTCGGGGTAGTCGGGAGCGGTCTCTCGCCATTGCGGCGTCTCGCGACCGAGGTGCAGCGGCGCGACGTGCACAGCTTGATGCCCGTCGCGACGGAACGGTTGCCGCAAGAAGTTGCCCCGCTGGTCGACGCGCTCAATCGACTGCTGCTGCGGCTGCACGCGGCCTTTCAGGCACAGCGAGCATTCGTGGCCGATGCGGCGCACGAGCTGCGCTCGCCCTTGACCGCGGTGCGCCTGGAGCTGCAACTCCTCGACCGCGCGCCCGACGAAAATGCCCGTCGAGAGGCGCGCACCAATCTAGGCGCTGCCGTGGAGCGCGCGATTCACCTGGTCGAGCAGTTGCTCACTCTCGCGCGCAGCGACCCGCGCGAGGAGGCCGGCGCATGGTCGCGGATCTCGCTCGAACAAGCAGCCGCGGACGGTATCGCGGACGCGAATTCGCTCGCCCAGGCGCGCCGCATCGATCTCGGGCTCGAGGCCGAGCCCGCGGCGGTGCAGGGGGACCCCGAGGCGCTGCGCATCCTCGTGCGCAACCTCGTCGACAATGCGGTGCGCTACACCCCCGAGGGAGGGCAGGTGCGGGTGAGCACGCGCGATCAGGCGTCCGGCGCCACCCTCGAGGTCGTCGATACAGGACCCGGGATTCCGCCGCCCGACCGCGAGCGTGCGTTCGACCGCTTCTATCGCCGCTCGAACGCCGCCGAAGGGGGCAGCGGGCTCGGCCTCGCCATCGTCAAGGCCATAGCGGACCGTCACGCTGCAGAGATCCGCCTGGATGACGCCACCGGCGGGGGCCTCAGGGTCACCGTGACCTTTCCGCGGCCCGACCTCCGCGGCCCGCATTAAGGTTCGCTTAAGGAGGCGGGAGGAGGATGCCGCCAGGTGCCCGATAACGGGCCTTTCATTCCTTCAGGAGGATTTTCGATGAGATCTCCCACCAAATTCGTTGCCGGAGCAGCCGCGGGCTTGTTCGCCATAGGCGCGGTCGCCGGCTGGATAGCGCCTGCCATCTTGAGGAGCGCACAGGCGGCGGACACCGCGGCGGGCGCTCCCGCCGCTGCGAGCGCGCCCGCCGCGACGGCGCCCTCGGGTCCGATTCCACTCGGCACCGCGCCCAATTATCGCGCCATCGTCGCGCAAAATCGCGGCTCCGTAGTCGGCATCACGGTGGCGGGCGAGCTGAAGGCGGCAGCCGGAGAGCAGCAGCCATTCGGCAATATCAATCCGTTCGGCGATGATGATAACAATCCATTCTCGCAGTTCTTTCGCCAGATGCCGCACCAGCACGGGAACCCCACGCCCATGCATGCGCAAGGCTCCGGTTTCATCATGAGCTCCGACGGCCTGATCTTGACCAACGCGCACGTCGTGGACGGTGCGAAAGAGGTCACCGTGAAGCTGATGGACCATCGGGAGTTCAAGGCGAAGGTGCTCGGCACGGACAAGACCAGCGATATCGCGGTGCTGAAGATTGACGCCCACAACCTGCCGGCGGTGCGTCTCGGTAACTCCGACCAGCTCGGCGTTGGCGATTACGTGCTCGCAATCGGTGCGCCGTTCGGTCTCGAGGAGACAGCCACGGCCGGCATCGTGAGCGCGACGGGGCGATCGCTTCCGGGCGACGGCGCAGTGCCGTTCATTCAGACAGACGCCGCGGTCAACCCGGGTAATTCGGGCGGACCACTGTTCGACTCGACGGGTGCCGTCGTCGGCATCAATTCGCAGATCTACACGAACTCGGGCGGCTATCAGGGCGTCTCGTTCGCCATTCCGATCAACCTGGCGGAAGGCGTCGAGCAGCAGATCGTGAAGACCGGTAAGGTCGAGCACGGCCGGCTCGGTGTGGAGATCCAGAACGTCAATCAGTCGCTCGCAGAGTCCTTCAAGCTGAGTACCCCGGAGGGCGCGCTGGTGGCGCAGGTCGTGCCGGACAGCGCGGCCGCTCGGGCGGGCATCAAGCCGGGAGACGTGATCCTCAAGTTCAACGGATCGCCGATCGCCGATTCCGGATCGCTATCGGTGCGCGTGAATGCCACGGCGCCCGGCGAGAAGGCGACTCTCGATATCATGCGTGACGGCAAGCCGATGACCGTCAACGTGACCATCGGCTCGGCGAGCAACCCCACGGTGGCGAAGAACGGTGAAGCGGCTCCTGAAGGGTCGCATCTCGGGATGAAGCTGCGTCCGCTCACGCCGGATGAACGCAGCCAGGCGGGCGTCTCGGCAGGCTTGGTGGTCGAGGAATCGAGCGGTCGAGCGGCCGAGGCGGGCATCCAGGAGGGCGACGTGGTGCTCTCGGTCAACGGCACGCCGGTGAACAGTGTCGAGCAGCTGCAGAGGCTCGTGCACGGGCACGACAATCAGGTGGCGCTGCTCATTCAGCGCGGCGACACCCGCATTTTCGTGCCGGTAGGCCTGGGTTAAGCGCTCCGCCGATCCCTGACATTTTTATCCACGTGCCGGCCTGCCGTCATCAAGACTGCAGGCCGGCCGTGTTTCGGCTATAACATCTGCGGATGAGGCTTCTCGCCACCTGCGCGCTCATCGCCTGTTGCTCGTCGAGTTTCGCGGAACCCGCTCCCCCCCAACTTCCCCCGGCGCCGGGGCTGGCCACGGGACTTGCCGATACGGCGGCGCTGCGCGCCACCGTGTTCGGCACACCACCCCAGGATATCGCGCCCCTTCCCGAATCCGTGCCGATGCTTGAGATGGATCTTAAGTTGTCGTGGAGGCGGCCGGTCCCGCAGATCTTCTGGTTCGATAAGCGGCTGCGGGTGTGGTTTTCGGCCCAGAAGGGGCCGGCGCCCCTCGCCATCATCATCTCGGGCACCGGAAGCGATGCCAACACATCGAAGGTCTCGGTGTTGCGCGCGGTGCTCTACGGCGCCGGTTATCACGTTCTCACGATGCCCTCGCCGACGTTCCCGGGTTTCATCGTAGCCGCCTCGAGCACGGGCATCGCGGGCGATCTCATGCAAGACGGTCACGATTTGTACGCCGCAATGGGCGAGGTCATCGCGCACTTGCCCAAAAAGGCCCAAATTACCGATGTCCACATACTCGGCTACAGTCTCGGCGGAGCGAACGCGGCCATCGTCAAGTCGATCGACGATGTCGAGCACAAGCTCCACATTCATCGCGCGGTGATGATCAACCCCCCCGTAAGCCTGTTCGCCACGATGGGCCGGCTCGACAAGCTTTACACCGTCTCACTCGGCAACGGCGATGCCGGCACCGAGCGTTTTTACCAGCAGCTCTACGCCGCACTCGCCAATGCCTACCGCGCGAGCGGCCGGGTGGAACTCGACGAGGACTTCCTGCTGGGCGCCGCCGCCGCGGTGCTGAAGACCGATGCACAGTTCTCCGCCGCCATCGCGCTCTCCTTTCGCATCGCGCTCTCGAACGTATTTCTCGCCGGGGACATGTATTCGGGGGCCGGGGTGGTCATCGATCCCGCGCATCCCCCTAAGCTCGGCGATTCAATGGAGGAGATCGCGCGCATCTTGCGCAGCAAGACGTTTGCCGAGTACTTCACGAGCATCTTCGCGCCTTACTATCTTAAGCTGCGGCCGCACGAGACGGTCGACTCGCTCATCGCGCAGAACCGGCTCGAGATCATCGGTGATCGGCTGCGCTTAGGTTCCGACTACTATTGTCTGACCAACAGCGACGATCTGATCCTCGATAGAGCGGAGCTTGCGTGGCTCGAAAAGACCCTGGCTACGCGCATCGCGGTCTACGATCACGGCGGGCATCTGGGAAATCTCGGCGACCGGCAACAGGCGGCGGACCTGCTCGCCATGCTGGACGGACGATGGCAGGGGGGACGCTGATGCGGCGGAGCGTGCGTACCGCATGCGCGCTCGCGGCGCTCGCGCTCGCCGGATGCGCGGCGCGCGAGGTGCAGTTCCACCGCTGGCCGGCGGAGACGCCGGCGGCGAACAACAAGGCGGACATCGCTCGCGTGCAAGGAGTGCAGGCCGCCGCCGCGGCGGCCGCGAGGCCCGTTCCCCCGCAGACGGGGAGCGCGGCCGAGCCGCCGTCGCAGCCGGTCGAGCCCGACGATGCACCGTCTCTCCAAACCTACGATCCATGGGCACGGCTCAACCGGTTCACGTATCGATTCAACGCCCGATTCGACGAGGCGATCTTTCTGCCGGTGGCGAACGGCTATCGGCGGCTGGTGCCCTCGCCGCTGCGCGCAGGCGTGCACAACTTCTTCGCCAACTTGACCGAGGTCGACAGCGTGATCAACTACACGCTGCAGGGGCGGCTGCACCGCAGTGTCCGCAGCCTCGGCCGGTTCGTGATCAACACGACGCTCGGGATCGGGGGATTGATCGACGTCGCGGCCAAGCTGGTGCAACTGCCCTACGAGCCGACGGGCTTCGGCACCACGCTCGCGGAATGGGGCATGCACCCCGGTCCCTATCTGGTCATTCCTCTTTCCGGCCCTTCGACGTTCCGCGAGGGGGTCGGCCTCGCCGTCGATTACGCTACTTTGTACGAGATCAATCTCGCGGATCTCTACCGGGGGGATCAATCCTGGGGGCTCGGAGTCGCGAACGCCGTCGATGAGCGCGCGAACATCGATTTCCGCTATTACTCCACGGGGTCGCCTTTCGAGTACGAGACCATTCGCTTCCTCATCGTACGCAAGCAGCTGATCGAGGACGCGGGCCTGCATCGAGCCAAGCCGCTGCCGAAGCCCAATCATCCCGAGGAGCCGGCCGGCAAGTGAGCCCCGCCTTCCGCATCCGCTGGCGCATCTTCTCGTTTCTTTTCGGGTTCGGCTTCCTCGCTTACATCCAGCAAAAGACCATCACCGTGGCGGCGGAGCCGATGATGCCGGCTCTCGGTTTGAGCCAGCAACAGATCAGCTTCATCGAGCAGGCGTTCGTCATAGGCTATGCCCTTTTTCAGATGCCGGGCGGTGTGCTCGGCCAGCGCTTCGGGGCGCGCCTCACCTTCGTGGTGATCGGCCTCGCGGCCTTCGCGACCACCATGGCAACGCCGATCGTACCGACGTTCTTGAGCGGCACGGCGCTGTTCGTGGCGCTTTACGGCGCTCAGCTCGTTCTCGGCCTCTCCCAAGGGGCCATCTTTCCGGTGTCCGCCGGCGTGTTCGAGGCATGGTTTCCGCCGAAACGCTGGGCGTTCGTACAGGGACTGCAGACCATGGGACTCAACTTCGGCCTGGCGTTGACCCCGCCGCTCATCGTCACCCTCAGTTTGTGGCTCGGCTGGCGGCAGGCGCTCATCTGGAGCAGCCTGCCGACGCTCGCGCTCATCGCGCTCTGGGGTTGGTACGGCCGCAACACGCCGCGCGAGCATCCGTCGATGTCAGAGCAGGAGCTCGAGGAGATCGGCAGCCCGCCCAAGGCGCACTCCTCGATCACCTTGAGACAGCTGCTGCCGCTCATCGCTGATCGCAACGTGCTGCTGTTGTTCTTTTCTTACATGTGCATGAACTACACGTTCTATTTGCTCTCGAACTGGGTGTTTCTCTATTTGGTTCAGGAGCGCCATTTCTCCACGCTCGACAGCAGCTGGCTGGCCGTGGCGCCGCCGCTTGCGGCGGCGGTGGGCGCGGGATTGGGCGGCATCTTGACCGGTCTCCTCGCGCAGCGGTTCGGCAATCGCTGGGGCTATCGCATCGTGCCCTTGGGCGCCATGACGTCCGCTGCGTTACTCTTGCTGCTTGCGGTCAACGCCTCGAATCCTTATTTCGCGCTGACGGCGCTGTCGTTGTGTTTCTTGGCGGTGGAGCTCACGGAGGGGCCGTTCTGGGGCGCGGCCATGATGGTGGGCGAGGGGGACAGTATGGCGGTGTGCGGATTCATGAATACCGGGGGGAACCTCGGCGGGATCATCGGCTTGCCGATCGTGGGCTATTTCACCGGGCGCCACGACTGGCACACCGCGTTCTTCGTCGGTGCGGGCTTCGCGATCGTGAGTGCCGCGGCCTGGCTTGCCGTTCGCCTCACCGGCGTGGCGGAGACAACCGCCGCTCCGCTCGCCCCGCGAGCAGAGAGTGCATGAAGACCGTCGTCGTGACCGGGGCCGCGCAAGGGGTGGGGTACGCCGCCGCCGCGCTGTCGGCACGGCTTGGATATCGTGTCGTCTTGACGGACTTGAAGCCGCTCGATGCGCGCGTTCGGCAATTGCAAGAGGCAGGCGCGCACGCCGTCGGTATATCCGGGGACGTGGCCTCGGAGTCCTTCGTGCGCGAGCTCGCCGAGCGTCTCGCCGGCGACTACGGCGCGCTCGATGCACTGGTCAACAACGCCGGCATCAGTCTGATCGCCCCCGCCGAGAGCACCTCGGCGGAGCAATGGCAGCGTGTGATGAACGTCAACCTCTTCGGGCCGTTTCTCCTCTGCAAATACTTGGGCGCGCAGATGTTGTCCCGCGGCCGCGGCAGCATCGTCAACGTCGCCTCGGTCGCGGGCCTCTCAGGGATCGCTCATCGCGCCGCTTACAACGCTTCGAAGCACGGACTCATCGGCTTGACCCGGACATTGGCGGCGGAGTGGGGCGGCCGCGGCATCCGGGTCAATGCGGTGTGCCCGGGTTGGATCAAGACCGAGATGGACGTGGCGGACCAGGGCGACGGCGCCTACTCGGATGCAGACATCGTGAATCGCGTCCCCATGGCGCGCTTCGCGAGCGCGGAGGACGTGGCGCAGGCTATCGCCTTGCTGCTCGACGAAGAGCGCTCTGCATTCATCAACGGAGTCGCGCTGCCCGTCGATGGCGGCTGGACTGCCGACGGCGGATGGGAGAGTTTGCGGGTGCGCGCCCGGAGCTGACGCCGTGTGGTTGCGAGAAACCTCTCCGTCCGAGCGGCACACGCTGATCGCTGCCTGCCTGGGCTACGGCCTCGACGGCTTCGATTTCATCATCTACACCTTCATCATCCCGACGCTCCTCGTGGTGTGGCACATGACGAAGGCGCAGGCGGGCTACATCGCCACGGGGTCGCTGATCACATCGGCTATTGGCGGATGGGCCGCGGGCGTCCTGGCCGACCGCTACGGCCGGGTGCGCGTCTTGCAGTGGACCGTTGCCTGGTTCGCCGCGTTCACCTTCTTCAGCGGATTCACTCATTCCTATCCGGCGCTGTATCTCACGCGCGCGCTCCAGGGCCTGGGCTTCGGCGGCGAATGGGCCGTCGGGTCGGTGCTGATCGCCGAGACTATCCCGGCTCGCCATCGCGGCAGGGCTTCAGGGCTCGTGCAGAGCAGCTGGGCGATCGGCTGGGCGGCGGCGGCACTTGCCTACGGAGGTTTGTATGCGCTGATGCCGGCCGAGCTCGCCTGGCGGGTGCTCTTCTGGCTCGGCATAGCTCCGGCGCTCCTCATCGTCTATGTACGCCGGCGCGTGCCGGAATCCCCGCTGTACGCGGGTGCGCGAGAGCGACGCGCCGGGGCGCACTTTCTGGATATTTTCACCCCGCCGCTGCGTCACACGACCGTGCTCGCGAGCCTGTTGTGCGCCGGGATGATGGGGGCGTACTACGCAGTAAATACATGGCTGCCAACGTATCTTTCGACTGAGCGTCATCTGTCCGCCGGCAGCACCTCGCGATATCTCTTGGTCCTGATCGCCGGCTCGTTCGCCGGTTATCTCACCGCGGCATGGCTCTCCGATGCGCTCGGCCGGCGGCGCTGCTTCATGCTGTTCGGCGCGGCCGCAGCCGTCCTCGTCCTCACCTACACGTGGGTGACCGTGAGCGATGCAGAGATGCTGGCGCTCGGGTTTCCGCTGGGATTTTTTCAGTCGGGAATATTTTCGGGCATGGGGGCGTATCTCTCGGAGCTGTATCCGAGCACCGTGCGCGGTTCCGGGCAAGGCTTCTCGTACAGCTCCGGCCGTGCGGCGGGAGGGCTGTTTCCAGCCATCATCGGCGCCGCGAGCGCCCATGCATCGCTCGCCGTCTGCATCGGTGCGGCAACCGCGGCGGGCTATGGCGTGGTCATCGCCGCCGCCTGGGTCTTGCCCGAGACGCGTGGACGGGTGCTCCGCCCTTGACTAAAGCACGCCGCGATCGCTGGCAATTCTGGGTGGACCGAGGCGGCACGTTCACGGATATCGTGGCGCGTGCGCCCGACGGCCGGCTGTCGACGTTGAAGCTGCTCTCGGAAGACCGAGCGCACTACGAGGACGCCGCCGTCGAGGGCATTCGGCGCATCCTCGGGCTCGTCGGCGGCGAGATGATCACGCCCGCGCAGGTCGAGTCGGTGAAGATGGGCACCACCGTCGCCACCAACGCCTTGCTCGAGCGGCGCGGCGAGCCCACGGTGCTCGTCACCACCCGCGGATTCCGCGACGCCCTGCGTATCGGGACACAGGCGAGGCCGCGGTTGTTCGAGCGGCACATCGTCCTGCCTGAGCTGCTCTATGCGTTCGTGATCGAGGCGGACGAGCGCGTGGACGCTTGCGGCGGCCTGATCGCCGCGCTCGACGCCGACGCGCTCGAGCGTGCTCTCGAGCGCGCTCATGGCGCGGGCCTTCGCGCTTGTGCGATCGTCTTGTTGCACGCCTATCGAGCGCCGGCCCACGAGCTCGAGGCCGAGGCCTTGGCGCGGCGCGTAGGCTTCACCCAGATATCGGTGTCGCATCGCGTGAGCCCGCTGATGAAGCTGGTGCCGCGCGGCCATACCACCGTGGTGGATGCCTATCTCTCCCCCATTCTGCGCCGCTACGTCGAGCGCGTCGCCGCGCAGATGCCGGGCGTGCGTCTCCTTTTCATGCAAAGCTCCGGCGGCCTCACGGAAGCGGGGCGCTTCCACGGGAAGGATGCGATCTTATCGGGCCCGGCGGGCGGCATCGTCGGCATGGCCGAATGCGCCCGCGCCGCGGGACACGCCCGATTGATCGGATTCGATATGGGAGGCACGTCTACCGACGTGAGTCACTACGCAGGCGAGTACGAGCGCGTCTTCGACACCGAGGTGGCGGGTGTGCGCGTGCGCGCCCCCATGATGAGCATTCACACCATCGCGGCGGGCGGAGGATCCGTCATCCGCTTCGACGGGTCGCGTCTGCGCGTCGGTCCCGAATCCGCCGGCGCCGATCCGGGGCCCGCGTGCTACCGCCGCGGCGGGCCGCTCACCATCACCGATGCCAATGTGCTGCTCGGGCGCATTCATCCGGAACATTTCCCCAAGGTGTTCGGCCCCGACGGCCGGCAGCCGCTCGATCGAGCCCTGGTGGAGTTGCGTTTCGGCGAGCTCGCGCAGCGCATGAGCGCGAGTGCGGGCTTCGCCGTCGGCCGCGAGGAGGCCGCTGCGGGTGCGTTACGCATCGCGGTCGGCAGCATGGCGAACGCCATCAAACGTATCTCCGTGGCACGCGGCTACGACGTGACACGCTATTCCTTGCAATGCTTCGGTGGAGCGGGCGGGCAGCACGCCTGCCAAGTGGCGGATGCGCTCGGCATCGAGCACATCTTCTGTCATCCACTCGCCGGTGTGCTGTCGGCGCTCGGCATGGGGCTCGCCGACCAGATCGTCATGCGCGAAGCAACGCTCGAGAGCGTCTTGACCCCGGTAGGGGTTGCCGAGGCGCGGCGGCTCGCCGACCGTCTCGCGCAGGAAGGGGGCGCGGCGCTCGCGGCCCAAGGGGTGCCTGCGGAACGCGTGCGCCGCAAGGCCCGGCTCATGATGCGCTATCAAGGTACGGACACCGCATTGCCTTGCGAGCTGCCGGCGCGCGACGACGTGGCCGCGGTCGACGATGTAGCCGCGGTCCGCACCGAGTTCGAGGCCGCCTATCAGCGCCGCTTCGCCTTTCTGATGCAGAGCCTCGAGCTGGTGATCGAGTCGGTGACGGTGGAATGTATCGGCGTCGGGGAGCGCGCGCCGGCGCCCCGGCCCGCACCCGCGTGCTCGTCCGCACCTGCGCCGGTGGCAGTGAACATGTATTGCCTCGCAGACGATGAGCCGCCCGGCTGGCGCCGCGTCCGGCTACTCGATGGCGAGGCTCTCGGGGCGGGCGCCGCGATCGACGGGCCCGCGATCATCGCGCAGCGCAATGCCACCATCGTGGTGGAGCCGGGCTGGTGCGCCCGCATGACGGAGCTCGGCAACCTCGAGCTCGGTCGAATACACGCGCGGCCTGCGGCCCGGACGGTCGGCATCCAAGCCGATCCCATCATGCTCGAGGTGTTCAACAATCTTTTCATGAACGTCGCGGAGCAGATGGGTCTTTCGTTGCAGAACACCGCTCACTCGGTGAATATCAAGGAACGCCTGGATTTCAGCTGTGCCGTGTTCGACGGAGAGGGCAATCTCGTCGCCAACGCCCCGCACATGCCCGTCCATCTGGGCTCGATGAGCGAATCGATCCGCACCGTCATCGCGGCGAATCCGGAGCTCGCGCCGGGCGAGGCCTACGTGCTGAACGATCCCTATCGCGGCGGTACGCATTTGCCGGATATCACCGTGATCACCCCGGTATTCCTCGGCCTCGAGGCCGGTGCGACCGCCGGCGCCCGCGAGCGGGCCGCGCCGAGCTTTTTCGTGGCCTCGCGCGGCCATCACGCCGATGTCGGCGGCACGACCCCGGGTTCGATGCCGCCATTCTCCGCGTCGATCGAAGAAGAGGGGATGCTGATAGACAACTTGAAGCTCCTCGAGGCGGGACGGCTGCACGAGAAAGAGCTTCTCGACCTGCTGACGCACGGGGCCTACCCGGCGCGCAATCCCGCACAGAATCTCGCCGACCTCAAGGCTCAGATCGCTGCCAACGAGAAGGGTGCGGAGGAGCTGCGCGCCATGGTCGCGCAGTTCGGAGCCGATACGGTGGCGCGCTATATGCGGCATGTGCAAGACAATGCCGAGGAATGCGTGCGCCGCGTGATCACGGCCTTGAGCGACGGTGAGTTCGCGCTCACGCTCGATAACGGAGCGCGCATCTGCGTCGCCGTGAGCGTGGACGCCGTGCGACGCACCGCCCGCATCGATTTCACAGGCACGAGTGCGCAGCTGCCCAACAACTTCAACGCGCCGCGTGCCATCACGGTGGCCGCGGTCCTCTATGTCTTTCGAACGCTGATCGATGACGACATTCCGCTCAACGCGGGGTGTCTCAAGCCCCTCGAGATCATCGTGCCGGAGGGCTGCATGCTGAATCCCAAGCCGCCTGCGGCCGTCGTTGCCGGTAACGTCGAGACATCCACGTGCGTGACGAATGCATTGTACGGCGCGCTCAAGGTGATGGCGGCGAGCCAGTGCACGATGAACAATTTCACCTTCGGAAACAGCCGCTATCAGTACTACGAGACCATCGCAGGCGGTTCCGGCGCGGGCCCTGGATTCGACGGCACGAGTGTCGTGCAGACTCATATGACGAACTCGCGGCTCACCGATCCCGAAGTGCTGGAGTTCCGCTTCCCGGTGCGCTTGGACTCGTACGAGATTCGCCGGGGTTCGGGGGGCGCGGGACGCTGGCGCGGCGGCGACGGCGGGGTGCGGCGCGTGCGCTTTCTCGAGCCGATGACCGCCTCGATCTTGAGCAACGGGCGCGTCCGCGGCGCTTTCGGCATGGCGGGCGGAGAGGACGGCGCGCCCGGCGAGAACCGTATCGAGCGTGCGAATGGGCGCGTGGAGATGTTGGGGGCGATCGCCCAGAGCGAGATGGCGCCGGACGATGTCTTCGTGATCTCGACTCCGGGCGGCGGCGGTTACGGCCAGGGCCCCGGCGGGACAGGGGGTTCTTGATCGGGGTACCATCGGCCGCCCCGCACGCAATCGGAGTCTACAGCCTCATGAGCAGCGCTTCTTCCCCGACGATACGCCTGGACATTCGCGAGCACGTCGCGCACCTCACACTCTCGCGCGCGGATGCGGCGAACACCATGAACCTGCAATTCGGCCGCGAGTTCGCGGCCGCCGCCTACGCCGTGCGCAAGGATTCCGACGTGCGCGCGGTCTTGCTGCGGGGCGAGGGCAAGAATTTCTGCTTCGGCGGCGATTTGCGCGGCATGGTGGCGGCGGGCGGCAATGTGAATGCGTACTTGAACGAGCTCACCACCGATCTGCACACAGGCCTTATGCATCTTGCGCGCGCCAACGCCCCGGTCGTGGCTGCGGTGCAGGGCACGGCGGCGGGAGCGGGCTTGGGGCTCGTGCTCGCCGCGGATCTGGCGATTGCCGGCAAGAGCGCGAAGTTCACGGCCGCCTATACGGCCGTGGGCCTCACGCCCGATGCGGGCAGCACGTTCTTGCTGCCGCGTGCCGTGGGCTACAAGCGGGCCATGGAAATGTTCATCACCAATCGCGTGCTCGATGCAGAGCAGGCGCTCGACTGGGGCTTGGTCAATCAGATCGTCGACGACGAGCAGCTCGCCGAGACGGCGGCCGCAATGGCTCAACGCCTGGCGGCGGGTCCTGCGAGTGCGTTCGGCACGGTGAAGCGTCTGCTGGCCGAGTCCGAGCCCGGGTGGGAGGCGCAGCTCGCTCGCGAGGGGCGCACTATCGCCGGTCGCGCCGAAACGGAAGAGGGCCGCGAGGGCATCGCGGCGTTTCTCGAGAAGCGCACGCCGAAATACACCTGATACGTACCCCGTCGCGACGGGGTCTACCGTGGCGTAGAACTCTACTTGACAGTAGAATCTACTCCAAAGTAGGATAATAGGCATCCTTGGAGAGCGGTGCCATGAAAGCGGCGGATGACGAAATTGCGGAGGGGGCGGTCGCGTCCGCGCCGGCGGACGCCTCGCCGTGGCCCGTGCGCAGCCCGAGGCAGCGCACGCGCGACGTCAAGCGCGAGGCGGTGATCAGAGCCGCGGCGCGCGCCTTCAGCGAGCGCGGCTATCACAACACGTCCATCGACGAGATCGCGGCGGCGCTCAACGTCACCAAGCCGACGATTTACTACTACGTGGCCAACAAGGAACAGCTCCTGCTCGAGTGCATCCTCACGGGCCTCGAGCGCGTGCTCGAGCCTTTTCGCCGGCCGCGGCCTCCCGGGGTGAGCGCTCGCGAGCAGCTCAACGCGACCATCCGTCACTACGCCGAGGCCATCGCTTCGGAATACGGCGGTTGCATGGTGCGGGCCGAGGATCTGGGCCTCGCGCCGGCCTCGCTCGCGCGCATCAAGAAGCTCAAGTCCGAGATCGATCACGCCATCCGGCAGCTCCTCGAGGAGGGCGCGCGCGACGGCTCGGTCGACACGCATGACCCCAAGATGACCGCCTTCGCCCTGGCCGGAGCACTCAACTGGATCGCGCACTGGTATCGCGAGAATCAGTCGATGACGGCCGCCGAGATCGCGGAGGCGTTCGTGCGCATCTTCAATCTCGGCCTGACGCCGCGCGTCGAGAGCGCGCAGCGGCCGGCGAGCGCCGCACCGCGCCCGCGCCCGCGCCGCACGCCACGCGGCGCGCGGCCGGCTCGCTTGAAACCCTGACCCTTGCCGTAAGGAGCCGAACTCATGAACGCCGTCTCCATCGCCGCAAAACCGGCCCCCTACGTTGCCAAGAACAAGGTGCGGTTCGTCACGGCGACCGCGCTGTTCGACGGGCACGACGCCTCGGTCAACATCATGCGCCGCATCCTCCAGGCCTCGGGCGCGGAGGTCATCCATCTGGGTCACAACCGCTCGGTGCAGGAGATCGTGAATGCGGCCTTGCAGGAGGACGTGCAGGGCATCGCGGTCACCTCCTACCAGGGCGGTCATGTCGAATTCTTCAAGTACATGGTCGATTTATTGCGCCAGAACGGCGGCGAGAACATCAAGGTGTTCGGCGGCGGCGGCGGCGTCATCGTCGCGAGCGAGATCCGCGAGCTCCAGGCCTACGGCGTGACGCGTCTTTACTCCCCCGAGGACGGCGCCCAGCTGGGCCTGCAAGGGATGATCGACGATGTGATTCGCACGAGCGATTACGATCTGACGGCGCTCGCTCCGGCGGAGGGCGATGCGCTCGCCACCTTACGCTCAGGCGACCGCCGCCAACTCGCGCGCATCATCACCGCGGTCGAGAATCGTACTTACGCCATGCGTGCCCGTCAGGCGCTGCTGCAGGCCGCCGCGGGCATCAAGATACCCGTGCTCGGCATCACCGGCACGGGCGGGGCGGGCAAGTCCTCGCTCACCGATGAGCTGATTCTGCGGCTGCGTCTCGATCAGGAGGATCGTGCGCGGGTCGCGGTCATTTCCATCGATCCTTCGCGCAAGCGCACCGGAGGCGCTCTGCTCGGGGATCGCATTCGCATGAACGCCATCGATTCCGACCGGATTTTCATGCGCTCCCTCGCGACGCGCGATACCGGGACGGAGCTTTCCGCGGCGCTTCCCGAAGTGATCGCGTGCTGCAAGCTCTCCGGCTTCGATCTGGTAGTGGTCGAGACCTCGGGTATAGGGCAAGGCGAATCGGGGATCGTGCCGCTGGCCGATGTGTCGCTGTACGTCATGACGCCGGAATTCGGCGCGGCCTCCCAGCTCGAGAAGATCGACATGCTCGATTTCGCCGATTTCGTGGCGATCAACAAGTTCGACCGCAAGGGGGCGGAGGATGCGCTGCGCGACGTGAGCAAGCAGTATCAGAGAAACCGCAGCCTATTTCAGCAACCGCCCGCTACCATGCCGGTCTTCGGCACCATGGCCTCGCGCTTCAACGACGACGGCGTGACCGCGCTCTACCAGGCGATCGTGCCGAGACTCAAGGAGCGGGGCCTCGAGCTGCACGCGGGGAGGCTCCCGCCCGCCCGCGTTCGCGCCTCCTCGCGCGGCCGAGCGATCGTGCCACCCGAGCGGGTGCGTTATCTCGCCGAGATCGCGCAGGCGGTGCGCGCTTATCACGGTCTGATCGACGCCCAGGCCCGCGCCGCTCGCGAGCGGCAATCGCTCAAGACCGCGCGCTCGCTGTTCGACGCGGCGGGCAAGCCCTGCGCGGACTTCGAGGAGCTGATCGCGGCCAAGGGCGCCGAGCTCGTTCCCGCGAGCACCAAGCTCCTCGAGCAGTGGCCGAAAACGCGCGAGCTCTACGCCCAGGACGAGTACGTCGTGAAGATCCGGGACAAGGAGATTCGCACGCAGTTGAAGCACGAGTCTCTCTCCGGCACCAAGGTGCGCAAGGTCGCGCTGCCCCGCTACGAGGACGAAGGGGAGATTCTGCGCTTTCTCATGAAGGAGAACGTGCCGGGCTCTTTCCCGTTCACGGCGGGCGTATTCGCGTTCAAGCGCGAGGGAGAGGATCCGACCCGCATGTTCGCGGGCGAAGGGGACGCCTTCCGCACCAACCAACGCTTCAAGCGATTGTCGGAAGGTATGTCCGCGCAGAGACTATCGACCGCATTCGACTCGGTCACGCTCTATGGGTCGGATCCGGATCCGCGCCCGGACATTTACGGCAAGGTGGGCAATTCGGGTGTCTCGATCGCGACCCTCGACGACATGAAGGCGCTGTACGCCGGATTCGATCTGTGCGCCCCGAGCACGTCGGTGTCGATGACCATCAACGGTCCGGCGCCGATCATTCTCGCGATGTTCATGAACACGGCGATCGATCAGCAGCTCGAGAAGTTTCGCGGGCAGAACGGCCGCGACGTCACCGAGGACGAGCTGCAGAAGGTCAAGGCGTGGGCCCTGTCGACCGTGCGAGGCACCGTTCAAGCAGACATCCTGAAGGAGGATCAAGGACAGAACACTTGCATCTTCTCCACGGAGTTCGCGCTCAAGATGATGGGCGACATCCAGGAATACTTCGTGCACCACAAGATGCAGAACTTCTATTCGGTGTCGATCTCCGGTTATCACATTGCCGAGGCGGGCGCGAATCCGATCTCCCAGCTCGCCTTCACGCTCGCCAACGGCTTCACCTATGTCGAGTCGTATCTCGCCCGCGGCATGCACGTCGATGACTTCGCCTCGAGCTTGTCGTTCTTCTTCTCGAACGGCATGGACCCCGAGTATTCGGTGATCGGGCGCGTCGCGCGGCGCATCTGGGCCGTGGCGATGAAGAACCGCTACGGCGCGAGCGAGCGCAGCCAGAAGCTCAAATACCATGTGCAGACATCGGGCCGGTCGCTGCACGCCCAGGAAATGGCCTTCAACGACATCCGCACCACGCTGCAGGCGTTGTGCGCCATCTACGACAACTGCAACAGCCTGCACACCAACGCCTACGACGAGGCGATCACAACCCCGACCGAGGAGAGCGTGCGCCGCGCCATGGCGATCCAGCTCATCATCAATCGCGAGTGGGGTCTCGCCCGCAACGAGAACCCGAACCAGGGCAGCTTCATCATCGACGAGCTGACGGATCTCGTGGAGGAAGCCGTGCTGAAGGAATTCGACGCCATCGCGGCGCGCGGTGGCGTGCTGGGCGCCATGGAGACCGGCTACCAGCGCGGCAAGATTCAGGACGAGTCCCTGTTCTACGAGCACAAGAAGCACGACGGGTCCTATCCCATCATCGGCGTGAACACGTTCCGCAACCCGCACGGCGACGCCGTGCCCGAGAGCATCGAGCTCGCACGCTCGAGCGAGGCGGAGAAGCAGTCGCAGCTCGAGCGCTTGCGCGATTTTCAGGCCCGTAACGCCGGGGACGCGCCCGCGGTGCTCGAGCGCCTGAAGCGCACGGTGATCGAGAACGGCAATACGTTCGATGTGCTGATGGACGCGGTCCGGAGCTGCTCGCTCGGGCAGATCACGCGCACCTTGTACGAGGTGGGCGGCCGCTACCGGCGCAACATGTAGCCGTTTCATCAATCGGAGCACACACATGCAGATATCGACGGTCGGAGTGATCGGCGCGGGAACCATGGGCAACGGCATTGCCCAGGTGAGCGCCGCGGCGGGACTTTCCGTGATCATGGTGGACGTCGCGCAGCCGGCGGTCGATCGCGGAATCGCGGCCATCCGAACGAGCCTCGATCGGCTGGTGAAAAAAGAGAAGCTGTCGGCGCACGATGCAGCCGCCATCGTTGCGCGTATCCGCGGCACGACGGAGTACGCAGACCTCGCCCGGGCGGATCTCGTGATCGAGGCCGCCACCGAGAACCTCGACATCAAGCGCCGGATCATGAAGCAGGCCGACGAGATCATCGCTCCGCACGCGGTGCTCGCGACGAATACCTCGTCGATCTCGATCACGGCGCTCGCGGCGGCCAGCTCGCGTCCCGAGCGGTTCATCGGCATGCACTTCTTCAATCCGGTGCCCGTCATGGCGCTCGTCGAGCTGATCCGAGGGCTACTCACGAGCGACGCGACGCATTCTGCCGCCGCCGATTTCATCCGGCGCATCGGCAAGACCGCGATCAACGTCAAGAACTCCCCCGGCTTCGCGGTCAACCGGGTGCTGGTGCCGATGATCAACGAGGCGATTTTCGTGCTGCAGGAGGGCGTCGCGACCGCCGCGGAAATCGACGAAGGCATGAGGCTCGGCTGCAGTCACCCGATCGGTCCGCTCGC
>Ga0302324_100006959_pt1 | contig 24187 bp, 17 predicted proteins | sample Palsa_T0_1_FD_201949 | JGI IMG/M metagenome (GOLD analysis project Ga0302324, IMG submission 201949) | Peat permafrost microbial communities from Stordalen Mire near Abisko, Sweden - Palsa_T0_1 | ecosystem: Environmental > Terrestrial > Soil > Palsa > Peat permafrost | place: Sweden: Abisko... | reverse complement strand
CCCGCGTCCGGGGACTCGAGGGGCTGCGCGTCGTCGACTCGTCCATCATGCCCTCGATCACCACCGGCAATTTGAATGCGCCCACCATCATGCTCGCCGAGAAAGCGGCCGATCACATTCTCGGCCGGGGCATGCTGCCCGCGGACGATGCGCCGTTCCATCGATCCGCCAACTGGCAACGCTCGCAGCGCTGAGCGCGGCGGGACGCGATGCCGTGAGCAGCTACCTCGCCGTCAAGACGCTGCACATTCTCACCTCGACCGTCCTGTTCGGCACCGGTCTGCGACGTTCCCGATCTCGAACTGTTTCCCGCAAGGTACCCGGACCTTCGAACCCTGCGCTTTGGCGCCGGCACGGAAGTCCGTTTCCTGCGCATCGGATTATGGCTCCTCAGCTGGCTCATTGTTCGACAAGTCGGATGGCTATCTGCGGATGGCGAGCATTCTCGGCGGTTGGTGGTCTGTTACGGTAAAACTGACTGCTGCAAACTAATTCCCGACGATTTGCCTCAGATCATGCTGTAACAACTGGGCGGGAGCGCCCACACACGCTCGTCGCGCGGCCCGCGCACGCTCGCCGGCGGTGCGTTGCGGAATCGCCGCCGTGGTTTGACCAAAGTAGGTCGTTGTTATACACTCGTTCAACAAGTGAGGTCGATTACGGGCGACCGGAAAGCCTAGGCGTCGCCCACCAAAAAGGAGAAGGACATGATCGAATCGTGTGCTGCAGCTGAGGTATCCGCACCGGCTCTACTCGAGGGAGCCCGGGTGGTCGGGGGAGAGGTCGAGGTATCCTGGGTCGGACAGGACTCGCCCGGCCGCTTCTCGCCCTTCTGGCTGCGCGATCATTGCCACGCGCGCGCGAGCCTGCACCCGGACACGTTGCAACGCCAGGTCGACACCTTTGCCATCCCCCCGGATATCGCGCCGGAGCGGATCGACGTGGATGCGCGGGGCGGGATTCTGCGCATTGTCTGGAAACACGATGGCAGCACGAGCGTATGGCCCTCGGAATTTCTGTGGAGCGTCGCTCAAGGCCGATCGCAGGCGCCACGACGACGGCTGTGGGACCGGGAGTTGCTGGCAGGCGGCCTGCCTTCCATGAGCCACGAAGAGATCATGTCCGGCGATGGCGCCTTGCTGAAATGGCTTACGAAAGTGGAGGAGTACGGCTTTGCGTTGGCGACGGGCGTACCTATCAGCGTCGAAGCGACCCGTGAACTGGCGACGCGCGTCGGATACGTGCGCGAGACGATCTTCGGCGGGATGTGGGACTTCACCGCGAACCTCGCCTTCAAGGACACCGCATATACGTCGCAAGCCATCGGTCCGCACACCGACGGAACGTACAGCTTCGATGCGCCCGGATTCCAGATGTTTCATTGCCTGCAATTCGACGGATCGGGCGGGGACAGCACCCTGGTCGATGGATTCAAGGTCGCCGAGGACATCCGCCGAAGCGATCGAGGAGCCTTCGAGGTGCTATCGAGCGTGAAAGTGCCGGCGCAGTACTTAGGTGACGGCGTGCATCTGCGGGCAGAGCACCCGATCATCGCTCTCGATGCTCATGGAGAGCCGGCTCAGATCGCCTACAATAACTATGACCGGGCGCCGTTCAGCCTGCCGAGCGCGCGTATGAGTGAATTCTATCGAGCTTTGAAGATATTTAACCGTATGGTTAACGATCCGGCCAACGAAATAACGATGCGCCTGGCGCCGGGCACCGCCCTGTTGTTCGATAACTGGCGCCTGTTGCATGGGCGCCGCGCCTATCAGGGCTACCGGCGGTTATGCGGCGCCTACGTGAACAAGGAAGACTTCGACAGCAAGCTGCGGGTGTTACGCGCGGCGAGGTAAGACGATGGCAGATGCATTGACCCGCAATTTCGGCAGCGACAACGTCTCCCCTGTGTGCGCGCCCATTCTGGCGGCGATTCAAGCGGCCAATGCCGGCCCTTCGGGTTCCTACGGCGCCGATCCCTTCACCGAGCGCTTGACCGGCGTGGCGGCGAAGCTGTTCGAGACGGATGTCTTGATCTACCCCGTCGCTACCGGGACGGCGGCCAACGCTTTGGCCTTGTCGCAGATCTCACCGCCATTCGGCGGCATCTATTGCCATACCGGCGCGCACATCGTAACGGACGAGTGCGGCGCGCCCGAATTCTACACGGGAGGGGCGAAGCTTCTGGGACTGCCGTCGACCACCGGCAAGATCGGGCCGCAGGCACTCAGCGCCGCCGTCGCATTCGCCGAGGAGATGGGCGTGCATCACGTGCGTCCTTCCGCGGTGAGCGTCACACAGGCCACGGAACTCGGCACGGTGTACGGTCTTCCGGAGCTGTCGGCGCTCACGGCGGCCGCGAAACGGCACGGACTCAACGTGCACATGGACGGCGCACGATTCGCGAATGCGCTGGTGCGCCTCGGCTGCACGCCGGCGGAGGCGACCTGGAAACGCGGCGTCGACGTTCTCTCGCTGGGCGCCTCGAAAAACGGCGCACTCTGCGCCGAGGCCGTGGTCTTCTTCAATCGCCCGCTGGCCGAGGGGTTCGAGCGGCGGCGCAAGCAGGCGGGCCATCTGTGGTCGAAGCTGCGCTATCTGAGCTGCCAGCTGCTCGCCTATCTCGAGGACGGCTTGTGGCTGCGCAACGCGGCGCAGGCGAATGCGATGGCAGCGCGGCTTGCTCGAGGGCTGGCCGAGCTGCCGTTCGCATCGCTCCTACAGAACGTCGAGGCGAACGAGGTGTTCGTGGCGCTGCCGGAGAAGCTGATCGAGCGGCTCGAGAAGGCGGATTTTCATTTCTATCGCTGGCCGCTCATCGAAGTCTCCGAGGGTGCGGCCGTTCGGCTCGTCGCCTCCTACGCGACCTCGGAAGCCGACGTCGACGACTTCTTGCGGGAGATTCGCAAGCTTGCCTGAGGCGGCGCCCCTAGCTGAGGGGTAGGGAAAGCGGCAGTCGGCTCAATCGGTCTCGCGGCGGCCGCGATTGCCACGCCGCTCGGCGCTGACGCGGACGCGTTGGGTTCCTCGAGACTCTTCCGAGCGGCGCGGAGCACCGCGGCGGTCGTCGTGGTGACGATACTTGCAGATGCAAGCCACGGCATCGCAGTCCCGCAGCGGTAGGAGGGGCGCCTCGGTCGACAGGAAGCGTCGTCCTTTGGCCGATTCCGCGGCCTTGCAGTGACCCGCGCCCGGCACAATGGCGACCGCATGCCAGCGGTTGCGTGGCTGCTTGCCCGACTTAGTGGGCTTGCCCTCCGGCTCCTTGGGGCTATTTCCTCGTTCAATCAGCATGCAGTCGGGAACGTATCTCAAGCAGCAGTACGGCGGCGGCGGGAGTTTACATAACCCGTGTTAGGGTTTTCCATTCTGCTGCGTGAATCACATTCTTGGGGTCGCCCCGCAACGGAAATCGCCGTTAACCCTGAAAGATCAGCAGTATGTAGGCGATGAACAAGAGCAGGTGCACCGCGCCCTGGAGCACGTTCGTGCGCCCGCTCCCGAAGGTCAAGACGCTGACAGCCAGCGTTAAGAGCAGCATCACGAAGCTCGTGCTCTGCAGGCCGAGAAAAATCGAGGCGCCCATCAGGTGGGCGACGACGATCATGAGCGGAATGGTGAGGCCGATGGTGGCGAGCAGCGACCCCAGACAGATGTTGACGGAGCGTTGCAGTTTATTCGCGAGCGCCGAGCGCACCGCACCGATACCCTCGGGCGTCGCAACGAGCGCCGCGATGACGACGCCGCCCAGGGCGGCCGGGGCGTGCAGACGCCCAATCATATGTTCGATCGGCTCACCGAATTGCTCCGCCAGATACACGACGGGGATCATGTACGCGAGCAAGAGGAGTGCGTGGTGCCACGCCGAAGCGCCGGGCGCTGCTGCGCCGCCGGCAACCTCGTGCCCGTGGCCGTCCTCTTCGGCCTCGAGCTCAAAATAACCTCGATGCCGCCCGGTCTGCACGGCGAGAAACGCGGCGTACAACCCGACGCACATCGCGGCGAGGAACTCTTGCTGATAAAAGGACAGGGTCGGGCCGGGAGTGGTCTGCGTGTAGTTCGGCATGATGAGGCTCATCACGGCGAGCGGAACGACCACACTGAAATAGATGTTCGCGCCCTGCAGATTGTACGACTGCTCGCGGTGCCGCCATGCGCCGACCAGGAGCGAGGTTCCGACCATGCCGTTGAGGATGATCATGATGACGGCGAATATCGTATCGCGCATCACGGTGGGCTGATCGGGCGAGTGGACCATGACGGCGGAGATACTCGCGGCCTCGATGGCCGTGACCGCCAGCGTGAGGATGAGTGTACCGAGAGGCTCGCCCATGCGCTCCGCGAGATGCTCAGCATGGCGCACCACGGACATGGCTGACCATAGAATCGCTACAAACAGCCAGATGAAGACCGCGGCTTGCACGGCGGCGTCCGCCGAATCCGCTTTCAGCTGCTCCCCGAGCAGCAAAAACGCGAGACTCGTGAGGATGCTCACGGCCAGAAACCATTCGGAGCGGATCAGGCGATGGGTTGACACGGTTTCCCTAACTTGCCGCGGCCCTCATGATAACCTCGATTCGTAGAACTCTTAAGGATCGCAGGCGTGCTCACCGTGACGCCGCATCGTTTGACCGAGGTAGCACATGCCTTGCCGTGAAATCTGGGTGCGAGCCTTGTGGGGAGTGCTCGTCTGCAACTCGACCGGTGCAATCGCCGCGGTTGCCGGCGATGCTTCTTCGCCCGCCCCCGCCGCAACCGCCTCAGGGGCAATGCCCGGCATGCCGGATATGGCGGGGCATATGCACATGACGGAGCTCAGGCCGAAGGCATCCGGCGACCAGCAGAAGGCGGATGCGATCGTTGCCGCGGCCAAGGACGCGATGGCGCCTTATCAGGACTATCGCAAGGCGATTGCGGATGGCTACGAGATCTTTCTGCCGAACGTCCCGCAACCGCAATATCATTTCACCAATACGCTGAATGCGCTCGCCGCCCGCTCATCTTTCGATCCATCAAAACCCACGTCGCTCCTGTACAAGAAGACGGCGGACGGCGGTTACCGACTGGTGGGAGTCATGTACACCGACCGCGTCGATGCGCCCCTCGAGGAGATCGACGGTCGCATTCCCCTGAGCATCGCCCGCTGGCATCAGCACGTTAATTTCTGCAGGGCGCCTGCCGGCCACAAGGCCGAGTACTTCGGTCCGAACGCGAAGTTCGGGCTCCTCGGATCGATCAACACGAAAGAGGCTTGCGACGCGGCGGGGGGCACGTTCTATCCGCATATCTTCGGCTGGATGGTGCACGTCTATCCGTACGAGCCGGATCCCAAGATGATCTGGTCGACGACGGACGACGATGCGGGGCACGACAACATGGACGGTTCGAGCATGCCGGCCATGAAAATGAACTGAGGAGCAGCACCGGCTTGGCTTTGGTCGGCCTCACCTCACCTCACCGCGCCGTCGCATTTGCCGAGATCACTCAGTCGGTATTGGACGCCGCGGGCTTACCCCACCGATAGGACAATCTCACGCCGAAGACGCGCGGCTCGTTGACGGTGAGCCGCAGGTCGAAGTTGCCGGTGTTGCTGTAGATGATCGCATTCTTGTTCGCGAGATTGGCGACGTAGAGCTCCGCAGACCACGCCTCACTGCTGCCGGGGTTGACCCCCATGCGCAGGTTCATGACGATGTAGGAGGGCTGCAGGATGCGCGGCAGTCCGGTGTTCTTGTCGTCCGGATTGAGACCATTGAACATGTCGCCCTTATCGGCCATGTCGAACTGCAGATAACCCTGGAGGGCGTCGCTCAAGTGCCTCTGGTAGCGCGCGTTCCAGCTCCAGCTCCAATAGGGTGAAAACGGCAGCCGTTCATTGACATAAGTGTCGTAAGCCGCAGTGGCCGCGGAAGTTACCCGGGCGTCGGTATAGTCGACGGATGCCTGGAGCGCCAAATGCTCGTCGACCTTGTAGTCGATGTTCGATTCCATTCCGTAGATGCGCGCGTTGCCGACGTTGATGTTGTAGCTGGAGGTGGGACAGACCGCGGCGTCGTAGATGAGCGCCTGCAGGTCCTTCCAGTCCATGAAGTAGAGCGCGCCGTTCCAGAGAAACCGGCCGCCCAGGCTGGTGGTCTTCCAGCCGAGCTCGTAGTTATTGAGCGTGTCCGGAGTGTAGGTCTGGGTGACGCCGTTGCTGTAGCAATCGGATGGTAATCCGGCATTGCTGCCGCCCTGCCGGAAGCCCTGCGCCCAATCGGCGTACGCCAGGACGTGATCGGTGACCTTGTAGTTTACGCCGGCCTTGCCATCCACTTTGTGCGAGGTCTCGCTATAGTCGCTCGGGGTGTTGTACGCGTAGGCGAAGCTCAACAAGGGCGTGTCGTAGCTCGAGTAGGAGTGGAAGTAGACGGCGCCCGCTTCCACGTTCAGCTTGTCGGTCACATCGAAATTGATGTTGGCGAACTCGCTGGTCTCGAGATCGTGACTGGACTCGATGTAGGCGTACCAGACACCCGGGGGCAGCGACGGTTGAGTAATTCCATAGGAATTGAGCTCGTACTGGAACGCGGCACCCTTGTATTGCAGCCCCGGCATGTAGTAGTTCTCGCCGAAGTTCGAATCGTTCGTCACCTGCCAGTACCCACCCACGAGCCAGTGGAAACGTCCGCCTGGCTTGGATGAGAGCCGCAGCTCGTTCGACCATCGCTTGGGGTTGATCCAATAAGAATAGAACTGGGTCGCCGGCTTACAGCCGCTGAAAGCGCCACCGCCATAATACGGGTCGTTGAGGCAGGTAAAGCCTTCCTGGGTGCCGGGGTAGCCGGTCGGGGGTACGTTCCCGGCGCCGGCGTTGTAATTCTGCTCGTACTGGGAATACTCATTCCATTGGCGCCGTTCCTGGTTCCAGAAGGCGCTCGCGAACACCAGGTCGCCGATCCCGACATCGCCCTCGATGTGCAGATCAGCCATGTTGGTCTCGAACAGGTTCTGCTCCGGACCGAAGCGCTCCACGGTGAGCTTGGGCAGCGTCGGATCCTCGTCCCACGCACCGTTGGTGTGCTGTTTTTGGAAGCCGTAGGTGAACAGCACGCTCCAGCCCTCGTTGAACACCGCCTTGAGCGCCAGCCGGCCGCCCTTGACGTTCTCATGGTTGTAGTCGTGTCCTGCCCATGGGGAATTGTTCGAGACGGCGCCATTGACCCAAGTGCGGGTCGTCAGCTGGTTGTTGACGAAGCCGCCGTTGGAGACGCTGAAGGCCGATCCTCTGAACGCGAGCACGCCGTCGATCAGCGGGAGGTTGACGAACGCCTCGTAGGACTGATTGGTGCTGGCGGATTGGATTTTGCCGACGTCAGTGTCGATTCCGGCGCTGAAGCCGGTCGGGTCCGGCTTGTTGGTGATGTAGCGAATCGCCCCGGACATGGCGGCCGCGCCATAGGTCGTGCCCTGAGGTCCGTTGAGCACCTCGATACGCTCGATGTCATAGAGATGCAGGTCCGGCTGCGCGCCGCTATCGTTCATCGACAAGTCATCGACGAAAAACCCCGTCGAGGCGGTGTTGGCATAGTTGGGATTGCTGCCGTCGGACACTCCGCGCATGACGAACAGCTGCGTCCCGGGTCCCGTACTGATGTAGGAGATGGACGGCGTCTTCTGCAGGTAGTCGTCCATGCTCTCGATGCCGAGGTTTTTCATGTCCTTTGCGGTGAAGACGTCGATACTGATGGGTACTTCTTGTAGGTTCTCCGCCACTTTGCGCGCCGTGACGACAACCTCCGCAAGGGCGCCTGACGTGTTTTCCGCCGCAGGTGCCGCCTGGGCGAAGCTCGGAGGCGCGTGGGGGAGTGCAGCCCCGGCCAGCGCCGCGGCAACGGCAAGCCGGAGGCGTGCGCCCCCCACCGTGGACCCACTCACCCTAGTCGCCCGCATCTGTGGCTTCGCCCTCATGTACCATCCCTCTCGATTTTTGGCATTCGCTATTAGTTCGAATCGCATTTGAGTGCGATCGACCTTCACTGATGATCGTGCGGCGAACGCCGTTAGTCAACGGCCGTTCAGCAGCGCCTGGGCTGGCGGCTCCTCGAAACGCGCCAGGCTGTCACCGAGCGCGCGACGCAGCGGCTCGAGCTCGCGCTCGAAATGGCGCCAGTAGCCGACTCCCGAGCTGTACAGCGGCTGGCGAACCTGCTCGGCGCTCGCCGTGCGCACCGAGCGGCGCGTCGCGTGAAAATTCAAGCACGCCGGCTCGAAAGCAAGACCGCAGTGCGCCAGCAGGCGGCGAATGTGCGCCTCCGGCTCGCGGATCAGTTCCTCGTATTGGACTCGCAGCACCCTGCCGGGCAGCACCGAGTCCCAGTGGTCCATGAGGGACAGATAGCAGCGGTAATAACGGCCGAGGTCTGTCAGGTCGTAGCTGAAGGTCTGTCCTTCGGCAAAGTTCTGCTTGAATCCGCTGAAACACGCATCCATCGGGTGCCGGCGCGCGTCGATGAGGGTGGCGTGTGGCAGGATGGCGTGTATCAGGCCGATGTGGCTGAAATTATTCGGCAGCTTGTCGGTGAAGTGCGCGCGTCCCGAGCGTAGCGGCGCGGTCTCCTCGAGATAGCGGCGGCCGAGCGCGGCGAGCTGCGAAAAGGATGCGCGGCCGACCGTCTCGGGATAGCCATCCCGCGTGGCCGCCTGGTCGTCGAACTGCGCCACCATGCTCAGGATATTCGGCAGCTCCATCGTGCCTTCGACCTGCGAGTGGCTGGCGAGGATCTGCTCGAGCAGAGTCGAGCCGGAGCGAGGCAGGCCGACGATGAAGATCGGTGCGGGACTCGCGGTTCCGCCGCCGCGGTGCGCTGCGAAGAAGCCGGCGTCAAAAAACGCCCGTATGCGCGCACAGCGGCGTTCGAACACCTTGATGTCGAATGGCTCGTCCAGACGGCGCAGGGCATTCCCCGCGGCGTAATGCGCGAAGGCCTGCCCGTACGCCTCGCGCTGCTCCAGCGCTTTGCCGAGCGAGAACCGTAGCTGCGCTTCGTTGCAGCGTTCTCGCTTGTCGCTCGACAGCAGCTGTTGCATCGCGGCGATATCCGCGTCGCTGAAGACATAGTTCTTGAGGTCGGCGAGGCTCCACCAGGCCTCCGCTCGACCGGGGTCCAACTTCAGCGCCGCTTTGTAGGACGCCTCACTCTCACGCCGCCGGCCGAGCGTCTTCTGCACGTGTCCGATGGAAATGCGCAGTCCCACCTCATCCGGTTTGAGGAGCGCCGCGCGCTCGTATGCGTCGAGCGCTTCCTCCTGGCGCAGCATTCGCGTGGCGACGGAGGCGATCGCGACCCAGGTTTGCGGGCTGAGAGGTTCGATTTTCTCGAGATATCGCACGGCCGCCTCCGCCTCCTTGAGGCGCCCGAGTCGCACCAGAGCGGGCCCAAGCCCGCGGTAGGCCAGCGGGATGTAGGCGGACTGCCGCAAAGCGTGGCGCAGGAGTCGCTCGGCTTCGGTGGGATGATCGGCACTCAAGGCGAGCGCCGCAAGTCCACAAAGCGCCGCCACGTGATCCGGCTCCTCTCTGAGGATTTCGCGGAACAGATCCTCCGGTCTTTGGCGCTCATCCGCCACGAGTGCCGCCGTCGCCTTCTCAATCCGCGTCCGCTGCGGGTCGGTGAGTCGAGCGCGCTCGAAGGCCACGAGCGCATCCGGGTACTTTTCCAGCTCGACGAGCACATCGCCGTAGGCAAGCCACGCGCGGTGATGGTGCGGGTGGGCCTCGAGCACGCGCCGCAACTGCGCGCGCGCGGGCTCGGCCTGGCCGGCTCGACGATAGGTCCGCGCAAGATCAACGCGTGCATCGGCGAACTCGGGCTCCGCGAGCACGACTCGCTCGAGGATCTGGACGGCGGCCGAGGTCTTGTCCTGGTCGAGCAGTGCGACCCCGAGCAGTCGCAGGCTCCGTACATCACCGGGCTCGGCCGCCTGAATTGCGCGCAGCTGCCGCTCCGCCGTGGCGGCTCGCCCGAGGCGCAGATTCGTCAGCGCCTCGGTATAGGCCGCGCGCAAACGTGCGTGGGATTCTTCTTTGCTCAGCATGTTCTGCGCAGCTTAGAGTCTCGAGTGCGGGAAATCGAGCCCGGCGGCGAGAGTGCCCGCGATCAGACTGCTGGATAGAACTCGCTCGCGATCTCGGTGATCAGTCCTCCCACATAGCCTGCGAACGATCGCCATACTTCCACGTGGAACGCATCTTCTGCCGTGCGCCACAACGTTATGTCGGCCTTCGCCAGCAGCGTGCGCGTGCACATGCCGACCGGAAATTGGCTTATGTGCAAATCGAGCGGGCATGCGCCCCGCAGAATGACTTCGGCGTGCGGCCCGCTCACTTCGAGGGCGAATTGCCGATGGCTCACGTCGACGAGTGCATGCGGGGTGTCGCGCAATGCGGCTTCGATCGAGGCCGCCGTCGCGAGCGCGCCCTCGGCTTGCGCGGCGAGATCGAGCAACAAGTATTCATCGGGACCGAGCCAGAGCGTCGCGCGCTCTCCGGCGCGCAGGGCTCGGCATGCCGTCTCGGAGAAGCCGACGCCCCAGCCGGGTGCGGCCAATGCCCGCGCCTGCACATCGCCGTGCAGCACCCAGCGCACCGCCGGCGGCAGCGTCTTGAGCCAATCGGCCGCGCTCAATTGCGGCGGCCGGCGAAGGGTTGCTTCAGCCATTGAGCCTTTCTCCCTTCGGGTCGTAGAAGATCGGCGACGTGACCTCGACCGCGATGTCTCCTTCGGGCATGGGCACGTACAACGTCTGACCCAGGCGCGCACGGCCTCCGGCGATGAGCGCGAGCGCGATCGGCGCCTTGAGGGCACTACTCGCGTAGGACGAGGTCACGTGGCCGATCAGCCCCATGGGCGGCTTTTGTCCCGGCTTGGCCGCCACTTGCGCGCCTTCCTCGAGCAGTGCGCCGCCTCTTAGCCCCACGAGCTGCTTGCGGTCCGGCGCTTTCATGGAAGGACGCTCCAGCGAGCGCTTGCCCACGAAATCCGCTTTGTTCTTGCCGATTGCCCAGGTCAAGCCCGCATCATCCGGCGTGACGGTGCCGTCGGTGTCCTGGCCCACGATGATGTAGCCCTTTTCGGCGCGCAGCACGTGCATGGTCTCGGTGCCGTAGGCGACCATGCCGTGCGTCTGTCCGGCGCCATGCACACCCTCCCACACGGCCGCGCCATAATCCGCCGGCACATTGATCTCGAACCCGAGCTCGCCCGTGAAGCTCACGCGAAACAAGAGCATCGGCACGCCGAGGATCCTGCCGCGCGCGACGCCCATGTGGGGTAGGGCGCCGGCGCTTATGTCGACTTCGGCGACGAGCGGCTCGAGCACGCGCCGTGCGTTGGGTCCCTGCACTGCGATCACAGCCCACTGCTCGGTGGTGGAGGTGAGCCACACCTTGAGATCGGGCCATTCGGTTTGCCGGTAATCTTCCATGAGCGCGAGCACGCGCGGCGCCCCGCCCGTGGTGGTCGTGACGTGGAATCGATCCGCCGCGAGGCGCGCAACCACGCCGTCGTCGTAAATGAAGCCGTCCTCGCGGCACAGGATGCCGTAGCGCGCGCGCCCCGGCGCGAGCCCCGACCAGCTATTTACGTAGAGGCGATTCATGAATTCCGCGGCATCCGTGCCCACGACCTCGATCTTGCCGAGGGTCGAGGCGTCGAAAATGCCGCAGGCATTGCGCACCGCGAGGCATTCGCGGGCGACCGCGGCATGCAGACCCTCGCCGGCGCGCGGAAAATAGCGGGCGCGCTTCCAGAGTGCGACGTTCTCGAACACCGCGCCTTGGGCTTGCGCCCACGGGTGTGTGGGCGTCGTACGCACGGGATCGAACAGATCGCCGCGCGAGATGCCGGCGAAGGCGCCGAATGTCGTCGGGGTGTACGGCGCGCGAAAGGTCGTGAGGCCGACCCGTGGAATCGGGCTGGAGAGGTCTTGCGACACGATCGCGAGCGCATTCATGTTCGAGGTCTTGCCCTGGTCGGTCGCCATGCCGGTGGTCGTATAGCGCTTGACGTGCTCGATCGATTGAAAGCCTTCGCGAGCCGCGAGCTGCACGTCCTTGAGGGTCACGTCGTGCTGCCAATCGACGAAGGATTTCTGGCGGCCCGGAATGGCGCCCGTAGGCAGCGGGCCCAAGTGAGTGCCCGGCTCGCGGCGCGCGGCCTCGACCGCGAACTGAAAGGTAGGCCTCTCTGTCAGGCCGCTCGACTTGTCGCGCGATGCACTGCTCGATGCGCCGCCCGCGGCCGCCGCCGCCGCCGTCCCCGCACTCGCCCCGTCCGCCAGGACCTCTGCAAGGTCGGCAATACCGCGGCAAGCGCCCGCGGAGCGCTCGTGCTCGGCGGATTCGCCCGGCACGAAGGCATTGAGGGTCTCGTTCCAAGCGAGTTTGCCGCGCGACTGGGAGAAAAGATGCACGCTCGGCGTGAAGCCGCCCGACATCAGCAAGGCATCGCAGTCGAATTGCCGAAGGACGCCGGCAGCGTCGCCCAGCGAGACGGCGCGCACGCGCAGTCCCCCTTCGGTGCCGAGCACAGTCGATCCCGGCAGCACCATCAGATGGGCGCGGCGGGCGGCCTGCGGCAACTCGCCCGTGGGCGCGGCGCGTAGATCGGCGATGGCGACGACGACCGTTCCGGCGGCGTGCAGGTCGAGGGCGGCCTGGTAGGCCGCATCATCCGCGGTCACGATCACGACGCGCTCCCCGACCCGGGTCCCGTAACGATTGAGAAAGGTCTGCGCGGCGCCCGCGAGCAGGATGCCAGGGCGATCGTTGCCCGGGAACACCAGCGGCCGCTCGATGGCGCCGGTCGCGAGCACCACGCGGCGCGCCCGCACTTGCCAGAGCCGTTCGCGCGGCTGATGGGCGGGCGGGGAGGCCAGATGATCGGTGAGGCGCTCGCTCAAGCCGATCAGATTGTGCGGGAAGTAGCCGAAGGCGGTGGTGCGCGTCAGCAAGCTCACGTTCGAGAATGAGCGCAACTCGGCGAGCGAGCTCTGCACCCAATCGGGACCGCTTAAGGCCTCGATGCGCGCAGCGACATCGCCAAGCAGGCTGCCGCCGAGCTCGCAAGATTCATCACACAGCATGACGCGCACACCCATTCGGGCCGCGGCGAGCGCTGCGGCAAGACCGGCGGGACCGCCGCCGACCACGAGCACGTCGCAATGGGCATAGCGCTGCGCGTAGCGATCGGGATCAGGGCGTGTGGGCGCGACTCCAAGTCCGGCAGCGCGCCGGATGAACGGCTCGTACAAACTCTTCCAGGCCTTGCGCGGCCACATGAACGTTTTGTAGTAGAACCCGGCAGGAAAGAACCGGGACAGCCAATCGTTCACCCGTCCCACATCGATGGCGAGGCTCGGCCAGCGGTTCTGGCTGTGAGCGACGAGGCCATCGTACAGCTCCACCTGCGTGGCGCGCAGATTCGGGGTCTTGCGCGCATCGTCGCAAACCACGGTCACCAGAGCGTTCGGCTCCTCCGACCCCGCGGCGAGAATGCCGCGCGGGCGGTGATACTTGAACGATCGTCCCATGAGGTGCACGCCGTTCGCGAGCAACGCCGATGCGAGTGTGTCGCCCGTGAAGCCCTGGTAGTCGCGGCCGTCGAAGCTGAACCGCAGCGGCCGGCTGCGATCGATCCGTCCGCGCGCGGCGTCGCGCAAGCTCACGGAGCGAGTTCCCGGGTGGCGCCGAGATCGGGCCGCGGCTTGCCGGTCTCGTAGGTCGCGAGGATCCGGTCGGTAGTGGTGTCGCGCAATGCATTGAAGAAGCGTCCGCAGCCGTGGCTGTGCCGCCAGCGCTCGGCGTGGACGCCCTTGGTGTTGTCGCGCATGTACAGGAATTCGGTCCATGCCGCGTCGTCGAGCTCCGCCGGCCGCGCGGGGCGCGCAATATGCGCCTGCCCGCCGTACGCGAACTCGATCTCGGGGCGTTCTCCGCAGTAAGGACAGGCGATGAGCAGCATGAGGCTAGCCGAAGGCTAGTGCGCCACGGCCGCCGCCGCGGCCTCGTCGATCAAGTAACCATCCCGGAAGCGCTCGATGGTGAACGGCGCGTTGATCGGATGCGGCTCATCGCGCGCCATGGTCCAGGCGAAGAGATGAGCCGAGCCCGGCGTCGCCTTGAAGCCGCCCGTGCCCCAGCCGCAGTTGACGTAGAGGCCCGGGACGGGGGTCTTGGCGATGAGGGGCGAACGGTCCGGGGTGACGTCGACGACGCCTCCCCAGTTGCGCAGCATGCGCAGGCGGCGAAACTGGGGAAATAGCTCACAGATGGCATCGAGCGTGTGGGTATTGATGTGCAGCGCTCCGCGCTGGGTATAGGACGTGTACGCATCCGTGCCGGCGCCGATCACCAGCTCGCCCTTGTCGGATTGGCTGATGTAAGCATGGATGGTGTTCGACATCACGACGCACGGAAAGATCGGCTTCACCGGTTCGGAGACGAGCGCTTGCAGCGGGTAGCTCTCGAGCGGCAAGCGCACGCCCGCGAGGCGCATGACGACGCTGGTCGAGCCGGCGGCGGACACACCGACCTTGCGCGCACGGATGAGACCGCGGCTGGTTTCCAGCGCCTCGATCGCGCCACTCGCGTCCTTGAGCATGCCCGTCACTTCGCAGTTCTCGATGATGTCGACGCCGAGCGCGTCGGCGGCGCGCGCATAGCCCCAGGCCACCGCGTCATGCCGCGCCGTGCCACCGCGGCGCTGCAGCGCGGCGCCCAGCACCGGATAGCGAATATTGTCCGAGATGTTGAGGGGAGGACAGAACGCCCTCGCTTCCTCCGGCTCGAGCCATTCGTTGTCGACGCCGTTGCAGCGATTGGCGTGAATGTGGCGCTTCGATACCTGAACGTCGTGCACCGTATGGGCAAGCATCATCACGCCGCGGGGCGAGAACATGACGTTGTAGTTGAGGACTTGCGAGAGGTCCTCCCACATCTTCACCGCGTGATCGTACAGCGCCGCGCTTTCGGCGAACAGATAATTGGAGCGGATGATGGTGGTGTTGCGGCCGGTATTGCCGCCGCCGATCCAGCCTTTCTCGAGCACGGCGACGCGGCTGAGACCGTGCTCCTTTGCCAGGTAATAAGCGGCCCCGAGACCGTGTCCGCCGCCGCCGACAATGACGGCGTCATAGGCGGGTTGCGGCGATGCCTTGCGCCACTGCGGCAGCCAGCCGCGGTGCCCCGACAGACCGCGGCGCAGGAGCGCGAGGGCGGAGAACCTTTGCCGGCTCATGGCGTGATCAGGCTCGCAGCTCCTTGTTCTCCGGGTCGTAGGGAGAATCGATGAGCACCGTGGCGGGCTTGCGCTCCCCTAAGATCTCGATCGAGAGCTCGGTGCCGAGGGTCGCGAACTCGGGCTTGACGTATCCCAGCCCCAAGCTCTTGCGCAGCGCGTGCCCGTAATAACCCGCCGTCGCGCGTCCGACGAGGCGGCCGCCCCGATCGAACAAGGGCTCGTTGCCGAGCGCATCGGCGTCGGTCACCCCGTGCACCTCGAACGTGATGAACCGGTTAGGTACGCCCCGCGCGAGCTGCTGCTCGAGCGCTTCCTTGCCGATGAACGCTCCCTTGTTGAGCCGCACGAAGCGGTCGAGTCCGGCCTCGTAAGGGGTGTAATCGGGCGTCAAGTCGCTGCCCCACATGCGGTAGGACTTTTCCAGACGCAGCGATTCCATCGCGCGCATGCCCGCCATGGCGATGTGGTGCTCGGCGCCCGCCTCGAAGATGGCATCGAACAAGTGGTGCGCGTACTCGATGGGGAAGTGCAGCTCCCAGCCGAGCGCGCCCACGAAATTGACCCGCAGGAGATACACGTCGGTCGCGAGCCCGACCTCCGCCACTTGGCCCGTGAGCCAAGGAAATGCCGCATTGTCGAGTGGTGCGTCGACGAGCTTCGCGAGCACGTCGCGCGAGCGCGGTCCCGCCACCACGAAGCAGCCGCGGCTTGCCGTGATGTTGCGCAGGGTCACCCCGTCGGGCGGTAGCATCGCCTGCAGATAATCGCTGTCGTAGCGCTCCGCGGCGCCCGCGCTCACCACGTAGAAATGCTCATCGGCGATCTTGGTGATGGTGAATTCCGAGCGAATGCCCCCGCGGCGCGTGAGCGCATGCGAGAGCGCCATGCGGCCGATCTTGGTGGGGACCTTGTTGGCGACCAGGCCGTCGAGCCAGCCTTCGGCGCCGGGGCCGGTGACCTCGTGTTTGGTGAAGGGCGTGAGATCGATGACGCCCACATGCCGGCGCAGATTCAGGACCTCGCGGCCGACGTGCTCGAAGTAGTTCGAGCGGCGGAAACTCCACTTATCCTTTGGCTCGACGCCGCGCGGCGCGAACCAGTTGGCGCGCTCCCAGCCGTAGCGCTGGCCGAACACGGCGCCCATGCGCTTGAGCTTGTCGTAGACCGGGCTCGTCTTCGCCGGCCGCGCATCGGGGCGCTCCTCGTCGGGAAAGTGAATGACGAAGACGTTGCGGTAGGTCTCCTCGTTCTTCCGCACCACGTAGCGCTTGCTCGTGTAGGGACCGTAGCGGCGTGGATCGACCGCCATCATGTCGATGCCCGGCTCGCCCTCGACTATCCACTCGGCCAGCTGCCAGCCGGAGCCGCCTGCCGCGGTGATGCCGAAGCTGTGCGCCTCGTTGAGCCACACATTGCGCATCCCCCACGCCGGGCCGATGAGCGGGCTGCCGTCGGGGGAGTAGGGGATGGGGCCGTTGACGATGTCCTTGATGCCGCAGGCGGCGAGCGAGGGTACGCGGCGCTGCGCCGCCTCGACGTGCGGCAAGAGCCGCTCGAGGTCGCCCTCGAACAGGCTCTTGCCGAACCAGTCGGGCACGCCGTCGGCGAAGCGCGCCGGCGCGCCGGCCTCGTACGGTCCCAAGATCCAGCCCATGCGCTCCTCGCGCAGGTAATACGACTGATCGGACTCGCGCAGCACCGCGAGCTCGCGTCCGCCGCCGCGGCGATACGCCTTGAGGTCGGCAGCCTCGTCGTAAACGATGTATTGATGCTCCACGGGAATCGAGGGCACGTTCAAGCCGAACAGGCGTCCGATCTGCCGCGCGTAGTTTCCGGTGGCACACACCACGTGCTCGGCGGTGATCTCGCCCTTGTTGGTGATGAGCTGCCACTCGCCCGAGGCGGTTCGCTTGACGCCGGTCACCTCGGTCTGCTCGTGGATCTCGGCGCCCAGCGCGCGAGCACCCTTGCGCAGCGCCATGGTGAGATCGGCCGGTGCGATGTGACCGTCGTCGGGATGATAGAGCGCGCCGATGATGTTCGCCGTATCACCGCCGTTGCCGAGCTCGGCCAGCGGCCAGAGCTTCTTGACCTCTGGCGGCGTGATGATCTGAAACGGTACGCCGATGGTGTTCGCCGTTCCGCAATACTTCTGATACTCGTCCATGCGCTCACGGCAGGTGGCGAGGCGTAGATTTCCCGTGACGTGGAAGCTCACATCCTGTCCCGTCTCGGCGGGCAAGCGCTTGTAGAGGTCCACCGAGTACTTGTGGAGCTGCCCGACCGTGTAGCTCATATTGAACAGCGGCAAGAGCCCCGCCGCGTGCCAGGTCGAGCCGGCGGTGAGTTCGGAGCGCTCGAGAAGCACGACGTCCGACCAGCCCTTGTGAGCCAGATGATAGAGCGTGCTCACACCGACCACGCCGCCACCGATCACCACGACGCGGGCATGAGTTTTCATCTTGATGATTCCCCGAATGAATGCGCATCGCAGTGTAACGAGCGGCGAGCCAAACAAGACGCTAATAGCGACAATCACTTGCGCAAATGCGCCACCCGCGCCCGGCACGGGGCCGGCCCCGTCCCCAGGGCCTGTTGCGCGCGGACGCGGCCGCCCGGGCTGAGCTGTCCGAAAAACGACAGGATATGTCGGAAATAGGCAGTTCGCGCCGCTTGGGTGCATAATGGGCTACGCCTGGGCTTGGTTCCCGGGGGGAGAAGCTCCGTGGAATCGCCGGCGGTTTTACGCAAGTGCAAATACGCGTTTCTGACGCTCGCGAACTATTCCCTCATCGCCGTCGCCAATGCCATCGAGCCCCTGCGCATGGCGAATCGTCTGGTCGGCAAGGAAGTCTACGAGTGGTCGGTGATCAGCCTCGACGGTGCGCCGAGCGAGTCGAGCTCGGGGCTCAAGCTATCGCCCACCGCGACGCTCGATAAGCTCGAGCCGCTCGATATCCTGTTCGTATGCGGTGGCATCAATATTCGCGAGGCGGTTTCGCCCCCGCTGCTCGTGGCGCTGCGCCGCTTCGCGGAGAGACGCATCGCCCTCGGCGCGCTGTGCACCGGCGGCTACGCACTCGCGCGCGCGGGGCTCCTCGACAATTATCGCGCGACCATTCACTGGGAGAACATCTCGGCGCTGCGCGAAGAATTTCCGCGCGTGCTCATCAGCGACCAGCTGTTCACCATCGACCGTAACCGATTCACTTGCTCGGGCGGGACGGCGCCGCTCGATTTGATGCTGAACCTCATCGAGGCGAAGCTCGGCTCGCGGGTCTCGCAGCGCGTATCGGAGCAGTTCATCGTCGATCGCGTACGCAAGGACAAGGATCGGCAGTACATCCCGCTACGCGCCCGCGTCGGTGTCTCGCACCGCGGACTCATTCGCGTGGCGCAGCTCATGGAGGAGAACATCGAGAGGCCGCTGTCGCTCGAGAAGATCGCGCGCACCACGGGTCTTTCGCGCCGGCAGATCGAGAGGCTCTTCAAGCGCGACCTCAATTGCGTGCCGAAACGCTATTATCTCGAGATGCGCCTGCGCCGCGCGCGCGAGCTCTTGCTGCAGACCGCGATGCCCATCATGGACATCACGGCGGCGTGTGGATTTCAGTCCCCGCCGCACTTCTCCAAGTGCTACCGCAATCAATATGGCTATCCGCCCAGTGCGGAGCGCAAGATCGGCGGGAATCGCGGGCTCGCCGAGACGCTCGAGTTCGCCGAAGAGAATACCGCGGGGCTTTCCGGCGCACCGCCGGCGGCCCCTGCGGGCGTCTAGGCGGACGCGGAACTCAAGGCGCCGGCATCCGCGCGGCGACGCGCGCACCGCTTAAGATGCCGCGTATGTCCGCAACGGCCTTCGGAGCCGCGTCGCTCCAGACGACCTCCAGTGTACCGGCGACCCGCTCGGCGCCCGAGAGAGGGTCGGAGCCGGAGAGTCGCAGATGCCCTCGCACCCGGCCTTCGCCCCCGAGCGTTCTCTCGAGAGTCCCCGATACGGCGAGATCACAGGTCCAGCGCACGGCATGCAGCTGGACCCGCTGCACGCCCTTGCGCTCCACGATGGTAAATCGGCCGCCGCGAAGGCCCACGCCGTGTCCGCTCGAGTTCATGTTGAGTCGCGTGACGACGTCGCCCGCGGTGAGCACGGCGGCGCTTGAGAATCGCAACTGCACGTCGGACGCCTGGTTCGAGGCGAGACCTTCGGCCGGCTCGAGCTCCGCGGCGTGGCGCGCGAAGCTGCCGACCAGGCGAACCGGCGGCGCCGCGGCGGCGCAACGCGTATCCCCGACCTCGAGCGTCTCGACGAAGCGCCGCACGAGCTCTGCGCCGCAGGGGCTGCGCGCGCGCGGCAGGGCGTTGACGTGGAGACCGTTGGCGATGATCACTTGGCGACCGCGCGGGAACGCGCGCGCCACGGCCGCGCCGTCGGCGACCGTCGTCATGTTGTCGAGCTCGCCCGACACCACCAGCGCCGGCACCTCGGGATACGCGCCCGAGGTAACCTGCGAGGCCGGATGGCTCGCGGGAGCGACCGGCCAATCGAGGCATTGATCGAGAAAGTTGTAGTCGAGGGGCATGCCTCGATACTCGTCGATGGTGAATGGGGCGTAGGTGTCTGCGAACGAACGGCGCCGCTCGGCGAGCACACGGTCGCGGTCGGCGGCGCGCTGCGCCGGGGCCAAACGCATGTCAAAAATCTGCGGCGGATCCTGACACATCACCGCGGCCGCGAGCCCCGCGCTCCATTTGGCTGGATCGGCGGCGGGATCTCGGGAATCGACGCCGCTCAGGGTTTCAGCGATAAGCCGCAGGAGCGGCGCCCGATCGCCCGCCTGGAACGCGCGCGCCGCGGCGTCGACCTCCTTGACGGTCGCCAGGGCCGGCGCGCTGCCGAACATGACGATGGCGAGCCGCGACGCATCGGCCTGAAAGGAGCGCTCGCGGCCGTCTGCGTCGAAGGCATGCGCGGCGAAGGGCGCGCGGCGCAGCTCCTCGAGCGCGGGAGCCACGTGGTCGAGCGAGCTGCCGGGCAATCGCGCGCACGAGGGGGATCGCCGACACGCGAGATCGAACTTGGCGCGCATCGCGGGTGCGTAGGTGGGGTACCAGGGATAGTCGGGGCCGTTCACGGGATAGGCCCCGTCGAGGACCACGCTGCGCAGCGCGCGCGGATGGCGCAAGGCGAACACCTGCTCGAAATAGGTGCCGTAAGAGTCGCCGTAGAGATCGATGGGAACCCCCTCGAGCGCCTCGATGACGGCTGCGAGATCGTCGGCGGCATAGGCCGTGCCGTAGAGCGCCGCGCGCTCGCCGAGCGAGGTGCCGCAGTCTCCGACCAGCTCCACCGTCCAATGCTCCGCGCTCTGCAGTGCAGGGCAGTCGACGGCGCCCGATTTTCCCGTGCCGCGGTTGTCCATGATCACGAAATCGCGCGTAGCGAGCAGCGGCCGGAACAGAGCGAGGTAGTCCTCGCGTGACTCGGTGGCGGGATACCCGGGGCCCCCTTCCGTGGCGACGAGAGTCCCGGCCGACGGACCCGCGTCGCTGTGCGGATAGAACTCGAAATGGATTGAGATTCGGCCGCCGATCGCGCCGGTCGGATCGAGCGGCCGGTCGATGCGGCCGCAGTAAGCAGGACCCTCCGCGCAATGCTCGAGGGTCATCCGGCCGACGCGTTTGATAGGGGCGGGCGCGGCATCCGACCGCGCGGGCGCGGCCGCGCAGGGGGCGAGGAGCCCTGCGCATGCGAAGCCGGCTATCAGCCGCTCGAGCACCTTGCCGCGTGACGCGCCCTTCATGTTTCGATATTACCCAGATCTCGTCACCTCCGCGCCGAGTCGAGGCGTGTCCGGGGGCCGTCGTTTCCGTGGTGGAACACGTCGCGCCGAGCCATGCTGTCACGGGTGGTCATGCTGCTAGACTTGAGTTCCCACGTTCGGAACACCCACAGCCATCATGCGAGAAGCACCATGAGCGCGCGCGACGTCATCCTCGATCGATTACGGCGGCGCAAGCACGAGACCGCCCTAGAGCGCGAGTTTTATTGCGGGGAGGAGGAGTACCGCGTAGATCTCGAGACGATCTGGTATCGGGATTGGCTGTTCGTCGGCCACGACTGTGAAGTGCCGAATCCCGGCGACTACCTGACGGTACAGATCGGCGAGTACCCGGTGGTAGTCGTCCGCGACCGCAACGGCGACCTGCACGCCTTTCACAACGCATGCCGGCATCGCGGCTCGCGAATCTGCTCGGCGGAGCGCGGCTCGGTGACGCGCCTCGTGTGTCCGTATCATCAATGGACTTATCACCTCGACGGACGCTTGTTCGCGGCGCGCGACATGGGTGCCGGATTCGACCGTTCGCAATACGGTCTGCATGTCGTGCACTGCGCGAGCGTCGGCGGCTACATCTGGGTGTGCCTCGCCAAGGTCGCACCGGATTTCGAGCCGATCCGCCGCCACATCGAGCCGTACTTCCTGCCGCACAACCTGCAGCGGAGCAAGGTGGCCTTCGAGACCACCATCGTCGAACGCGCCAACTGGAAGCTCGTCTGGGAGAACAACCGCGAGTGCTATCACTGCTCGGCCAATCATCCGGAGCTGATTCGCACTTTTCCGGAAACCCCGACCGTCACGGGTGTTGCAGGCGCCGAGAGCAATCCGGTCATCACCAGCAAGTGGTCGCACTGGGAATCCATCGGATTGCCGAGCCGATTTCATCTATCCGAGAACGGTCAGTACCGCACCTCGCGGATGCCCCTGGTCGAGGGCGCCGTGAGCTTCACCATGGACGGCAAGGCGGCGGTGCGCCGGCCCCTCATCGACAGCATCGCCGAGCCCGATCTGGGGACGCTCCTCCTGTTTCACTATCCGAGCATCTGGAATCACGTGCTCGCCGATCATGCGATCTCGTTTCGGCTCCTGCCCGTGAGCCCGCACGAGACCTTGCTTACCACGAAGTGGCTGGTCCACAAGGACGCCGTCGAAGGCGTCGACTACGACCTCAAGCGCATGACGGAAGTCTGGCTCGCCACCAACGAGGCGGACCGGCGCGTCTGCCAGGAAAATCAGATCGGCGTGAGCTCGCCGGCCTACGATGCCGCGCCTTACTCGCCCGTGCACGAGGGCGGCGTCATCCAGTTCGTGGACTGGTATTGCACGGAGCTCGAGGACCGGCTGGAGCAGGCTGCCCAGTAGCAGCTCTCGCGCGACCTCCCGAGGACTCCGTCCGCCATTAACCCCGTCCACCATTTAACCCCATTACATTCCCACCGAACATTCGGCGTACCATACGACCCGGGAGCGAAATCCTTTCCCGACGAGGGGTCGATACAACTAGAAGGAATACGCGAATGCAATGTCCCAAGTGCAATCAGCCGGTGGCGGACGGCTCACGGTTTTGTGGTTACTGCGGTCAGGCATTGAGTCCGACCGGCCAACCCGACACGACGTTGCCGCGGCCGCCCGCTCGGGGCCCCATCGGCACGGCGGACGCGTCGCTCAGCTCCGCGGACGCGGCGGCGCTCGGAGGATCCGCCTACGCGCCGGCGAAGCTCATCGACCGTGCCAAGAACATCCTTACGACGCCCAAGACAGAGTGGCCGATCATCCAGGCCGAGAGCACCGGCGTTGCACAGCTCTTCACGGGATACGTGATGCCGCTGGCGGCATTCTCGGCCGTCATGTCCTTCATTCGCATGTCGCTGATCGGGATCGGCTACTGGCACATGCCGGTACTCAGGGGGCTCGCGTACGCGCTCGCGAACTTCGGGTTCGCCCTGCTCGGCATTTACCTGTTCGGCCTGATCATCGATGGTCTCGCGCCGAGCTTTGCGGGCCGACGCGATCAGCGTCAGGCTCTGAAGACGGCGGCCTATGCCTTCACGCCCGCCGCTTTGGGCGCCGTGCTGGGCCTGTTGCCCGTGTTCGGAGCGTTCCTGCGGCTCATCGCCTGTGTCTACGCCATCTACCTGTTGTATCTCGGCTTGCCCATCCTGATGCAGGGCCCCAAAGAGAAGGTGCCGGGATACACCGCAGCCGTCGTGGTTTGCATCATCCTGCTCGGCGTGGTGCTGGGCCTCTTGATGTCGGCGGTCGTGCGCGTGGCGGGCTATAGTCCTTATCCAGGCGCCTATGGTGTCCAGTGAGCACGCGGCGATGAAGGGCATCGATCTCGCGGGTAAATTGGCGACGTTTTCCGAGCACTACCGGCCCATGACCGTCGGTCAGTTCAATGGCCACGATCTCATGGTCGTCAAGATCAAGGGCCCATTCACTTGGCATAAGCACGACGATACTGATGATTTTTTTCTCGTCTTGAAGGGGCGACTTACCATTCAGATGCGAGATGAAGATGTAGTCCTCGGTCCGGGGGAACTCTTCGTCGTGCCCCGCGGCGTGGAGCACTGTCCCGTGGCCAAGGAAGAGACCCACGTGCTGCTCATCGAGCCAACGGGAACACCGAACACGGGCGACCCCGAGACAGCCGCTCCGCGTTCGGTGATCTAGGCCGAGATCAGACTTCATGTCCTGGCGCGGGTAGGATCGGCGTCAGGGGGATATTCATGTGGTTAGAGGAAGGGGTCTGTCTCCCATATCGTGGGTTGCGTAGTTGCGTACGCCGAGCCACATGCAGAGACCCCGAAGGGTTCGCACTGCTTAACCAAGCGGGAGACAGACCATGAAAGAGCCTATCACTTCCTATGTTGGATTGGATATTCACAAAGACTCCGTCGCTGTTGCGATAGCGCAGGCGGGGCGTGATGCGCCGCAGTTTATAGGAACGACCGCGGCCAACCTCGCGCAGGTGTGCAAGGTGCTGACGCGCCAGAAGCCCTGCGATCGCCGTCCATAGAGCTTCTAATGCAGCCGGATTTTTCTGCCGCTTCCCAAAAATCCCAAGGA
>Ga0302324_100006954_pt1 | contig 24197 bp, 25 predicted proteins | sample Palsa_T0_1_FD_201949 | JGI IMG/M metagenome (GOLD analysis project Ga0302324, IMG submission 201949) | Peat permafrost microbial communities from Stordalen Mire near Abisko, Sweden - Palsa_T0_1 | ecosystem: Environmental > Terrestrial > Soil > Palsa > Peat permafrost | place: Sweden: Abisko... | reverse complement strand
CTTCCAGCCGCGATAAAACGCAACGCCGGCGGCCACCAGCATGAGCATTCCCCGTGCCTGCTCCATCCATTTACCTCACTCCGGTGTCTGGCATCCCGATTCGCGTTTGACCCCGCGCCTGCCCGTCCCTATCGTGGATAAAAGGGTACAGTATTGTTCTGAAAGGACCACCGATGGCTACTCCCTCCGCACCCGTCGCGTCGGCGCTCAAAAAAACCGCACTCAATGCCACCCACCGCGCGCTCAAGGCCAAAATGGTCGACTTCGGCGGCTGGGACATGCCTGTCGAATACCCTTGCCCCGGCGGCGGCCTCATCGCCGAACACCTCGCCGTCCGCACCGCCGTCGGTCTCTTCGACGTCAGCCACATGGGTGAAATTCAGTTTCGCGGCCCCGGCTCGCTCGCCGCCGTGCAGCACATCACCATGAACGACGCCTCGCGCCTCAAAGACGGCCAGGCCCACTACTCCGCGCTGCTCACGCCCCAAGGCACGTTCATCGACGACATCCTCGTCCATCGCCTCGGCGACAACGACTATCTCCTCGTCGTCAACGCCGGCACCACAGACAAAGACCTCGCCTGGATTCGCCAGCAGGTCGGCGCACGCCCCGGCATTCATATCAACGACTACTCGAGCTATTACTCGCAACTCGCGCTGCAAGGCCCGCGCGCCCTCGAAACCTTGCAGAAACTGACCAAGGTCGATCTCGCCGCCATCAAGAATTACTGGTTCACCTGGGGTCAGGTCGCCGGCGTCTACAACGTCCTCATCGCCCGCACCGGCTACAGCGGAGAAGACGGCTTCGAAGTCTACATCCCATCCGACGAAGCCACCACCGTCAAAATGTGGAACGCCCTCCTCGAAGCCGGCGCCGAGTTCGGCATCCGCCCCTGCGGCCTCGGCGCGCGCAACACCCTCCGCCTCGAAGCAGGCATGAGTCTCTACGGCCACGAAATCTCAGAAGACATTAACGTCCTCGAAGCAGGCCTAGACCACTGGCTCAAATTGGACAAAGGCGATTTCCTGGGAAGAGAAGCACTGCTCAAAGTCCAGGCATCCGGCGGCCCACAACGCAAAATCATCGGCCTCGAAATGCTCGAAAGAGGGATCGCGCGCGATGACTACCCGGTGCTTTCGCTCGACGGCGAACCCTTCGGCTCCATCACCTCGGGCAGTCCCGCGCCGTTCCTAAAGACCAACATCGCGATGGCCCTCGTACCCACAGCCACAGCTATCTCCGGCACAGACGTCCTCGTCGACGTGCGCGGCAATCGCGTACGGGCAAAGCAGGTTCCACTGCCCTTCTACAAGCGGCCAAAGAAATAAACTTGTCGGAAAAGAATTCGAGTTACTTCAAGTCCGGAGGCAGAGGCACACCAATCTCCGCCGCAACCACCCGCGCCTCGGCAAGTCTCCGCTCCGCATCCAGCACATCTTCAATCAGCTGGCCGAAAACCAATTCATCCAGCCATGGCCGCGCAACGAGCTCAAACGACGACCGTTTATCTGTGACCAGAATCCGCGTCAGCTCCTCCAGTTGAAAGGCTGCCTGGTTCAGTTGCCCTTTTGTCGCCTCCAGATGCGATTTCAGCTCTTCACATCGAAGCAAAACAGCGGCGGTGGATTCGGGGGTAGCATGGCCCGTCAAACGCTTCTCCAGGGAATGGGGGATTTCGAGCAGACGTTCAGTTTCTGGTGAGATGCCTGCACTTTGACGCGGGCTGGCTGGAAATCCATGAACGTTCAATGAACACCATCAACTTTGTTGATGAGATTCAATGCAATATCAATTTCGCCATTGCCCCTCACACCTGCATGACTTCCGCTTCCTTCTTCCGCGAAAGCTCTTCCATCCGCCGAATCTCCTCATCGGTCATCTTCTGCACTTCTTCGAGCGCGCGCTTCTCCTCGTCCTCGCTGATCTTCTTTTCCTTCGCCAGCTTCTTCAGCGCATCGTTCCCATCGCGCCGCACATTCCGCACCGCGGTCCGATGGTCCTCCAGCACCTTGTTCAGATGCTTCACCACATCGCGCCGCCGCTCCTCGGTCATGGGAGGAACAGGAACCCGGACGACCTTGCCATCGGAGATGGGATTGAACCCCAGACCGGAAGTCTGAATCGCCTTCTCGATCTCTTTCAGCGCCGTCGGATCCCAGGGCGAAATCAAAATCATCTGCGGCTCGGGCGCCGACACCTGCGCCATCTGGCTGATCGGCGTCGGTGTGCCATAGTAGTCCACCTTCACCTGGTCGAGCATGTGCACGCTCGCCCGCCCCGTGCGCGTCGCCGCCAGGTTCCCCTGGAACCCACTCACCGCTTGGTCCATGCGCCGCTTCAAGTCTGCTGCCAGATCCTTGAGCGCCGGATTGCTGCCCATATTTGACCCTGCCATCGTTCTCCTCGTTCAATCCAAAACACTATTCTACGGCGTTCTTTAGAGAGTAAGCGGCGTTTCCGATCCTCGGCAAGCTGCCGTTTTGCTCCCCCAAACGTCCTTTGAATATCTGCTCGTCTGCCCATCGCCTTGGTACGTGGTAGCCCCCTAAGGCACACGCACTGATTCCAGTAGCGGAGGCGGCACGCAGAAAGGCGCATCATGCGTTGGACAAAATGGTCGTGGTTGGCGTTCGCCGGCGGCCTCGTGGTAGCCGTCCTGGCCTGGATCCTGTTCGCGCCCGAAATTCGCGGGCTGCGCCGCTAGCGCACTAGAGGCACCGCGAAAAACACTGGCTCCCGCGTGTGACAATCCATTACACTGTCATACAGGAGATCATCCCGATGCCCGCGAACCGTCGATCCAAAGTTTTCACCATCTCCATGCCCCCCGAAATGGCTGCGTCTGCTGAGTACCTGGCAAAGCAGGAAAATCGAACCATGAGCGAACTTCTCCGCGAAGCCTTTCGTGCCTATCATTCGCAACGCATTGGCTCAATCTTCGAGAAAATCGGGAAATACGCCGCAACAAGAAATCCGAAGAAATACACAGAGAAGGACGTCGAGCGGCTCGTGCATGAGGTTCGTGCCGAGGCGCGTGCCGAAAAAAGGTCCGCGAAAACTACGACATCAAGATGATCGTTGTCTTCGACTCCAATGTCTGGGTCTCCGCGCTGCAATTCGCTCTCAGGCGAGGAACACCCCAGATGGCAATCGAGAAAGCCGCACGTGAAGATTCGATTGCTATTTGCTCCGAGATCGAAGGCGAAATCTTGCGCATCTTGACATTGAAATTTGGATGGAGTTCGCGAAACGTCGCTGTAGCGATGAACGCTGCATATCCATTCCCACTACGATCGGAAATTTCGGGGACTTTGCATGTCTGCCGCGATCCCAACGATGACATGGTACTCGAATGCGCCGTTCTCTCAGGCGCGCAAACCATCGTCTCCGGCGACAAGGACCTTCTGGCGCTTCGGACCTATCAGGGAATTCGAATCATAACACCGGTGCAATATCTTTCGCGGACCAACTAATGACGCCTATGCCACAACGGTCGTCGTTGCCATCGCCGCAGCCTGCTCATGCGCGTGATAACTCGACCGCACCAGCGGCCCCGATTCCACATGCCGGAATCCCATCTTGAGCGCTTCCGTCTTCAGCTCCGCAAACTCCCGCGGCGTATACAGCCGCGCCATCGGAAGATGATCGCGTGAAGGCCGCAGATACTGGCCGATCGTCAGAATGTCGCATCCGACCGCAGCAAGATCGCGAAACACGTCGAGCAATTCACGCGTCTCTTCGCCCAACCCCACCATCACGCCGGACTTCGTCACCCCTCCGGGGTTTAGCTCTTTGGAGTAGCGCAACAACTCGAGGCTCCGTTCATACCGCGCCCCCGACCGCACCACGCGATAAAGCCGCGGCACCGTCTCCGTGTTGTGGTTCAGCACCTCGGGCCGCGCCTCCACCACAATCCGAATCGCCTCTTCGTTGCCCTGAAAATCCGGGATCAGCACTTCCACCCGGCACCCCGGCGCCTGTCGCCGAATCTCCTCAATCACCATCGCGAACACACGCGCTCCGCCGACAAGATCGTCATCGCGATTCACGCTTGTGATCACCGCATGTTGCAGTCCAAGCGCGGCCACAGCCTCGGCCACGCGCCGCGGCTCATCAATATCAATCGCCTCTGGCCGCCCCTTTGGCACCGCGCAAAATCCACAGCGCCGCGTGCACAGATTGCCGAGCATCATGAACGTAGCCGTCTTGTGATGCCAGCATTCGCCAATATTGGGGCAATGCGCGCTTTCGCACACCGTATGCAGCCCAAGCGACCGCGCCAGCCGCTTCAGATCGTGATAATTGTCGCCCACCGGCGCGCGCGCCTTCAGCCACTCCGGCTTCGGCGCCGGCGCTTTGCGCACGGACTCAATCTGTACCAGTTCCATCACCCTTGATTGTAGCCGTCTCGTCGTTCAAGCGGTTGCTTGCTAAACTTTTCAGCACAGATTACCGGAGCGATTCTCGAATGCGCTGGAACCTTGCAACATGTGCAATCCTCGTGTGCGTTGTAAGCACCGCAGCAGCCCAGTCCTCCTACCAATCGGACCAGGCCACATCCTCTGCCGCGGCCAAGGTCTTCGGACAACTGCGCGAACAGTGGGCTCAGAACCTGCGCGAAAAGAGAATTGAAGCCTCGGTAGCCGAGTACACCGCCGACGGCGAATTCATTCAGCCCGACGGCGGCCGCATCCAAGGAACCGACGCACTGCGCAAGCTCTACGAGACGATCACCGCCACCTTCGACAGCGATCTCGTCTTCGACTCCAAACGGATCGAAACCTCGGGGGACTTAGCCTATGACTCGGGAACCTATCGCGAAACCCTCATCTTGCGCGCAAACGGCAAACAGCAGCAGTCTCAGGGAAGCTATCTCACCATCTATCGGCTGATCGTCGAGCAAGTGTGGACCGGTACCGTTCAGTGATCGCGAAATCGGCAGCGGGCTAGCTCTGCGTTCACTCCGAGAGCATCGCGCCCCAGGCAGGATAATAAAATCGCGCGCCTACTCCGCTTGCTTCCTGATATCGGTCGCTGCCGGTGCCGGTTTCAGATACTTATCCCACCACCCCAGCCACCGCTCATAGCGGTCGCGAATATAACTCGGCCGCGTGAATCCATGAAACTGCCCCGGATATACGACTAACTCCGTCGGCCGCCCCAACGACTTCAGCGCTTGATACATCTGCTCGCCGCCGAGCAGAGGCACATTCATGTCCGATGTTCCACCCATGAAGAGCATCGGCGTGTGCACCCGCTTGTCTATTTCGAGAAATGGATAACTCATCTTGATATAGAGCTGCAGATTCTTCCACGGCGGACCAAGCTCGTTGTCATATTGCAGAATGTACTGGTCCGCTCCATAGAACGACATCGGCGCAGCCACACCCGCTCCACTGATCCCGCACTTGAATCGGTCCGTACTTGCCACCGTGTAGTCCGTCAAGATACCGCCGTAACTCCACCCCGTCACACACAACCGATTCGGATCAGCCACTGCCAGCGCGACCGCCTTGTCTACACCAGCCTGCAGGTCTTCTACTTCAAAATGACCCCAGTCCGCCGCAATTGCCTTCGAATAATCCTGCCCGCGTCCCGAGCTTCCCCGATAGTTCACGTTCAGCTCGGCATATCCCTTGGTCGCCACCCATTGCCGCAAGAAGTCGAAGCTATGCTCATCCTGTCCGTTCGGCCCTCCGTGAATAAACAGAATCATTGGCACCGGCGATCCCTCTTTGAATCCCGCTGGCTTCGTCAGCAGCCCATGCACATCGGTCCCGTCCTTGCTCTTGAACTCGATCCCTTCCGTCAGCGCAAGATTCAACTCAGCCATCAACGCATCGTTGTGCTTGGTAAGCTTGCGCAGCCCGCCGTTTTCGAGTGCATAGATCTCCGCCGGATCAGAATCATTTGTGTAAAGGACTGCCGTGTGGCCCGCCGCCGCATCCCAGCTCGCCACCGATCCCTGTTGCGTCTCAAGCGGCTTGTCTCCGTCTCCGGCTAACTCCACTTCCGCCGGATATTGGTTCCGATCGTCATTGACGAGATAACTAAGCTTTCCATCCGGCGAATAAATCGGCGACCGCACCGCACGATCCAACTTAGATGCGGGATAACTCACCTTGCCGTCCAACGTAACCACTGCCGCCCGCGACTGCGAATACTCCAATAACTCCAGCTTCGCACCCTGCGTGTACGCAATCGACTTCGAATCCGGCGACCACGCCAATTGCCCTCCGTCAGGTCCCTCCCACGTTGTCAGCTTCCGCGGAGTCGCTCCAGCCTTCGCCTCCACCACAAATACATCCGTATTATTCGTGCGATCCGGGTCCGCCTCCTGGTTGCTCACAAACGCAATCCACTTCCCATCCGGCGACCATTCCGCATCGTTCTCATTCACATTCTTGCTGCTCGTCAGCTTCTCCGACTTCTTCGTCGCAATGTCATAGAGATAGAGCGCGTTCCACGCATCGTCGCGAAGATAGCCTTGGATGTCCTGCTTGAAGTGGTAGCGGTCAATCACAACGGGCTTCGGCGGCGCGGGCGGCTTGCCTTCTTCCGCATCGGGCTCGTTCTTCGGCCGCAGCGTCAGAAGCAGGTTCTTGGAATCCGGCGACCAGCTATACCCGCCAATCTCCTGGTCCGTGATTGCCGTAAACTGCTCAGCCTCTCCGCCCCGCCGATCCATCAACCAAACCTGGTCGCCCTTCGCCGCCCCCGGTCGCGACGACATGAAGCTGATGTACCGTCCATCGGGGCTGAACTTCTGCGACGACGCGCCTTCCTTCCCGTAGGTCAGTTGCAAATCCACGGAGCCATCCCACTTCACCATCCACAGATGCGTCTGGCTCTTGTCTTCTTTCGTATCCACCTGGCTCACCGAGTAGACAACCCACTCGCCATCCGGAGAAACCACGGGCCCGCCCACCCTCTGCAGCTTCGCGAGATCGTCGAGAGTGATATCGCGCTTCTTCGGCGCATCGGCCGCACGCACCGGGGCGAGAGACAAAAGCAGGACTCCAAGGGACAAAAAGCCTCTGGAAAAGCCAGAAAATCGACGCAGCATGCGCAGAGATTACCATAGGATTGAGCAACATCAAGCTCGCTGTGCACCCGGCCTAACGCAGCTTGTCCCGGACCTCGCTCCGCACAAGGTACAAAAAGAAAACCAGGTTCAGCAATCCCTGCACCAGCGCCGGTGCAACATGCTGCGCGCCAAAGATCCAAAGGTTATAGCAAGCCAGCAGAAACACCGCAGCCAATGCCAATGCCCAGGCCCATCGCAACAGCAAGACCAGTCCCGCACTCGCGGTCATAAACGCCGCGGCCAGAATCAGAAACAGCGGCGGATAGTGCCGCCCTCCCGCCACGCCAAGAATGATGACTCCTGCGAGCACCAGCAGATAAAGTCCGATAGCCAGCAGTCCGGGCAACGCCGCCCAATCCCGTTTCCCCGGCGTCAAAGCCGTGCCTTCCGGCCCTTCACCGCAGTCATTCGTGCGCGTTTCGTCGTTCATAGCGAGTGTAGATAAGCCAGCAGATCCTGCAGCTCGGCATCGTCCAAACGCGTCGCGGGCATCTCGCCGCGCCCACGCGCAATCACAGCCGTCAGCCGCTCATCGGTCGGCGGCGCACCCGAGGGCATTGCTTTGATTTTTGTAATCGCCTGCAATCCCGGCCCATGCAACCCCGCCGTCGTCGTGGGATAGTGGCACCGCGCGCAATTCTTTTGGTAAATCTGCGCACCGCGCGCTTCCTCTTGCGTCCACTCCGAAGCAGGCTTCGACGGTGGCAACGGCTTGCAGCCCACCAAGCCCAGTGCCCCTGCCGCAGTGCAAAACAGCATAGTCTTCGCCGCAAAAAACCTGTGCCTGCGCATGTGCCCTCATGATACCCGTTCGCCTGCGAGTCACTGCTCCCGTGTAAGATTCTGTCGAATCGGAGAATCGCTAAAAATGATCCGCAACGCGCGCCTGCTTCTCGCCGCAGCCAACCTCATCGCCGCTCCTGGACTCTTCATGTGTGTTGCACAATCCCCTGCACACCCAACCTCCGCAATACCCCTCGTCAAACCCGAGACCGTCGGCTTCTCGACCGAGCGCCTCGAAAATCTCCACGCGCTCATCCAGGGCGAAATCGATCACAAGCAACTCGCCGGCGCCATCACCCTCCTAGCACGACACGGCAAAATCATCGACTACCGCACCTACGGCCAGCGCGACATCGCCATTTCCGCGCCCATGACCAAGGACACCATCTTTCGCGACTACTCCATGACCAAGCCCGTCGCCGGCGTCGCCATGATGATCCTCTACGAACAAGGCAAGTGGCTGCCCACCGACCCCATCGCAAAATACATCCCCGAATTCGCGCACCTCAAAGTCTTCGCCGGCACCGACGCCGACGGCAAAATGATCCTCGTCGACCCCGATCACGCACCCACTATGCGCGAGCTGATGTCCCATTCCGCCGGCTTCTCCTACGGCAACGGCACCTCCCCTGTCGATGCCATGTACAAGGACCTGAAGCCGACGCAATCGGCCAATCTCCAGGAAATGATCGACAAGCTCGCCAAGATTCCCTTGAACTACCAGCCGGGCAAGGGTTGGACCTACTCCGTCTCCATGGACATCGAGGGCTACATCGTTGAGAAGCTTTCCGGCCAAACTCTCCCCGATTTCATGCACGACCACATCTTCGCTCCGATCGGCATGAAAGACGCCGGTTTCTTCGTCCCCGAAGAAAATCGCACTCGTTTCGCAACCAATTATCGCGACAATCCGCAAGGGGAACTCGTTCCCAGCGCCACAGCAGCCGGCGCTCCCACCGATTACGCAACCCAGCCGACTATGCCCTCCGGCGGCGGCGGTCTCGTCTCCACGATTCAGGACTATTACCGCTTCGCGCAAATGCTTGCCAACGGCGGCCAACTCGACGGCAAGCGCATCCTCGCGCCAGCGACGGTCAAGCTGATGACCTCCAATCATCTACCCACCGAGATCCTCACCGGCCAGTTCGGCATCGGCCAGCACATCATGCGCCCCGGCTTCGGCTACGGATTCAACTGCGCCGTCGTCTTCGATCCGCCCGAGGCCAACCTGCCCGACGGAAAAGGCACGTTCTTTTGGGATGGAGCCGCCGGCACCTGGTTCTGGGTCGACCCCACCAACGACATCGTATTTGTCGGAATGATCCAGCGCATGACCAGCCCCGACAACCACTCCCTGGTCTACCGCAGCCATGCCACGGTTTACAGCGCCCTAGTCGATCCGTCAAAATAAAGAATGACTGCGGATTGTCTAGTCACTTCGGACAAAGACCTGACCAGCCCCGGGTAAGTGCCAGCCCAGTCCACCGATGCCACACGACTTGCATCCAATGGATGTACCGATATTTCAAACTCTCCGAGTTGTCGGAGAAAACTGATTCGTGGGGAAACGTACAATGCCTTCCTTCCAATCGACGGCCCGCTCGACTTTCTTTGCCACAGATCCTCTTCCGTCCTCTTCGATAGAATCGGTTCCCATGGGGACCGCATCGATTCGCGAGGATTGGGAGGGGCGCTCGGTCGACGGACAATTTGCGCTTCTGGAATGGTTGGGTGGCTCCGAGGATCGCGGCGTCTTTCTCACCATCCGGCAAGGGGCGCAGCGGGCTGTCATTAAGCTGATCGTGGCCGAGGGCGCGGAAGCGGACGCATACATTGCTCGATGGGAGGCGGCAAAGACTCTGTCGCATCCCCACTTGATGCCGGTGTTGGAGACCGGTCGATTTGAAATTGAGGGCGTCCCCCTCGTGTATGTCCTTACAGAACACGCTGAGAAAGTTCTGTCCAATTTTCTTCCCGAACGCGCGCTCCACGCGCACGAGGCGAAAGACTTTATCGAACCGGTTCTCGATGCGCTCTCATATTTGCATTCCAATGGATTTGTTCATGGCCACGTAAAGCCATCGAACATTCTCGTATCCTCCGGCGAGTTGAAGCTTTCGGCAGACGATTTCCTTGTCGTTCCCGGAGTTCCCAGGCCCGTTCAAAAACCAGGCGCCTACGATGCGCCGGAAGTGGCTAGTGGGATGTTGACCGCCGCGGCAGACACGTGGTCGGTGGGAATGGCACTGGTTGAAGCTTTGACGCAGAATCCGCCGGCGCCGGGCCGTCACCTCGAGGGCGATCCGGTTGTGCCGCGCTCTCTTCCTCAGCCTTTTTATGAAATTGTCCGCGAATGTCTTCGATCGAATCCCGCGCAGCGGTACACAATCGAAGTGATCAAGGCTCGACTGGAATCCAGCCCATCCCCGGCGGCCGCCGCAAAGCAACCCGTGTCCGCACCAGAACCAATACCGATCATCCCAAACCCAATCAGCAGATTTGAGCCTCTCGAACCGGCCCTACTGCCGACTTTGTTCGCTGACTACGAAGAAGAAAGCTTCTCAAGATTTCCAGTTCGGCCCGTTGTGATTAGCATTCTGGTCCTGCTCGCGGTCGTCGCGGTCGTGTTGGTGGGCACCAATAAGCTGAAACTTTCGTGGCCGCCGTTCCAAACCCAAAACTCCCAAGCGACAAATCAGCCGTCAGCCCCATCGCAGCCACCGGGATCTTCGGCGACCGACACGCAAAGTGCGACCCCCACTAGCCAGGCCGCCCAGCCCGGATCTCCGGATACTGCTTCCGGTGAAACACAAAGCGCGCCCGCAAAGAGCCCGGTCGCCCCGCAAGTACAATCCCCAGCGTCTCCCTCCAGCGAAGCTCAAACACCATCGACGGCCAGCCATGCCGAACCACAAACCCAACTTCCTGCGTCTCGCCCTTCGAACGGGACCACGATAAAGGGTGCTGTCGCGAGCCGCGTGATGCCCAGCGTCTCGTCAGGTGCACGCGAAAGCATGCACGGGCCAGTGACCGTTGAAGTCCGCGTCTCCGTCGACCGCAGCGGTACGGTTTCCAATGCCGAATACGTCACGCAGGGCCCGGGCAATTACTTCGCCCGCATCTCCGTGCGCGCCGCGGAGTCATGGAAGTTCACGCCGCCCCAGCCCCACGGGCATCCCGAACCCAGCGTCTGGACGCTGCACTTCTATTTCACCCACGGACAAACCGAGGTTACCGCGACTGAAGAAGCTCGTTAGCAATCGGGAGGAAGGCGGGGGTTTTAACCCCCGCATAAGGCGAACAGATTAATCGCGGGCTTTAGCCCCGGAAAAGCTGCGGCCGGTTTCACGCGCGTCGAATGCCCGATTCATGCGCATGGGTCCGCTTTGTAACAGGGCATGACTTTCAGTCATGCCGCAAATGCCGCAAAACGGGTTCGGGCTTCAGCCCCTGCGGTGTTTCATGAACGATTCCACAACCGAATCGGCATTTCGCTTCACTCGCCTTCTTCACCGGCGGCACCTGCTCAATAGAACGAAGGCTCGTTCTAATTCCTCATCGCCACCGAAAAATCCGCAGCGAAATAACAAACGGCACCACGAGCCACGCCGCTAGAACCGCCATCGGCGCTCCCAGTTGCGAAAGACTCATCCCTTGCAGCATATTCCCGCGCAGCGCATCGATCGCTGCCGTCAGCGGCAACGCCTGCACAATCGGTTGAATCAACTTCGGAAATCGCGTAGCAGAGAAGAAGATTCCGGAAAGTATCCACATCGGAAGCATGGCAAGATTCATCAGTCCTGACACGGCTTCGATCGTCTTCGCGCGCGAAGCAATCAGCAAACCAAGCGAAGAAAGCGACAACGACGTAAGTACGCAAAGCAACCCCAGCTCCCAAAGCGATCCGCGAAACGGCACCCCGAAAACAAGCTTCGAGAACCCGAGAAACGCGATCACCTCAATCACCAGGAGCACCAGCCGCGACAGTATGTACGACGCCAGATACTCCCATCGCGGCATAGGCGAAGCCACAAACCGCTTGAGCAGCTTTTTCTGTCGTGCCTCGACAATCGAAAATCCAAGCCCCCAGATCGCCGAACCCATCAGGTTCATTCCCAGCAGCCCAGGCACCACGAAGTCGATATAGCGAGCACCCGCCTCATGGACCAGATCGTTGGACGAGCGCAGCGCCTCTTTCTGTCCCGCCGCCTTTTGAATCGCCCGATCCGCCAGCAGCCGCGCCAATCGCGCATCGGGGTTCGTGTCGTCGTACTTGTACGCAACTCCGCCAACATCCTGAATCGCGAGCAAAAGAATGCGCCCCGTCGTCAAATCATGCGTGCCTTCCGCTTCGTCCATCATGGCCGCCGACAATCCCTTGTCGCCGTTGAGTACCTGCGTCAATTGCGGGCTTGTCGCGCCAACAGCCAGCACATCCGCAGGCCGGTTGCGAAACGCAATGCCCAGGCCCACCGCCAGCAAAATAGGAAAAATAAAGATCCAAAACATCGCCTCTGGCTCGCGAAAGAACAGCCGAAACCGCGTGCTCGTCAACTGGTAGAGTGAGCTCTCCCGCAGGCTACTCATCGCGCAGATTCCTTCCCGTCAATCCCACGAACACGTCTTCCAGCGTCGCCGAGTGCGTGCGAAATTCGCTCGGCTTCAATCCCATCTCGGCCAGAGTGGAAAAAATGCGCGGTACCGTCGTGTGCAGCTCCACGACGGAAAGCTGATGCTGCCCCGCATCCACACGATGGGCCCGAACGCCGGGAATCGCCGTCAACTTGCGCGCATCAACCCGCTCTTTTTCTGTCTCGGTCCCAACCGCAAACTCCACCACATGATCTCCGCCCACGGATGCGATCAGTTGCTGCGGCGTTCCCAGGGCAATGATCCGTCCATGGTCCATAATGGCCACGCGATCACACAACCTCTCCGCTTCGTCCATGTAATGCGTGGTTAGAATGATCGTTCTACCTGCGCTTCTGAGCTGATCGACCAGATCCCACAAGTGCCGCCGCGCCTGTGGATCGAGCCCCGTCGTCGGTTCGTCGAGAAACAGCAAATCGGGATCGCCCACCAGCGCGCAGGCCATTGCAAGCCGCTGCTTCTGCCCGCCCGAAAGCGTCCCAATGCGCGCTCGCCGCTTCTCCTCGAGCTGCGCCATCCGGATCGTCTCTTCCACGGCCGCCCCGCGCGTGAAGAAGCTGCGAAACAATCGCAGAATCTCTTCGACCGTCAACTTCTCCGGAAACTGAGTCTCCTGCAGCTGCACGCCGATGCGCTGGCGCAGCTCCGCAGCCGAAGTCGGCCAACTCAGTCCCAGCAGCGTGACGGTTCCGGCATCCGGCGTCGTCAACCCCTCGCAGATTTCAATCGTCGTCGTCTTCCCCGCGCCATTCGGCCCCAACAGCCCGAAACATTCCCCGCGATCAACCTCAAGATCGATGCCATCCACGGCCACCACATCGGCAAACGACTTGCGCAGACTTTTCAGTGACAAAGCGCAATCGTTCGCAAGATGGACCATTGCAATTTCAGCCGAATTTTGGCTCGCGCCACTCACGCTCGATCTCCCCGCATCAGCAGTGCTAGGTGCCCCATCCAAGCTCTGCTTGGGTGGGAAAGCACCGATAGTATCCTGTCGTCCACAGCACCCCAATTCTCTACCATCGTGTCATCCTGAGAACCCGCACGCCTGGGGCCCCGATCGCGCGTCAGTGCGATTGGGGTAAGCGGGGCGAAGGATCTGCTGTTCGCAAACCGTCAATCGGCATTGCGGCCATCCTCATTCCGTAGCCGCAATCGCCTCGCAGATCCGCTCCACCGCGGCAGCCTCAACATTGCTGCCCGGCCGCCCCCCGTTCACCATCACGGAAAACACCAGCGACCGTCCGCTCGCCGCCGTCAGATACCCAGACAGCGCCACCGTCTCGTTCAGCGTTCCCGTCTTCGCCCACAGCTTGCCTTTCAGAGGTGAATTCCTGAATCGATTCGTGAGCGTCCCGTCCACTCCGGCCACAGGCAGCGTGTTTTTGAACTCCGCGCCCCACGCCTGCCGCGCGGCATACGTCAGCAGTTGCGTATTCGCTCTTGGCGCAATGCGGTCATCCATGCTCATCCCCGACCCATCGTAGAAAAAGAAATCCTGGTCGCTCACCCCAGCGTCCACCAGGAACTGACGCACCACGCGCGCACCTTGCGCCAGGCTGCCATCCTTCCCGAATTCCTTTCCCAGCAACCGCAGCAGCAGCTCGGCATGCAGGTTCTGGCTCACTTTATTTGTCACCGCGATGTCCTCGGCAACAGGCACGGAGATATGCGTGCCCAGCACGCGCCGCCCCGTAATCGGAGCCTCCACTGTGGCCATCGTGCTGCGCACAAGCCGAAGCGTTTCCGATCGCTCGCCCACAAAGTCCCCCGCGCCAGTTGAATCCCGATGCGCCGCAATCGCCGCGCCCGTCACCGAAATTCCGCGCATCAGCAGCGCTTGCTTAAACGCCGCCGCCGTAAACTCCGCAGGCTCCTCCACGGCTAGCTCCGCCTGGAATCCCGCCGGCGGCGCCGTGCCCCACGCGCGCACCAGCATACTCCCCGGCATCCGCTGCAACCCCGGCCGCGGCGTCTCGCCCGCAACGGCCATCGTCATGCCGTCGTCTAGCGTGTAGTACTCCAGGCTCGGATCCCAGTCCGCCGCAACACCGTTCGGCGCGGAAGCATCCGCCGTCACACGCAGCTCTGTCATGTTCTCGTTAAAGCTGAGAGCCGAAATCGGCGCGCCATACGCCCATTGCAAATCGTCCCATCCCCAAGCCGTCCCATAAGGCTCATTCAAAAAGAAGCTATCGTCGCCCACCACGTTGCCTTCAATCGTGCGAACCCCCGACTGCTCCACCTGCTCCGCCAGCAGCGCCAGCACCGTCATCGGGTTCGGCTTCGGTTGCGCTTCGGGCGCGGCAGCCGGCGGAGTCTGACCCGATGATGGCGGCGACTTGACTGCGGGCGCCGCCGCTCCTGTCGGTCTTCTTTCCGCTGGATTCGGTGCAGGCACAGGCGGCTCATACGGATACTTCCGCGCGCTCAGCGTCGGATCGCCCACGCCCACCAGCATCAGGTCCCCATGCAGCACGCCCGCCGCGTCCACATCCCCCGTCGCCACCACATTGGTCGTCCACGTAAGCGTATCCACCGGCAACAACGCGAAAGCAGCCGCGGTCGTCGTCAGCTTCGCGTTCGACGCCGGAGTAAACAGCCGCCCTTCATTCAGCCCATACAGCGGCTGCCCGTCGAGAGCCGTCACGCTGATGCCAAACTCCGCGTGGCTCAGCGCTGGCTCGGAAAGTATCGCCTGAATCCGCTCCGAAATCGCTCCCCTCGCAGGCGCAGCGTGTGTAGTGGAATGCGAAGCGCCGCGCGCCGCCGGACGTGCCTGCGCCGCAAGCCAATTCGAACAGACCAAAAAGACCGTAAGAAAGAATGAAACGGCACGCGTCCTTGCCATGGCCGGAGTGTAGCAGGAGAGATTCAAGGTGAGCACGCGGCTCGCTTTCGCTGCCGTCCCCTAGAATCATTGGGGAGCTGCAGGCGAATGCCCGGGTGAATGCATGAACCGGCCGAATCCAATTGGCACTCGATCGATCTGCCCCTGGCAGCTGCGCACCCGCACGGTCGAGCTCGGCCGCCGCACCCTCATCATGGGCGTCGTCAACATCACGCCCGACTCCTTCAGCGACGGCGGTTCATTCCTCGCCCCTGAGGCCGCCATTGCCCACGCCGTGCAATTGTTGGACGAAGGCGCCGATCTGCTCGACCTCGGCGCCGAGAGCACACGTCCCGGCTCACGTGCCGGAGGAGTCCCTGGCTCAGAGTCCACTCCCGCCGTAAGCGCGGAAGAAGAGCAAGCACGCCTGCTTCCTGTCCTCGCGGGGATTTTGAAGGAGCTGCCCCACGCAGTGGTATCCATCGACACCTACAAGGCAGCGACAGCACGCGCAGCCCTCGCCGCCGGCGCAGAAATCATCAACGACGTCTCCGGTTTCACGTGGGATCACGAGTTACCAGCCGTCTGCGCCGAAGCCCGCTGCGGCCTAATCCTGATGCACACGCGCGGCCGTCCCGAAGAATGGCGTACCCAACCTCAGCTTGATCCCGAAACAATCATCGCCACAGTTCGCGATGGCCTCGCGGCGAGCCTTGCGACCGCCAGACACGCGGGCCTCGCATCTGAGGCGATCCTCCTCGATCCCGGCTACGGCTTCGGCAAACGCTTCAATGAGAATTTCTCTCTCCTCGCGCGCCAGCAGGAATTACTCGCCTTGGGCCGTCCGCTACTCACCGGGCTCAGCCGCAAATCCTTCCTCGGCCACGCACTTGCCCCGCTTTACGGCAATCAAGGCGCCCCTGTCCACGCGCGCGAAACCGCCGGCATTGCCGCGCTCGTCGCCGCCATCCTGCATGGAGCCTCAATCGTCCGCGTCCACGACGTACGCCCCGCCGTAGAAGCAGCCCGCATCGTCGACGCGATCCTCGCCGCAGCCTAATATTTTGGGTGCCCCGTCCTAGCTTTGCTAGGGCGGGAAACTGCCGACTCAAGTCTCACCGCGCCGACATTGCGTGCAGTTTCAGCACCGTATTCCAGTTCCGCGCCGTCGCCGTCACGCCCAGCGCCCGGTCCACAGTCTGCGCCGTGAATTTGCTATCGGCCGCTCCATCTGGCAAGTGCAGGTAAAGCGTGTCGCCCGCAAGATGATACCGATCCCGCCGCGCAGGATACTTCGTGACGATCTGCTCGAGCCCCGCTGCCTTCGCAGCCCCCGGCACGCCCGATAGAAAAACGGCATGCACCCGGGCCCCATCGGCCGCCGCCTCCGCAGCAAACGGATTCGCCGCAATCGCCCGTTCCAGCTCATCATCGGTTCGCACTATCACCGGCACCGGCGCACCCATCTGCTTCTCCAGCGCAGTCGCCACCAACTTTGTCAGGCTCGAAGCTGAGCACTTCGCATCGACAACGGCGTTGCCGCTCTGGATGTACGTTTCCACATTGCTGCAACCAACCCCCGCCAGAACCTTGCGAAAATCAGCCATCGGCAACTTACCCGTCGACCCCACATTCACCGCGCGCAGCAAAATTACAAAAGTGGGCATGGATCAACCAATCCTCTAGTGCTTCTCCGACGCAAAATAAACCACCACGCCTCCCACCAGCGCTAGCGTCGCGAGCACTGGAACCACGTACCAAAAATTGCCCTCAAAGCCTCCTAAAGACGTAGGCCACAGCGCATCGAAATGAAGCGCGCGCGGCAGCGCCTCGATCCACGCCAGCAATCCAAAGCCGCGCCGCACCTGCCAAGCGAGTCCGCCCACGGCCATAAGCAGGACCGTCGCCAGCGCAAAAATCTGCGCGCCCAGCAGAGGTCTTCCGATGCGCTCAATCGCGGCATTGCGTCGCCGCAGTTGCGCACGCCACCACAACGCACCCGCCGACGGCAGTGTCGGCTCTGCTGTCGCGCTCGAGTGCGCAGCCTGAAACGCCTGCGCCACCACAGCGAGATCCGAGCAAGCGCGGCACCCTTCCACATGGGCGCGCAACTCCGCAGCGGCGGCCAGCGGCCACTGGCCGCAACCCACCAATTCCTCCACTTCCTTCTCGCGCGCGCATGCAAATTTCGTCATCGCGCTCCCTCCCGCTCCAGCGTTGGGCGCAGCAGCCGCGCCGCTTTGCGCCGTGCGCGAAACAGCAGCAGGCGAATGCTCGCCGACATCAACCCGGTCACTTCGGCAATCTCTTGATGGCTGTAGCCCTCGGCATACGCCAGCCACAACAGCTGCCGGTCGCGCGGCCGCAGTTGCGCCAGCACCGGCCCCAGCATCATTTGGGAATCAGATTGCCCTGCGTCGCTCGCCGTCGCAAATCGCTCTTCGGGAACTTCCTCGATCGAAGTCGTACGCCTCTTCCGCCAGTGATCGCGCAACAGGTTGGTGGCAATCTTGAACAAATACCTGCGCGCCGCCACCTCCCCATCCTCCGGATGCGCCGCGCACAGGAAGCGCACGAAGCTCTCCTGCATCAGGTCATCCGCTAACGCAAGATCGCCGGAAACCCGCGCCAGATAAGCCCACAGTGGCCGCGCCGAGCGCTCATAGAATCCAGCGAACGCATCGTTATCCATCGGCTCGCAGGCGGCCTGGGGCGCATCTCCTGCCAGCACTTGCGGTATTGCGGATTCCCAACGCATGGGCTTCTGCTTTCTCACGGTGTATCGGCTCGACCCCGATCACTGTCTCGGACCGTACGGTGAACCGGATTGATTCTGCGTCGCCGGAGGCGGCATCAGCCCCAGTCGCGCCGCCAACAACCAGGTGATTCCCGCGCTCAGGATAAACCCGATGCCGGGCATGAGCGCGACGGTGCCGAAGATCAGCATCGGCTCGTCAAGGTCAGGACCCGCATGGCGCAGCAGCATAAATCCTGTACCGAGCAACACCAGCACGACGCCGATCTGCAAAGGCGTCAGCACACGCGCTACGGCATTCGGTACGCGCTGGCTGGTTTCCATATTCACCGGAATCGGCGCCGCCTCCAGGAATCGCTTGCCCGCCTCTGTCTCCATATACGCCGCCAGTTCCTGGTTCGAGCTGAACTTGTCAATCAGCCGCCCGTGCACTTCGCTTTGCAGCTTGAAAATTCGCCCCCACCGGCGATTCTCCACAAACATGCGGACCATCCAGGCAAGAACGACAAGAAAGCCTGCGAACGCCAACAGCGGAGACAGGGTTCGCAAAAAGTCGTCGAACGGCCCAGGCCTCCCTTGCGAGCGATAGACATCGGGCCACACGGCGCGCTCCAATGCCTCATCAGGCTGTCCATTCTCGTGGTTCAAATGCGAGAAGAGGAAGTATTCAGGGTTGCGCGAAACCTCTGGATGCACCGCAAGAAACGCAGCCAGCTGTGGATTGTTCCGCGCCACATACTCCTGGTCCGCCAGCAGCGAGGGATCATGCGAAACCACGGTAGTCAACGTGGGACTTAACCGCAGCAGCCGAATCAGCTCCGTCTGCGTCGCCGCCACATCCTTGTCATTCAGCATCGGTGAAGCCGCAGGCGCAGCCGGAGTAGCCGGCCGCGTCTGCGCAACACCAGGCAAGGCGCAATACAAAACCGGCACAGCAAGAACACATAGGATCCAGAAAACACTGCGACGAGCGTCCATGTTGCCTCTCCCTCAAGTCGAAGAGCGCATTCCCGTCTCTTCTACCCTCTACAACGTTTGGGGGGCGCGATTCGTTAACACCCGCGGAAAGCGTCCTTCCTGTCCTCAGGCGCGCCCGCACAGGTCAATCTAGCTCAGTAAAGGAAAAAACGGCACCGGACAATCAAAGTATGAAAAAGCTAATGCTCGGATTGGTTCTTATCTTCTGCTTCGCCGCAGTTCCTGTTGCGACGCAGGCGCAGGTTGTGGTGGTTGTTCACCGCCATCATCACCACCATCACCGTCACTACCACCCTGGTCTCACGCCATAACTGGTGCGGGCAGCAGACGCTGTCACGTTCCACCCACCTTGTGTCCGCGTCGAACGCAAAAAACGCGCATGTCGAGTCGAAGTAACGGGACTCGACATGAGGATTCTGCGAAAAGCGCGGAAGCATTTCAATCCAGAACGATCGCCTACGTCTGATTCCCACAGGTCTATTGTGAGCAGACTTCCCCCTGAGCAGCTCCTAGCCTCAAACGTGTTAAAGAGTCCAAGCGGCGATTGCGATGGCCTGTCCGCCTTCGTCGTAATTCAGTGAGGTCATGGCATGGAACTCATTTTGATGGTTCTGTTGTTGCTTCTTCTCTTTGGTGGCGGACGCTGGGGTTACTCCAAATGGCGTCGCTAAGAGCTCTTCGATTCTAGGCACCGTTGCCCGCGTCTTGCCGCGTGGCTTCCACTTCCAATGCAAACCACGACGACCTGTCAACGGAGATTCCGAGACAGAAGAGGCCACTCGGCAACTGTGGTTTACAGAAGGGCTATGTTCATGAAGAAAACGAACCGAATCAAGCTCGCACAAGAAATCATCTCCAGTGTGAAAAAGGAGATGCAGCTGCCGCGTTTGACTGAGTCCGTACGCGATGGCCTGAGCGTCCAAACCACGCCCACCATCAAAGGGTTTCCCGTCAGGTCTGCCGATCTGAGCGCAACTTATCGTTCCAAGAGCGCCTGATTCGGATACCAATACTGCTGTCATCCTGAGCGAAGCGCAGCGAAGTCGAAGGACCTGCGGTGGCTTTTTCCGGGGGGAAGCCGCTGATCATTGATGCTTGGACTGATTGGCACCAGAGTTTCCCATGCACGAAGGATGCTATTTCACGTACATGATGACGAGCCGAAGCCACACCCTCTACATCGGAATGACCGGCAATCTTCACAAACGTGTATTTGAGCACAAGCTGAAGATCCACGAAGGGTTCACTGCGACTTATAACTGCAACCGGCTGATTTGGTTTGAGCGATTCGACGATCCCAGGAACGCGATTGCAAGGGAAAAGCAGTTAAAGGGATGGATCCGCGCGAAGAAGATAGCACTCGTCGAAAAAGCAAATCCGACCTGGAACGACTTAAGCGAGGGGTGGTACTCCCCGGAGCAATTGGCAGCGAAGTCGCGCTAGCCACAGGCCCTTCGACTTCGCTGAGCGATGACTTCGAAGAGGCTGGCTTCTCAATACTGCTGTCATCCTGAGCGGAGGTCGCCGCGGCGACCGAAGTCGAAGGACCCGTGGCGACCCCTGTATCGCTGCTGTTGCTCCGGGTCCGCCGTTGCACCCTGGAATTCCTCTCATTCCGAGCGAGCCCGCCCAGGGTTTATCATCAAACCAGGCGCAGCCTCAACGCTGCGCCCGACTTTTGCCCGCGTAGCAACGCCAGCAAGGCGCCTGCAGCGGGCCATTTTGTGGGAAGTGGACGAAGAATGCGAGCGAAGACGGCAGTAGTGCTCGGCGCCCAGTGGGGCGACGAGGGCAAGGGCAAAATTGTAGATGTGCTCAGTGAACGCTTCAGCGCCGTGGCGCGCTACGCGGGCGGCCATAACGCGGGCCACACAGTCATTCACGGCCAGCAGAAATTCATCCTCCAGCTCATTCCCTGCGGCGTGCTGCGCCCCGGCTGCAAGGGCGTCATCGGCAACGGCGTCGTCCTTGACCCCATTGCTTTCCTCAAAGAAGTCGCCAAGCTGCGCGACCTCGGCGTCCAGGTCGACAACCAGCTCTTCGTCTCCAACCGCGCCCAGGTCATTCTGCCCTACCACCGCATGATCGAGCTCGCCGCAGAGAGCGCCCCCGGCCGCCAGAAGATCGGCACCACCAGCCGCGGCATCGGCCCGGCCTATGAAGACAAGATGGCGCGCAGCGGCCTGCGCATCGTCGACCTGCTCCGCCCCGACCTGCTCAAGACCCACATCGAAGCTGCCTGCGCGGAGAAGAACCAGATCGTCCGCGCTCTCTTCGGCACCCAAACCGGTCCGGCACCGCTCGATCCGGCAAAAATGTACGACGAGTACGCCGCGGCCGCCGAACAGGTCCGTCCCTTCGTCGCCGACACCGGCCGCCTGCTCCATGGCATTCTCGCCAGTGGCGGCTCCGTCATGTTTGAAGGCGCACAGGGCACCATGCTCGACATCGATCACGGCACCTATCCCTTCGTCACCTCATCCTCGGCCACAGCGGGCGGCGCAGCCACGGGCACCGGCGTCGGCCCCACCGCCATAGGCACAGTCATCTCCGTCACCAAGGCCTACGTCACGCGCGTCGGCGAAGGTCCGTTTCCCACCGAGATTCACGATGCCATCGGCGAAAATCTGCGTGCGCGCGGACAGGAATACGGCGCCGTCACCGGCCGACCGCGCCGCTGCGGCTGGCTCGATATCCCGTTGCTTCGTTACTCAAATCAGGTCAATGGAGCCGAGTGGCTGGTCGTCACTAAACTCGACGTCCTCGACGAGCTCGACGAGATCCCCATCTGCACTGGCTACGAAATCTGCGGCAAAGTCACCGACGAAATCCCCGCCGACGTCCAAGGCCTGGAGAAGATCAAGCCCATCTACACAAAACTCAAAGGCTGGCGCGAATCCACCGAGGCCATCTCCGAATTTGACAAGCTGCCCAAGGCCGCACGCGATTACCTTCATTTTCAGGAGAAAGAGAGCGGCGCGAAAATCGCAATGGTCTCCACCGGGCCCGACCGCGAACAGACCATCGTGCTCCCCGATTTTGGAGCTGCGCTCAATGAGATTCACGGGTAAACTAATCCCACCCCCGACCGTCTACGATTTCTGAGGCCAGTTCTTTTAAAACTGATCCCTGATTGCAGGGTCGCTGGTCTCTGCGCAACACTTCAAAGTGCAACAGGAAGGAACCGTTCCCATGATCAGCTTTACTGTTCGGATGAAGTTCGCGCCAGAAGACAGGGAAGACGTCGCCGAAGTTCTGCGCCTGCTCACCGAGGCTTCGCGCCGGGAACCCGGTTGTATCAGCTACATTCCACACCGCATTGAGGGCGACCCCGACGCCGTACTCATCTACGAGCAATACAAAGACTCGGCCGCTGCGGACGCACACCGCCAATCGCCGCATTTCACAAAATATGCCGTCTGCGGCCTTTACCAGAAAATGCTCGATCGCAGCCGCGAGGACCTTGTCGCTCTCGCCTGAACTCCATCCACCTTCCCATCATGCGCGCGCCCGCGCCACAATCCTCAAGCTCTCGCTCACCTCCGGCATGCCTTCAAACGCTGGATGCACAACTCCCATCAGCGCCGGAATCTGGTCTGGCGCCACCGGCCGCGACAACAGATATCCCTGGAACAGATCGCAGTGCAATTCCCGCAAACAGGCAAGCTGCATCGCCGTCTCCACGCCCTCCGCCACCACCTTGTGACCCAGCGTGTGCGCCATCGTAATAATGGCCTGCACAATCGTGTGCGCATTCTCCGTGCACTTCGGCGTCATGAAAGATTTGTCGATTTTCAGGATCGAGGCGCCCAGCTGGCTCAGCCGCGCCAGCGACGAATGTCCGGTTCCGAAATCGTCGATCGAAAATTCAATTCCCTTCGCGGACAGCGCCGTCATCTGCTCCGTCACATCGGCCACATTGCGCATCGCCACCGATTCCGTCACTTCAATGTGCATCAGGCGCGGATCGATCGAGTAGCGCTCGAGCGTCGACATGAGGCGGCGCGCAAAATCCACGTGCACAATCTGCAGACCTGAAACATTCACCGCGACAGGCACCAGCGGCACACCCTCCGACTTCCAGATCAGCAATTGCCGGCACGCTTCCTCGATCACCCACTCGCCCAAAGGAATAATGAGCCCAGCGGCCTCTGCAATTGGGATCAGCTTGACAGGACTTACAACTCCGAAATCCGGGTGATCCAGCCGCAGGAGTGCTTCCATGCTCCGAATCGTCCCGTCGAGTCCATAAATCGGTTGATACGCCAGATGCAGTCCGCCCTCGTCCATCCGCGTCCGCAAATAGGCCTCAAGGTCCACTTGTTCTTCAGCGGCCTTGCGCAGCTCCGCGGAAAACCACTCGGCTCTGCTTCCCCCCGCGGCCTTCGCTTCAATGCGTGCGCGTTCAGCGCCACCCCATAGCGCCAGAGCGTCAACGCCGTCCTCCGGACCCACCGCCACCCCAATGCTCACCGGCAGCTCAATCTTGTACCCCTGAACGATGAGCGGTTGCGCCAATGCCTCCAGCAGATCGTGCACCGCCTGCTCCGCGGTCACGGTGCTCTTTAACCCCGTCACCACAATCGTGAACTCGTCCCCGCCCGTGCGCGCAATAATGTCCATCGACCGCATGCGCGATGAGAATAATTCCGCTACCCGCTCAATGCACTCGTCGCCGATCCGCAGTCCGTACACATCGTTCACCCGCTTGAACCGATCGATGTCGATCGAAAGAACCGCAAGCTTCTCCTTCGACTCAACCGCGTGCTTCACCGCCTTGGTCAGCAAATCTGGCAGCCGCATCCGATTCGGAAGCCCCGTCAGCAAATCGTGCCCAGCCTGATGGTCCAACTGCTGCTGCAGCTCCTCGCGCTCCGTCACATCCAGCGCCATCACAAAGCGACACCGCTTTCCCTGAAACAAGATGTCCTGCACCGTGATGTCCATCGGAAATTTGCTTCCGTCCTTACGCACATGACGCGATGCCCGATGCTGCGAACCTGCCAAGGGCCACCGCACCGACGCAGCCGCCAAATCATGCTCCTCCGCCGACAGCACGTCGGGCAGCTTCAGCTTCAAAACCTTTCGCGCGTGTATCCATGCGCCTCGAGCGC